>Ga0247610_10008742_pt1 | contig 10274 bp, 8 predicted proteins | sample 174DNAGHGhighgp2_FD_193483 | JGI IMG/M metagenome (GOLD analysis project Ga0247610, IMG submission 193483) | Sheep rumen microbial communities from Palmerston North, Manawatu-Wanganui, New Zealand - 1742 DNA GHGhigh gp2 | ecosystem: Host-associated > Mammals > Digestive system > Stomach > Rumen ... | reverse complement strand
GGGCCTGCAACGGGGCATAAGCTCATGGTCTTCAGGGGCAATTAGGTTGACCTCCGGCAGTCAATCCTTCCTTTCTACAACAAAGGTAAGGAATAACTGGTTATCTTTTCATATTATTGGGTATTTTAAATGTTAATTATTTTAAGAGTTCGCTAAAGACTCTTATTTAAGGCTGCAAAGTTAAAGCAGGGGCAATGAGAAGTCTGCTCAGGGCAGCGCCCTGGGCTAACATCACATTGCCCCTGCAGGGCGTTATCCATTTAAGTGGGTAGAACCCCGAAGTGGTGGTTCATCATAGCCAGGGGCGTGACCCTGGTAATGCATGGGTTGGTGGCAGCACCCCCCAATAGGGGTGACTCATTCACTTTTTCAATATAATGAGCCACCCCTGCAGGGTTACAGAGGGTAGTACCATTAGTCGCAGCATGTCACCCTTGCCTGAAGATGCTGAAGTTGACGCTGCCCCACTGACGATGGTCGATGAGCGCAGGGTGGTGGCTGAAATCATGGTCGGCACCGTGCTCGAAGACAAACAGCGCACCAGAAGCCAGCCAGCCGCCACTAAGGACAAGCTCAGGCAGCGAGGGCAGCTCACGCAGGGCGTAGGGAGGATCGGCAAAGACAAAGCCGAAAGGCTGCTGACAGGGTCGTGAGAGATAGCGCAAGACATCGGCACGAATGATGACGGAGCTGTCCGTCTCGCCGATGGTCTCGACAAAGTTACGCACGAGGCGCACATGCTGCGGGTCCAGCTCCACGGAGGTGACACTCGAGCAACCCCTCGAGAGCAGCTCAAGAGTTATGCTGCCCGTACCTGCAAAGAGGTCGAGAGCCGACGGTGCCTCATCCTCGAAGTCAATATACCCCCGGAGGACGTTGAAAAGGTTCTCCTTGGCAAAGTCGGTGGTGGGACGAGCTTTGAAAGTGCGCGGCACATCGAAATGACGGCCACGGTGACGACCTGCTATGATTCTCATCTTAGAGTGTTGACAGTAAGAGTCTTGATTCTATTCTTACGATTCTGACAGTGACGGGGTTAATCTCTCATCTTAGAGTGTTGTCAATGAGAGGTTATAGCCTGTTGAGCAGGAGTGCCATGAGGTCGAGGGGCACTTCAGCCTCACGGGCGAGTGAGAGGTTAGGGAACAGCGTGTCGGCACGCACCTGGCGCACAGAGAGCACATATTCCGAGAGCGACTGCCTCAGCTCGCTGAGCAGGGGGGAGTCATGGCCAAGGAGCAGGAGGTCGTCAGAGGCTCCGTCGAGTCCCAGCGACTGCCACACATTGAGCACGAAGTAGAGCGCATCGGCCGCCGTGGCACATACGAAGGTGTTGGCCATACGCAGACAGGCACTGTCGCGTGGCGGCTGGCCTTCGGCAAAGTGACAGACCGCAATAGTCGCCGCCGTGGAGGTAGTGTCGCAGACATGAACAAAGAGCGGCAGCCGACGCCCGGCAGCAGCCGACGTGGCGAGCAGGGGTGCATGAGATGCCAGGCGTTCGAGCAGCATGGCCTCGGCAGCGAAGAAACGTGCCGTGGGATAGAACTGAAGAATAGCCTCCTCGACATCCACGGGCAGGGCATAGAGCACTGCCACCTCGAGCATGGGCAGGATGTTGTAGCCCACACGGGTCGTGCGCGCATCGGCATCGTGTATGCACAGGAGATGCAAGGCCGATGCCTCATCGCGGCGGAAATGCTCCAGTGGCACATACGTGAACGGCCCGTCAACGAGGACATAAGCCTGGGCAATCTGACTGTTGCAGTACTCGGTGCGCGACAGGGCCTCAACGAGTCGCGCCGCCACAGACGCTGCCGAGGCACTCTCTGCCTGTCCTGTCTGCTGCGGTGGGAAATGCTCGCCACGCACAAGTGCTGCCGACTGTAGGTCGCAGACGAAAAAAGAAAATCCATCCGCACGCAGACGGATGGATAGACTTAGCGGGCGATAGGAGTTATTCCCAGTTGCCGGCATTGTTATTCCAATTGCTGAGGTCGCCAATCTTAAGGCCAGGATAGTTGCCCATGTCGTCGGCCAGCTGCTTGCGGTTGACGATGAGACGGTCGCCGTTACGACCCATGTTCTTCAGGAAGGAAGCATCGGGTGCACAGCACTCCATGACATACTGGATTGTGCCGGAGCGTGTGAGGTTGGTGAACGACTGAAGCTCGAAGGTGTCGCCTTCAGCATAAGGTATGTAACGCAGGGAGTCACAGGCGAAGCCAGGACCGAAGAGCGAGTCTGAAAGCACCACCCATGTCGTGTCGCGGCGGAAGCCCTGCAGGCCATTGGCGGCGATGGCAGCCTGGTCGCCACTGTTCACGATGGCGGCGGCAGTGACCTCGGTGAGACCTTTCTCCATCTGCTCATCGCTGAGCACACCTTCCTTCACGACCTTCGGTATGCGTCCGTCGCGCACAAAGGCGACGAGTTTCCAGAGACTGTCGCAGTACATGCCGTCGTGCTGGAGCTTGTACTCCTCCTCGGCGGCGCGGATCTGCAACAGACGTGCCTTGACGGCGTTTTCTCTCACTGTGACCTCCTGCTGGAAGTCGATGTCGTCCTGGATGCTGCGCCAGCAAATGAACAGCAGCGCACAGACACAAATCGCTAAAAGCGCGTTAAAAATCCTTTTCATGATGTGTATATGAAGCTTTTTTTGTACTTTCGCATCGCAAAATTAGAAAGAATTATTTGAATTGACCGCATAAACAGCCAACTTTTTCTCACATTAACGTCATTTTTTTCATTTCTATGCCAATTATCTCGCAAATGAAGGGTCTTATCCTCGATAATTTCGCCTTTCAGCCCACCTCAGAGCAGCAAATGGCGACACAGATGCTTGCCGAGTTCGTCTTCGCGATGAAAGAGGATGGCGTATGCGTCCTCAGAGGCTATGCCGGCACGGGAAAGACATCGCTGGTGGGAGCGTTGGTGAAGGCCTTGGAGCAACTTCGGCAGACCACTGTCCTGATGGCCCCGACAGGCAGGGCAGCAAAGGTGTTTGCCCTTCATGCCGGCCACAAGGCCTTCACCATACACCGCCGCATCTACCGACAGAAAGCGTTCACGGGCGACGGCGGCGACTTCCTGCAGGGCGTGAACCTGCTGAAAGGGGCTCTCTTCATCGTCGATGAGGCTTCGATGATACCACGCCACACTTCTGGAAGGCAGCAGTTCGGCACCGGCAGCCTGCTCGACGACCTCATTCACTTCGTGTACTCGAGTCCCGGATGCCGCCTCATGCTCATTGGCGACACGGCGCAGCTGCCTCCTGTGGGCGAAGCCGAGAGTCCGGCACTGGAGTCGATGACGCTCGCCGGCTATGGCTTGGAGGTCACGGAGATGACACTGACACAGGTGGTGAGGCAGCTGTCAGACTCAGGAATACTATGGAACGCCACACGGCTCAGGCAGATGCTCAGTCTGGGCGAACTCGGCACATTGCCCATGATGCGTTTTGCCGGCTTCGCAGACATCAAGCGTATCAGCGGCGCGGAACTCATCGAGGAGCTGGAACAGGCCTATTATTCCTGCGGGCGCGACGAGACGATTGTGGTGACACGTTCCAACGCACGCGCCAATGCATATAATAAAGGAATACGCGCGCGCGTACTGGGGATGGAGTCTGAACTGGAGAGCGGCGACCATGTGCTGATAGTCAAGAACAATTACCACTGGACGCGTAGCTCAGAAAACAGCGACGACCACAATGACGCCACGCCGGACATCGACTTCATTGCCAACGGCGACATTGCCGTGGTGAGGCGTCTGCGGCACGAACGCCACGAACACGGGTTCCGCTTCGCCGAGGCCACGCTGGAGTTTCCCGACTATGCCGACACGGAGGTTGATGCCACCATCCTTCTCGACACCCTGGGCAGCGACGCGCCGGCACTGCCACGCGAGCAGCAGGAGCTGCTGTTCCAGCGCGTTTGGGACGACTATCCGGAGATAACCACCAAACGCGAGCGCATGAAATCCGTGCGCGAGGATCCGTATTTCAATGCTCTACAACTGAAATATGCTTACGCCGTGACGTGCCACAAGGCCCAGGGCGGGCAGTGGAGGCGCGTGTTCATCGACCAGGGCTATGTCACCGACGATATGCTCGACGCCGACTACCTCAGATGGCTTTACACAGCCCTGACACGTGCCACGGAGAGAGTCTATCTCGTAAACTGGCCCGAGACGGCCATTGACATTGGCAATTAGTGTCTGTCAATGACTTCTCTTACTGGATAAAATGATTTTCGTTATATTTTAAGTAGGGTATATACTGAACCACCAACTACCCGCAGGTCCTGCGGACACTGCGGCTATTGAAAGATGACGCATCCAGCGTCATTACCCCCGGCACAATATAATCTGTGTGCTTTACAGATTCTTGGTGAGCTTCAGTCCTGTGGCGCGCACGTACTCGCCCTCGTTGAGAGTCGCCTTTGCAACGCCAGTGTATGTACCGCTGCTGTTGGTGACGGTGAAGCGGAATTCCGTTTTATTGCTTTGCGTTGGCAGCAGGGCGACATAAACCTCATTGGTCTCTGAGGCCGGAGTCACTGTCAGCCCCATGTTATCGGTGGCAACACCCGCAGCATGAACGTCAGCCTGCGAGTCACTGCATACCACCGAGGCAGTCTGCGGGTATTTGCCCGTGTTGCTGTCGCTGCCGCCATAGCTGATGTTCAAGCTGACGATAGGTATGACATTGGTGCCATCGGTGAAGGAGAACTTGCACACCGTGAGCAAGCTCTTCATGGGCTGCATCGTAGCGGTGGCGGTTTTGCCGCTTACACCTGTGACCGAGGCCACGCCATAGACGTAGTGGTAGCGTTCGGCGAGGGTGTTGAGCGAGCCGTCTTGTCCGCTGAGGGTGATTGTGTAGCCCTTTGTTGTCTCGTTCACAGTGGCAGCGGGGTAGATGACGGAAATAAAGTCACCTGGCATGCATGTCACGTCGCCCGTGAACCGCGACATGGCGGCGGTGGCGGCGGCGGTAAGAGTACCGGTGGGAAACGTCAAAGAGGGAGTGGCTACGCCCATCGTCCCGCTGACATTGCAATACGTCAGTTCATCGCCTTTCGTCCACGACGCTGCCAGCGTCTCGGCGGCATCGGTGAGTGTGGCGCGCGTGTCGTCGGCCTCCACCTGTGTGATGACAAGGTGGCGGACTTGCGGCTTGTCTGCAGGCAGCATCTCGCTGCTGTCTGAGCCTGAACAGGCAGTCATGAGCGTGAGCAGCACTCCGGCTGACACGCCCTTTAAGTAATTCATTTCCATTCGTCCCATACGTCGTGGTGCTGTGTGTTAGACTTGACATTATCATCCTGTGTGAAGCCGCTGCCCTCGCTCTGCTTGGAATATCCTGAGATCTGACCGGACATGCCCTCGTGGCTCCCGGAGAGTATGACACACGCAGGCAACACCCTTGTGACATCGAGGGTAGGCTTTTGGTAGTTTTTCCTTTTCATAATGCTGTGATACCTAAAGATTAGTGAACGTTTCTATAACCATGCAGCGCCACATCATCGCCATTCTGCAAGTTCAGGCGCAGCCGAAAGCGTTCAGTGACACGGTCTGGTGGGATGCGCCAATAGGCTTAGTGGGGCTTGTGGAATGAGCATACGTTTGCGATTCTGCGGCAAAGGTAGTCATATAATCTGAGATTATCACACGTTTTAGTAGATATTCATTTATTTTTCGCGTTTTTTGGAGGATTGCTTATTACGAAACGAAGCTGATAGTGTCGATGGAGCACTAAGATAATGATTGCCTCCAGGAGGTATGCTATGATGTAGCTATACCACAACAGCCGAGGCGCCAACACCGAGATGCCCCACATGACAGGTATCACCGTCAGCGATAGTGCAAACGAGATGAAGAGCGCCATGCGGTGGTGGTCATATAGCTTGTACACGATCATGAGCACGTAGATATAGCAGAAGGGTATGAAGCTAAGGGCGAAGACCCGCAGTGCATGGTCTGTCTCATTGAGCAGCTCGGGTGTGTCGGCACCGAAGAGCATGGCTATCGCCTCGGGATATATCCATACGAACAGGCATGTCACGGCCATTGCCACAGTGATGAACCTGAAGGACTTGCGCAACACGAAGCGGAAGGCATCGTCATCGCCCTTGCCGACCTGTATGGCTCCCAGCGACTGTATGGTGCGGCACACGCCGGCGACGAAGAGGTTGTAGAGCTGTAGGAGGTTCATGCACACGGCGAAGGCAAAGATGCCCGTTCGTCCCAGCGTAGCAACGACGATGCTGTTTGCCGACACCAGCAGCATAGTAAGGCAGATGGAAGCCACGGCCAGTGGTGCGCCTTGTGAGATTATCTGCCTGAACGCCGCTGTAGCAGATGAGCGTTGAAGTGTGAGCCGCAGGTGATTGTCCTTGTAGCAGAAGTGGCGCATCATGATGGCAATGCCCACCAGATGACCGACGGCAGTAGCTATTGACGAGCCCGCGATGCCCAATCCGAGATACTGTATGAACACGACGTCGAGCAGCAGGTTGACAGCGTTGTCGATGACGACCGCCAACGATGCCAGTTGCGGACTGCCATCGACACCGACATGTATGCCCAATGCCCACGCCATCATATAGGTGGGTGCTCCCAGCAGTACCCATTGGGCGTAGTCGCGCGTGGCATGCCACAGATGCTCGTTCTGGCACAGCCAGCCCGTGACGGTGTCGGGCATGAGAAGTCCGCACATCGCCATGAGAAGTCCAAAGGCCAGGCATCCGCCGATGGAGAGCGTGAAGAGATAGGCCGCACGGGTAAAGTCCTTACGTCCCAGGTTCATGCCCACCAGCATGCTGGCTCCTGCAGCAACCAGCATGTTGATGGTGAACATAAACTGAATCAGAGGTCTTGAGAGATTGACAGCACTCACGCCGTCGGCCCCTATCAGATTGCCCACGATGATGCCATCGACCACATTGCCGAGGCATCCAGAGAGTGCTATCAGAATGGACGATCCAAGGAATCGCCAGAAAGTCTTATTCATTGCAGGTGTACTCTATTGATTAATAAATCCTCTATGAATTATCATTGTTTGCTCTTGCCTCTTTCGGATAATCTCGGCTGCGGCCCGGGCATTAAAGCAAGCTTTATGCCGCTCACCTTGCACGAGATTTCGCCATCTTTGCCTCCAATCCCTTGTGCTCGACCTTTGGTCGCTTCGACACTTCCTTGCTGAGCAAAGCGACCAAAGGTCGAGCGCAAAGAACCGTAGCCCGCTACGCTTCGGCGGGCTTGAAGTCGAAGCTGCTCGGAAATGGCCTAAGAGCAATTCAAAGCTAATTTATAGAACCCACCTGCATTAATTTCAGGTGGGCTGGAGTCTGCCCGGGCCGACGGCCTTTGCTTTCCAGACGCGGCAGTCAGCAACGGGCGTGTGTCTCGATGCGTTTCACTCGAAGAATCCGAAGCCGCCGATGGCAGTGAGCATACGCTCCACATAGTCCCATGACGTCGGGCTCCAGCTGAAGCCCAGACGGTATAGCACCTGCGTGGTATAGTCGTTGTCACGTTGCACGTCAGTGGTCTTCTGCCCGTGTGCCATATCTTTGTATGCCAGCAGCGCTGCCATCTGCTTGGCTTTCTGCGGGTCGCGGCCAGCCTCGTCCATGGCTTGCTGGAACTCTTCCTGCTCCACAAAGCGTATGCCTTCCGTGACCGTCGAGAGTCCTGACAGCACATCACCCAGGAACTGTCCGTGTATGTTATAAGGATGGAAGACGGTGCACTCCTTCGGTGTTGTGGCCAGCAAGACGATGGCACGTGCCACCTCGTTGATGGGCGAGAACTCGACACTCTTGTTGCGCATGGCGTGCGGGCAGCACCCCACCATGTTGTAAACGCGGATACGTCCCATGAACGAATTGGTGGAGAAGTTGGCCTGGAACTCGCCGTCGGTGGAGCGGGCGGCCAGATTGCCCACACGCATGATCTTCGCACTCAGTCCGTGCAGGGCCACAGCGTCGAGGATGAGCCGTTCGGCCATAAACTTCGAGTATATGTACTTGTTGCCGAGGTACTGCCCCATGTACAGGCGCTGCTCGGTGAAGACGTCAGGAGTCATACCTGCCGACAGCTTGCTGTTGACGATTTGTTCGGTCCACAAGCCACGTGTGCTGGCTGTTGAGACATGTATGAGGCGGGCACCTGTCTTGATGCAGAAGTCCACGCAACGCTGTGCGCCTCCGATGTTCACGTCCTCTATCTCGGTGCCTTCGCTGAAGTGCTTCACCACGGCGGCACAGTTGATGACGGTGGAGATGGTTGCTGATGTGATATCGTCGCACACCTGACAGAGGTCGTTGGTGACGTCGCCGAGTATGACGTGCAGACGCTGTCCGAAGAGTTCCTTGTAGGACTTGGAGAAGTAGTAATAGAGCAGGGTGCGCAGTCGGCTCGCGGCTTTCTCTGCCGTCTTGCCACGTACCAGACAGTAGATGTTTCCGGCATCGCTGTTGATGAGTTCGTGCAGGATGTGTATGCCCAGATAGCCTGTCGCTCCTGTCAGCAACACATTGCCCAATGGCTGTCGCTCGCCTGTGCGGAACGCTCCGAGGGTGTTGCGTTGCAGGAGGTTGTTGATGGCAGTATAGTCGAACCCGGCAACGGGGTCATCGGCAGCAGACGTCTCTGCCGTGTCGGCATCGCCGGTGATCAGACGTGCCAGGCCGCGTGGCGTAGGATTGGCAAAGACATCACCGTAGGCCACGTGCAGTCCTGCCTTGTCGGCCTCGATGATGATGCGTGTGACGACGAGCGAGGTGCCTCCCAGCTCAAAGAAGTTGTGTGTGGCCCCGACGCGCTCCATCTGTAGTATGGCGGCAAAGATGTCGCAGAAGGTGCGCTCGGTGTCGTTGGCGGGAGCCGTATATGCAGAGCTGACAGCCAGCTGCGGCTCGGGCAGCGCCTTGACATCGGTCTTGCCATTCGGGGTCATCGGCATCTCGGCAAGCTGCAAGTAGGCCGTCGGCACCATATACTGGGTCAGGCTCCTACTGATTTCCACCTTGAGGTCGGCGGGGTTTATCTCACGGTCGGCGGTGTAGTAGGCACAGAGGTGCTCCTTGCCGCCAATCTGGCGAATCATAATGACCACTTTCTTCATGCCTGCCACGCGGAGCATCACGTTCTCTATCTCTCCGAGTTCGATGCGCAGGCCGCGCAGCTTAATCTGATGGTCTGTGCGCCCGAGGATGAGGACGTTGCCGTCCGGCAGCCACTTGGCATAGTCGCCTGACTTATAGACACGATAGCATTTACAATTTACAGATTTACAATTTACAGCTTTGCCATTTACGAATTGACCATTTACGAATTGACCATTTACAGATTTACCATTTACAGCTTTACAATTTACAGCTTCGCCATTTACGGATTGACCTTTTACCATTTGGCTGTCGTCCGGACAATAGTCTATGAAGCGCTCACGGGTCATGTCGTCGAGGTTGTTGTAGCCTCTGGCCACGCCGCGGCCGCCGATGTAGAGTTCGCCCACCACGCCTGCCGGCAGCTCGTTGCCGTCGCTATCAACGATGAACTCCGTGACGTTGAGCTGCGGGCGTCCCACGGTGACAATCTTGGCATGTGTGAGCTCGGCGTTGTTGGACGCTACGGTAATCTCCGTCGGGCCGTAGCAGTTGAAGATGCGTGCGCGTGTGACGCTGCGCATCTTGGCAAGGAGGGTCTCGCTGAACTTCTCGCCTCCGGCGCGGCAGATGGCGAGGTCAGCTATGGCATCACAGAACACGGCGCTGGTGAGCCACGTCTGCCAGCGCGAAGGTGTGCCGCTAACCATGTTGATGTGCTGCTCCCGGATGAGCTTGGAGAGCTCGAGGGGGTTGTTGGCCTGCTCCTCTGTGGCAAGGATGAGCGTCTTGCCGTTGAAATAGGCCATGCCGATGTCCTGCAGGGCGGCGTCGAACGAGATGGTTGTGACGCTGAGGATGCGTGTGGCATCGGTGAGCACGGCATGCGCAAAGACGTTGGCCGGATGGCCGTAGAGATAGTTGCAGATGCCCTCGTGGCGCAGCATGACGCCCTTGGGGCGTCCTGTGGAGCCGCTGGTGTAGATGAGGTAGGCGAGGTCGTCGGGGGTGAGGGAGGGGGCGGGATGGGGTTGGGGCTGCTGTGATACAGCAGCATACGCAACCAGGGATTCCACGTCAATGGCTTTGCTGGCGGGAACGGCGGTGAGACGGTCGGCGGTTGTGATGATGTAGCGCGCCTCGCTGTCTTCGAGGATT
>Ga0247610_10008741_pt1 | contig 10275 bp, 9 predicted proteins | sample 174DNAGHGhighgp2_FD_193483 | JGI IMG/M metagenome (GOLD analysis project Ga0247610, IMG submission 193483) | Sheep rumen microbial communities from Palmerston North, Manawatu-Wanganui, New Zealand - 1742 DNA GHGhigh gp2 | ecosystem: Host-associated > Mammals > Digestive system > Stomach > Rumen ... | reverse complement strand
TACGGCGAAATGATTCTCCTTGACGTCGATGTCAGGACAGTTTCTGACTGCCTCCATCAGTCCGCGCTGGATCTCTGCACCCGTATCGTCAGCATGATGCAGGATACGGAACTCAGAATGTCCGCCTTCACGATGCAGGTCGAAGGTGCCATCGTCCTTCTTGTCGAAGTTGACACCCCACTGCACTAGTTCCTGGATCTGTGAAGGCGCCTGGCGCACCACCTGTTCTACTGCCTTGCGATCGGAGATATAGTCACCAGCAATGATGGTGTCGGCAATATGCTTGTCGAAGGTGTCCACCTTCATGTTCGTCACACTGGCTACACCGCCTTGTGCAAAGCTTGTGTTGGCCTCGTCGAGCGAGGTCTTACATATCATACACACCTTGCCCTTCTTGGCACGTGCCACCTTCAGGGCGTAGCTCATACCTGCCACGCCTGCACCGATAATCAGAAAGTCGTACTTGTATAACATAAGCAAAATCAATAATCTGCTGCAAAGATAGAAAAAAAAAGTGAATAGTGAATAGGGAATAGTGAAAAATTAACTACCTTTGTGGCTGATATGAAGAAAATATTGCTTATCATCGCTATTTTGAGCCTGACGGCCGGATCATGGGGGCAGATATCCGCACCTGTGGAATATACCATCGCCGATACCGTCATTGTCGATACCGTCGCCATCGACTCTACCCTGAAATGGCCGGAGAATGTGAAGGCTCGTCTCGACCATCTCATGAACGAACCTCTGCTCAAGAAGACGCAGCTGGGACTGATGGTCTACGACCTGACGGCTGACTCTGCTATCTATTGTGTCGGAGAGAAACAGACCATGCGTCCTGCCTCGACCATGAAACTCGTGACGGCTATCACCGCCATCGACAAGTTGGGTGGCGGCTACCAGTTTCGTACCCAGCTTTACTATACGGGTATCATCGAGCGCAATATCCTGAGGGGTAATCTCTACTGCGTGGGCGGTATGGATCCCCGTTTCAACAACGACGATATGCGGGCCTTTGTGGAGAGTCTTCAGAGAATGAGTATTGACACCATCTGCGGACGACTGATAGCAGACACGTCGATGAAGGATGATACCCGTTTGGGCGAAGGCTGGTGCTGGGATGACGACAATCCCTCGCTCACCCCGTTGCTCATCGGAACGAAAGATTTGTTTATGGAGCGTTTCCGTCAGGAGCTTCGCGACGGGGGCATTACCGTAGTGGACAACGAGGAGGCAATAGCCAATAATAAGACGAAGAACCGTCCCCTGATTCACCTCTGCTCACGCTTCCACTCATTAGACCAGGTGCTGATGCGTATGCTCAAGGAGAGCGACAATCTCTATGCCGAGTCGGTGCTCTATCAGGTCGCCGCCTCAGGAGGTGTGAAGAATGCCTCTGCCACCCACGCCCGTCAGTGGATCCATAAACTGATAACGCGTATCGGTCTGAATCCCGGCGATTATAAGTTTGCTGATGGTAGCGGACTGTCGCTCTACAACTATGTCTCGGCAGAGCTGTTGGTGGGTCTGTTGCGCTTTGCCTATCACAATCAGAATATCTACGGTCAGCTCTATCCCGCCCTGCCCATCGCAGGGGTCGATGGCACGTTGGAGAAACGTATGAAAGGAGCCTTCACCAATGGTAACGTGAGGGCGAAGACGGGCACGCTGACAGGCATCTCGTCGCTCGCAGGCTACTGTACTGCCGCCAACGGCCACCATCTGGCCTTTGCCATCATCAATCAGGGTGTTCTTCGCAACGCCAGTGGAAGGACGTTCCAAGATAAGGTCTGCACAGCGTTGTGCGAACCGTAAGTAATAAAAAATCCCCGCTCGGCTGAGCGGGGATTTATGTTGTTTAGAAGTTCAGACCAACGTTGAGGAACAGGGCATTGTTGTGAGCGCTGTAATCGTCGCTGTCGATGAAATTGGTGACACCAAACTGATAGCCCACTTCAAGATAGAGCTTATTGTACTCAGCGCCACAACCCAGCTTGAAACCCATATTGTTACGGTTGATGCGATGCAGGGCGTTCTTACCGGAATCCATATCTGCCTGGCTTCTCTTGTCTTTCTTGTCAGAACTGACAGCATACGAGAACCAAGGACCGAAGAAAGGCAGCACGGCAATATCATCAGTAGCCTTCAGGCCATACTTGATTACGAGAGGAATCTCGAGGTTGTTCGAGGTGATTTCCCAATCATCGTCCTTTGCACCGCGCTGGGTGTAGTACAGACCAGACTCCAGGAACACAGGCGTAGAGTTGGACACGCGCAGACCGATGACACCAGCCAGAGTCATGCCGACCTTATTACCTACGGAGTAATCACCACTGACAGAAGCGAGTGTCGCACCGAAACGCACACCATAATACAAGCTCTCTTTGTCGAGTTCAAAACCACCGCTCGAATACTGAGCGAACGAAGGTGCAGCCATCAGCGCTGCAACGATTGAAACTAATAACTTTTTCATACCTTTTATTGTTTTTACTGATATCAATATCAACACATTGACGCTGCAAAGATAGTAAATAATTCATAATTAATAACGCATAATGCATAATTATTTGTAATTTTGCGGCAAAAAAGGTAAGAATGGCGGAAAAGATAGCGATTAACGGCTTTGCACAGACCCTTTTGCGATGGTTCAAAGACAACGGTCGTGAACTCCCCTGGCGGGAGACGCGCGACCCCTATGCCATCTGGCTCTCTGAGATCATTCTCCAGCAGACTCAGATCAAGCAGGGCTTGGACTACTGGCAGCGGTTCATGCGTCGCTGGCCCACCGTCGACCTCCTGGCGGCAGCCTCCGAGGACGAAGTGCTCAGAGAGTGGCAGGGGCTGGGCTATTACAGTCGGGCGCGCAACCTGCACGTTGCAGCTCGTCAAATAGTGGCAATGGGCCGTTTCCCAAACACCTTGGATGAGATCAGGCAACTGAAGGGCGTGGGCGACTATACCGCTGCTGCCATCGGGAGCATCGCCTTCTCACTGCCCGCTGCTGTGGTAGATGGCAATGTATATCGCGTCCTGGCCCGTCATTTCGACATAGCGACACCCATCAACACCACAGAGGGCAAGAAGACGTTTGCCGCTTTGGCTCAGAGTCTCATGCCAACACCATCGGACAATGGGCACGAGAACATCTGCGGGCTTTACAATCAGGCCATCATGGACTTTGGTGCCATCCAGTGCACGCCGCAGTCGCCCAAATGCATCGTCTGCCCTCTTCAGGAGTCGTGCGAAGCCCTGCGCACAGGAAAGACCGATACGCTGCCCGTAAAAGAGAAAAAACTGAAGATCAAGGAGCGCCACCTTATATATATATATGTCCGTTGTCAGGGCCAGACGGCCATCCGTCGTCGTGGCGGAGGCGACATCTGGCAAGGGCTATGGGAACCGGTGTTGATGGAAGATGGAAGAAGGAAGATGGAAGAAGGAAGAGGGAAGATGGAAGAGGGACTCCGTTGTGTGGCGAAGGGAGTGAAGCATGTGCTGACGCATCAGGTGCTGACGGCGGATTTTTATCTCTGGGAGACAGCAACAAAGCCGGAACTGCCGGAGGATTACATCTGGATTAAAGAAGAGGATATCGATAACTACGGCATTCCCCGCCTCGTGGATATTCTGCTAAACAAGCTTCACTCAACGGTGCCATCCGTCTGAGTCTTGGGCCAATTCACTAAATAGAGTTTTTCCGTAGCACGCGTAAAAGCGGTATAGAGCCAATGGATATAATCAGTGGTGAGCATATCATCGGTCATATACCCCTGGTCGAGATAGATATGCGCCCACTGTCCACCCTGCGCCTTATGGCAGGTCACAGCGTATGCAAACTTCACCTGAAGGGCGTTGTAATAGCGGTCCTCCTTCAGTTTCTTCATACGGTCAGCCTGTCTGGGGATATCCTTATAGTCTTCCAGCACCGCATTGAAGAGCCGCTCCTGCTGCTCCCTTGTGAGGGCTGGCGACTCGCTGGTCAACGTATCAAAGTTGACGATGGCCGTCATTTCGAAGTCGCCATAGTCAGGAAACCGCATGGTGACCTCCGCGAACCTGAATCCATACAGCTCATGCACATGTCTCACCCGCTGCACAACAGCCCTGTCGCCGTTAGCAATAAAGGTTAGGTTGTCAACTGTAAACTTCTCCGCCCAATAATAATTGTTCTTCACAATCATCAGCATATCACCACGACATAGCTCATCCTCGCGGTCGAGCACCATGTTGCGGATGCCCTGATTGTAGATGTTCGCCCGCTTGTTGCTACGTGTAATCACCATCGTCTCATCCATACCCACATGATGATAGCTGTTCGACAGCGACTCAACCAGCTCGTCGCCAGACACCGTCTGGACATCCTCAAACCCCTTCAGTCTGATCTGGGGCAACGGCAATCCCATTCCACTTTCCTCATTCCACTTTTCACCTAATTCTCTGATCCTCGTGGCATTCCACAGGATCCCCGACCCCTCGCTCTGACGGAGCACCTGGTTCAAGTCGCTCTCGTAGACCTTCATCCCATAGCCCCTGAGCATCGAAGCTGAGAGCGCAGGACTCTCCTCCTCGCCTACGGGCGGCAGCTGCGCCTTGTCGCCGATGAGCAGCAGCCGGCAATTCTGCCCGTTGTACACGAACTGCATCAGGTCGTCCAGCAGGCATCCGCTTCCGAACATCTGCTCACCCAGCCCCAAGTTGGCTATCATCGACGCCTCATCCACGATAAACAGCGTGTCCTTGTTCAGATTATCATTCAGGCCGAACGAGCTCAAGTCGGCAGCCGATTTCTGCCGATAGATCTTCCGGTGGATGGTGTAGGCCGCATGCCCCGCATAGAGCGAGAACACCTTCGCGGCCCGACCTGTAGGAGCCAGCAGCATCAGCTTCTGATTCAGCCTGGCCATCGCCTTCACTACAGCGCCGGCCAGCGTGGTCTTACCCGTACCGGCCGATCCTCGCAGAATCATCACCACATGCTCATCCCTGTCGGTCATAAACATCGCGAACACCTCTAGCGCCCGCTCCTGCTCAGGCGTAGGCGTCAGTCCGAAGGTCTGCAGAATCTGATATTTCAGCTCGTCTTGTATCATTTCGAATCGTCGCTGCAAAGATAGTACAATTCTTTGTATCTTCCAAACAAAGTTGGGGCAAATAGAAGAAGATGAAGGTAAAAAACTTAGTGCCGGGGCCTGACCCCAGCACTAACAAATCAATTTTAACGACTACGCATTAGGATCTTAGTCATCACCGCCGCCGCTTGGATCGGGTGTGGGGGCTGGCTGCTGAAGGCGTGTCAAAAATATCTACTTATTTGTTTTGTTTCGTTTACAGACCAGCTTCGATAAGCTGTTCGCAGATGCTCTTCATGCCTTTGACCGACGGATGACCGTTCTGTTTCTCAATATCGTGCAATTCTACGAGCTGAACGTTATAGTGCTTGCACACTTCACGCATCGACTCGTTGATGGGCTCGCGCAGCTCCGAATTCAGGATGGAGCAGAGCTTGGCCTTGGGATAATGCTTCTGAAGCATGTCCAGCAGGCAGGCCAGCGCAGGACGGAAACTCTTGCAGTCCTCCTTCGTCCAGTCAGCATACTGATACTCGCCTATGGGAACATTGGCCCAGGCATCGTTGGTGCCGCCAAACACAAAGATTATATCAGGATTGCCCAGACTGTCGACACGCGAAATGAAATTGTTGCGCGAGGCATCCATACGACCGTAGCCCGTGCCACAGATGGTGGTGCCGCCCCAGGAATCGTTCTTCTCCAGCACGTAGCCCTTGGCCTTGATATAAAGGTCCCACCAGGTCTGCTCTACAGCCTTGCAATCGTTACGGTCGTTGGGATAGAACGGTGCGTAATGGGCGGGAATCACGCCCTGGAATGTGGAATACGAGTCGCCCAGGACCGATACTTTCTTTGTCTGCGCCGATGCCACCACTGTCGCAGACATCATCAGCATGAGGATTAATACTTTCTTCATAAATAATAATTAGTTGATAAATAAATAATGTATCATTGTGGTCTGCAAAGGTAGGAATAATTTGGTAATTATCCAAATTTATTTGGTTTTTTGCTCAATTTATGCTATCTTTGCAGCCGAAATGCAGATTACCAACAGACAAATCAACATCGCCTTGGCGCTTGTGGCAGCGGGACTCCTTGCCGTCTGTATTGCCAGTGTGATGTCAGCAATCAACTAAAGGATGGCCACAACAAGCATCACGAACAGCAAGCAACTGACGATTCGCGTGGGAAACAACACGCTGTCGTTTACCATTACGGATCAGGCGGGTTCAGAACAGGCCTTGCAGTATGAGCCCTACGTGGTGAAAAGCGGCATCTCAATGGCTGCCAACCTCCGCGAGGCCTTTAAGACCTTCGCACGGGAGTTTGACCTGCCAAAAGTATGCGTGCTCATTAATACACACGTGCTGATGGTGCCCATAGAGCAGTTTCAGGAGGCCGACGCCACAACGCTCTATCTGCACACCTTCCCCAGATGCGAGAAGGATGTGGTGCGCTACAACGTGCTACCGCAGCTGAATGCCGTCTGCATCTTCTGCATCAATAAAGACCTGCTGATGGTGCTCACCGACCATTTCAGCGATGTGCAGCTCATGCATGTAATGGTGCCCGTGTGGAACAGTCTGCACCAGCGCAGCTTCACGGGCCATCGCAGTAAGATCTACGGCTACTTCCACGACAAGCAGCTCGACATCTTCTCATTCCAGCAGAACCGGTTCAAGTTCTGCAATTCGTTTGAGACCAGCCGCAGCTACGACTCGCTCTACTTCCTGCTTTACGTGTGGAAGCAGCTGAACCTGAAGCCGGAGCACGACGAGATACACATTGTGGGCGACATCCCCGATCAGGACTGGTTGTTGGAGGAGACGCGCAAGTACGTGAAGAAAGTATACCTGATCAACGAGAGCAGCGAGATGCCCTTAGACCTGATGATGCTGTTGAAAAAGAACAAGAGAAATGAGGATTATCACGGGAAAATATAAAGGCCGGCACTTCGACATACCCCGCTCGTTCAAGGCGAGGCCCACGACGGACTTTGCCAAAGAGAACATCTTCAATGTGCTGACGGGCTACATGGGCTTTGAAGGAGCCACCGCCCTCGACCTTTTCTCGGGCACGGGCAGCATCACACTGGAACTGCTATCACGAGGCTGTGCCCATGTGATCAGCATTGAGGCCGACCGCGACCATCACCGATTCATCATGCAATGCCTACAAAAGCTTAAAGATACATCTGTTGATAGTGGACAGTGGACAGTGGACAGATATGATCACAACTGTCATTGTCTGCCCATCCGGGGCGATGTATTCCGATTTGTGAAGAGCTGCAAGCAGCAGTTCGACCTGATCTTCGCTGATCCTCCCTATGCCTTGAAAGAGCTGCCTACCATCCCTTCGCTCATCTTCGAGAAAAACCTGTTGAAACCGGAGGGCGTGTTTGTCTTTGAACACGGAAAAGACCACGATTTTAGAGACCATCCCAACTTTGTAGAGCACCGCAGCTACGGCAGTGTGAACTTCTCAATCTTCAGACCCTTACATCAGAGGTGACATCATCCTCACCATCGACTCCCACAACCGTTTCATGAACCTGGGGTGCATACGCTCGGGGAGATCCTGCAAATTGACCGACTGCTGTTCGTCGGAAAGGAACATCTCACGCAGTTGATGAGCTGCCGTCTCGCCATAGAGGAAGATGTTCGACTCGAAATTATTCTCAAAACTGCGGATATCGACATTCGTAGAACCGCACGAACAGACACTGTCGTCGCAGACAAGCAGTTTTGAATGGAGGAAACCTGCTCTGTAGAGCAACACCGTGATGCCCGACTCCACCACCTCGCGCAGATAACTACGACTGGCCCACTCCACCCATTTGGCATCACTGCGGTAAGGCACGATGACACGCACATCCACACCGGCTGTGGCTGCGGTCTTCAGAGCGAACAGAACGGGTTCGGTGGGCAGGAAATAGGGGGTTTCCAAATACACATAGTGCCGGGCGGAAAGGATGATGCGCACATAGCCTTGCATGATCTCAGGATAAGGAGCCACAGGACCGCTGGTGACAATCTGCGTCAGAATGCCTTCTCCTTGCGAGTGGGATACCGGGGGATAGTATTTCCGGTCGGAGATGAGGGTGCGGTCGCAGAAATACCAGTCAATGAGGAAGGCGCGTTGGATGCCATAGACACCCGTGCCCTCCACCTTCAGCATAGTGTCGCGCCAAGGCTGGGAGTCTGTGCCTTTCACATAGCGCAGGGCCACGTTCATGCCTCCGACAAAGCCGATATGTCCGTCGATAACGATCAGCTTGCGGTGGTTTCGATAGTTGACCTTGCTGGTAAACGATGGGAACCTCACGGGCAGGAAGGGCACCACCTCGATGCCTTCGCCACGCATGCGGTCAAAAAAAGCATGGCTCACATTCCAGCACCCCACATCGTCGTAGATCAGTTTGACCTCCACTCCCTTCCGCGCGCGGTCGATGAGCGCATCGGAGAGCAGTATGCCTAGCGGGTCTTCGGCAAAGATATACATATCGATATGGATATGATTCTCCGCCCTGGCGATCTCTGCCAGAAGCGCAGGGAAGAATTCATAGCCATCGTGATAGACTGTGATCTGATTATCCTTGAAAGGCAGCGAGAAATTTTCGTTAACGAAGAGGTCGATGAGCTGACGATGCTCTTCAGGCAACTGCAGGTTCTTCTGTTCTACGAATTCCAGCATCGAACGTTTGGTAAGCTGGTCGAGGCTCCGCTGACTGATGAACCGCTCCTTGCGGGTGTTCAGGCCGAAGAAGAGATAGAACACCAGTCCCACTACTGGAACGAACCAGATCACCAGTGCCCAGGCCATTGTCTTGGCAGGCTGGCGATTGTCCATCACCACGTGGATGATGGCCAGAATGACAATCACCTGATAGAGACTGAGCCATATGACGTTCCAACTGATCATCCCACCAAGTCGTTCCCCAACTGCTGGGCCAGGGCGTTACGTAATTGCTGCGTATCCTTGAATTCCTCCATCAGCGCCTTGATGCGCTCCATGTCGCTGCCAACCTGGCGCATCTGGGCCTTGAGTTCCTTGAGCCGGTTCTCCACAATGTCCATGCGCAGGTCGAGCACCAGATGCAGGACATGCTGACGTAGACTGCCCTCACGCTCCTTCAACTGGAAGTTCTTGCCCAACTGATGGGTATCGATGGCCAAGCGCGCTGCCAGACTGCTGATATTTACATCAGGATGGTGCATGAAGTAGGGCTCAGCTTTGAAATCAGGCTCACCACTATGAGCCACAGCCTCATCGAGGATCTGATTATATAGGTCGCTGTGGAAACGGATATTGTCTTGTCCCAAATCGTAGCCGACATATTGGGCCGCCGTCAGGTCGGTAAAGGAGCCATCGTCCATCTCCACATGTTCGAAGATTACCTTCTCGCCATCACGGATGATGCTCTGGATGAGGAGGGTTTCGATTTTAGAGCTAAGAGGTGAGAGTAAAGAGGAAGAAGACATGTCTGCTACAGGAGTTGGAATCAGAGTGACAGGTTCTTGATCTGGACTCTGTCCGGAATCCTGCGACCTGTCCCCCTGATTCCTCTCACGCTCTTTTTCCTTCTCTTCGATGTCCTTGCGAATCATGCTGTTCATAGAGTTCAGCAGGGTCTGCTCCTTGATGTCCATACGCTGCGAGAGTTCGCTGAGATAGGTGGAACGCAGTATCTGATCGGGAATCACAGAGATGCTCTTCACGATACCGCTGATGGCTTCCGAGCGCTTCACGGGATCGGTCACGTTCTCAACCGTAAGACGCGTCTTAAACGTGATGAAGTCGGTCTGATTCTTCTCGATATAGTCTTTGAGCTCCTGAGCAGAATGTTTCTTGGCGAAGGAGTCGGGGTCGTCACCATCAGGCAGGAGGAGCACTTTGATGTTCATACCCTCAGCCAGCAACATATCGGTACCTCGCATGGCAGCATGGATACCCGCCTCGTCGCCATCATATAATAAGGTAATGTTCTGTGTGAAGCGACGGAGCAACTTGATCTGATATACAGAGAGGGCGGTGCCGCTATTGGCCACCACATTCTCGAGGCCACTCTGATGCATGGCAATCACATCGGTATAGCCCTCCACCATATACACACGGTCTTCTTTGGCGATTGCTTTCTTCGCCTGGAAGAGACCGTAGAGTTCATGGTCCTTATGATAAATCTCAGAGTCGGGGGAGTTTACGTATT
>Ga0247610_10008739_pt1 | contig 10277 bp, 19 predicted proteins | sample 174DNAGHGhighgp2_FD_193483 | JGI IMG/M metagenome (GOLD analysis project Ga0247610, IMG submission 193483) | Sheep rumen microbial communities from Palmerston North, Manawatu-Wanganui, New Zealand - 1742 DNA GHGhigh gp2 | ecosystem: Host-associated > Mammals > Digestive system > Stomach > Rumen... | reverse complement strand
GACGAAATATAAACTCAAAAGGGGACAAACGTAATAAAATAACAGAAATACTTGTAACGAATTATAATACAGTAGAACAAATAGATACGGTTTATTAAGATAAATAGAATAAAAAAGATATTTATGAAAAAAAGTAATAAGGCTCTTTATGAATAGATTATGAGAAATGTTTCAAGAGAAATTAAGAAAGCTTTGAATGAATCAGTAGATAATGAAATATATGATTGGATTGAAGAAGTTGACCTTTTTAGTTATGTCTGGGATGCAATTGGCGATGATATGACTTGGGATGATTGGTGCTGTATGGGCTCATCTGATAGAGCTGATTTTTTATATGATGCTTTAACCGAACTAAGAAGCGAACTTGGTGAATTACCATATACTGAAGAAGATTTATATGAGGCTTATTATGATTGGGCAGATAGCCTTGAAGCGTCTGATTTTGAAGACAATGATTATTATGAAGATTAAATAATATTACATATTATTATAATAAAAGGTTAGGAGTTAATATCCTAACCTTTATTCATAATTTAAAACGCAGTTATATTGTTAATAGCTTCGTCTATCACTTCATTAATCGTTTCCTCATCTTCATTTTCAGCAAGATCTGAAAGCATAAAATTCCCACTATTAATTTCGTCTATCATATCTTCAAGATCATCTTTTTGCAACGGTTCCCAATTAATTATAGTTTTAATCAGGTTAAACACTTCTTCAATCTCTTCAATAGAATAGTCACGAAGTTCGTCATAAACAGTGAATACTGTATTATTTTTATTAACCTTAAATGCGGTTCTTAACATTTCCCTTAAATATTCATCTTGATAGCTCATATTATTATCTTCAATGAATTCGGTAATGTCTTCAATTTGTTCCTGATATTTTTCTTTAATATTTGACATATATTTAATAATTATTTTTAATTTATATATTAGACAATAACTTTTGCCTTATACTTCTATAACGTCCCATTCAAATGGATATCCGTTTGAACACGGGAATATAACAGAATCTTTACTTTTAATAAATATACCTTTAGCAGGTACATCAGATAACCAATCTTCTGTATACAGCTTATTTCTTTCTGTTATCTCAAATCTGTCTCTTGTTAAAAATAAAGCTTTAACCCACTTAAGATTTTTGCATCCATAAAATAAGTGAACATAGCATCCTAATTTCAACTCAGCCGCATTTAGTTCTGGCCCCTTTGTTAATGATACGCATTCCTAAAACATAGCTCTATAACAGTCAATTTCTAATTCTTTTGCTGGAAGAGCAGGAGCAACAGTTAATGACAAGCAACCACAAAACATACCTTTATAACATTCTGGCGCTAGTTTCATAGCCGGTAATTCTGGACCTTTTGTTAATAATATGCAATTTGAAAACATAAAATCATAGCAACTCGTTGCTAAAACAGATGCATGCAACTCAGGAGTTTTCTTTAATGAAGTACATCCATAAAACATACTACTATAACAAGAATCTTTTAATTCTGTAGCAGGCAACTCAGGAGGTTCTATTAAATTTTTACATTGGCAAAACATATAACTATAGCATGATTCTTTTAATTCAATAGCGGGTAATTCTGGTGCTTCAGTTAATGATTCGCAATACTAAAACATAGCTGTATAACAATTGCTATCTAATGTTGTTGCTGGAAGTTTAGGTGCGGTTAAAAAGCTTTTACATCTATTAAACATCCTAAAATAACATGCTTCACTTAATACTTGAGCCGGTAATTCTGGAGCTTCAGTTAATGATTCGCAATTCTGAAACATTTCAAAATAACACCTGGGTTTTAAATCAGTAACCGGTAATTTAGGTGTAGATGTCAAAGATTTACATCCACTAAACATTTGAATACAACTAACTGCATTATCTAAACTCCAGTTACTTAAATCACAATTAAAATTTTTACATCCTTCAAACATTCTGTCAAATACCTTCACATGACTGACATTCCATTTGGATATATCAATTTCACCTGGATCTAACCCTTTAAATAACTCTGATAAATCTGTAACTAAAGAAATATCTATATTATTAAAATCGGTTTCTCTCCTATTTAAATAAACCTATAAATGTTTTTTAAGGTCTTCTTTAGTTTTTGGTCTATAAATTAAATAATCACGAATATTATCATTGTCTAGTACAGTGTCATCAGTATTATAAATATCATCTGTTATATCAAAACCAAACGTTTGTTCAATTAAATATTTTATACGTTTATCCACTTTATACGTTTTTTAAATATTTATTAAATGTGGATAAATAGATAAAAAATTCAAAGTTGAAATGAAAGCGAAAGATATAGCAAGTTAGTTAGGTAGTTTGGCAGCAGCGACAGGAAACGGATATGGTTACGATAACAACGATATTGATATTGACATTCCAGATGAGCTTCATGATCCAGATCCATTGTTTACTGTTGAACATGAGGAAATAATAGATACGAATGAAAAGAAAGCTAAACAATCTATTAAACAAATAGTTAATACAATAGTTCCAGAAGCGTATCAAAATAATCCTATTATTAAAGATAAAATTGATCAAGACGCTCAACAGCTAGGATAGTTATATTATCAATAGTCCATGAATAACGTTATGATAAAGACAATTATGGACACAATAGCGAAAGGTGATACTTCGGCTAAATTATTTGATTCATATACAAAATTGATGAGTATAGCTAAGGATTTAAATAAACAGATTAATGAAATGCAAAATCAGTTTAGAAAATATTATATTGATACATATATGGATTTGCAGCATAAGGATGATGAAGATCTTATATTATAGGCTGATATGGCAAATAAGCAAAAAACATTACCAAATAAATCTTAGCCGAAAGCATTAACTTTCCAAGAAGCGTCAGAAGACGAACTTGAAAGGCGAGAAACATCGACTAAAGACACCGTATTAAAAATACAAGATTGGAAAAGAGAACAGTTTAAACAAAAATTTGAAAAATCAAAGGCGGATTAATAAATATAATAAATGAAATATATTTTATGAACAAAAATATAAAATATTTAGTAGAGCAAGAATTTGGTTTTAATATAAGTGATGATGATTATATGACACCAGAAGACGCTGTATTAGATACTGATATTGTAAATGAATATGTTATAGAATATAGACCTAAAACTCATAATGAGTTGCGTGACCTTGTTAAAAAATTAATATCACAAGGCGAGCGAAACCTTAATACTATAGATGTTTCAAATATAACTGATTTTACGGACATATTTAATAACTACCCTTCTAATTTATACGAAGATATAAATTTTGATGTTTCTTATTGGGACGTAAGTAATGGTAAAAGTTTTTATAGGATGTTTTAGGGATGTAAAAAATTTAATTGCGATTTAAGTAGATGGAGTGTTAGTAATGGTATTAAATTTACATAGATGTTTGATGGATGTGAAACTTTTAATCAGAACTTAAATAGCTGGGACACATCTTCGGCAAAAACGTTTTTTAAAATGTTTAACGGTTGTAAATCATATAATCAGCCTATGAATAATTGGAAAACAGATAATGTCATACATTTTAACTATATGTTTTTCGGTTGCAGTTCATTTAATCAAGATTTAAATTCATGGAATATGTTGCAAGCAAAAAATTGTGAAGGTATGTTTCAGTACTGTACAAATTTCAATGGAAATATATCTAATTGGAAACTATCTACATGCAATAGTTTTAAAAACATGTTTTCAAATTGCATTAACTTTAATTGCGATTTAAGTAATTGGGATGTGAGTCATGGAATTTTGTTCATTAATATGTTTTATAAATGTAGTTCTCTTTCCTTTGATCCTAGTGATTGGAATGTTTCTTATGGAAGGGATTTTGAAGGTATGTTTGCATATTGCGATAATATGGAAATGCCTCTTGATTTAGAAAAGTATATTTTATGCAAAGGTAGTTATAATTCTTATAAAGAAAGAGAATTAAAACCATTGCATGGTACATTTACTGAAAAGCAATGGTCAAAATTTAGTAAAAAATATCTTAAATATTTAGATGATCTTAAATTTCATCTTGAAAACGAAAAAAGTGATAACAACTAAGTTATCACTTTTTTATTGTTTCCAATTCTCTAGGAATTAGATATGCAGTGTTTTTCTTTAATGAATCTATCGTTTGTTTTGCAACAGGAATCTGATAGTCCACTAAAAGATTAATTATATCAGAGTAATATATAACACTGTATGTTTTTTGCTCTTTCTCTTCCTTGACTTTTTTCTTTTGTGTTTTAGGTGTTTTAAAATTAACTGCCTAAACACGGTTAATCTTATTTTCCATTACTTATATCTGTATACTATTCTTCCTTTTGTCAAATCATAAGGTGAAATCTCTACTTTCACTCTGTCTCCTGTCACAAACTTGATATAGTTCATTCTGAGTTTCCCAGCAAGGACACAAAGAAGCTCATGCCCTGAATCTTCTAATTCTACTCTAAATCGAGTACTTGGTAGGCATTCAGTTATGATGCCATCCATTTCAATAAAGTTTTTGTTCTTTTTATTCGAAACGTTTGTTTTTGCCATTAATTTTGTTTAATTTTAAGTTATTTATTTCAAATATATTTTTCTATTTTATAAATAATACCCTAAAAAGTTTATAAAATAAATAAAATAAATGTTAAAATACCTTTTTAATGAACAAGGATATAAAATATTTAGTTGAATATACAACATTAGGGTTTGATATTGATGATGAGTTATATACTGATGACCAAAGTCAAGTTTTAACACCAGATATGATTCATGATTATTTATATTATAAACCAGAATCCAAAGAAGAACTAAAATCATATTTAAAAAAATAGCTATAGAAAGGATCTACTGATTTTAATTATATTGATGTTTCAGGAATAACTGATTTTTAGGGATTATTCGCTGATCTTGATCCAGGCGAAATAGATATATCTGAATGGGATGTAAGTAGGGGTGAAAATTTTACGGCTATGTTCAATAGTTGTGAACATTTTAACTGTGATTTAAGCAAATGGAGTTTAAATTCTGTTAAGGAAGCAGCTAATATGTTTTATGATTGCAAAGCGTTAACATCAGCACCTAGATTACCAAAAACAGAATTAAAAAACCAATGTTACTCATCAATGTTCGCTGGCTGTATTTCATTAGTCGAAGCTCCAGAATTACCGGCTACAAAATTAAGTCAACTATGTTATTATAGCATGTTTAGCGGATGTACATCGTTATAGAAAGCTCCGGAATTACCTGCTGATAAATTAACTAAAAGTTGTTATAACTGTATGTTTTAGAACTGCACATCATTAACTGAACCTCCTAAATTACCAGCATCTGAATTAGCATATGCATGTTATAGATATATGTTTAATGGATGCACATCTTTATAGAAAGCTCCAGAATTGTCTGTAATGAATTTAACTAGTCAGTGTTATTATGGTATGTTTTTGAATTGTTCATCATTAACAGAAGCTCCATAGTTACCAGCAACAGAATTAGCAGAAGCATGTTACGCTTATATGTTTAGCAGGTGTACATCGCTAATTAATGCACCTGAATTACCAGCGCAAAGACTAAAACAGTTCTGTTATAGAGAAATGTTTAACGGTTGTACAAATTTAAGTTATATTAAAGCTGTGTTTAATTCATGTTGGTCTGAAAAACCTGAAGATTCCTCAATACCAGATTATGTTTTAAAAGATGTAAAAAGCTGTTTATATAACTGGGTTAAGAATGTATCAACAGGTGGTTATATTGAAATTACTTTTAGAGGTTTGCATCTTGTATAGACCGGACACTCCGGAATTCCTAAAACATGGTCAGTAAAAACGATATAATAATGAATATGAATAAGAATATAAAATATTTAATAGAAAAAGCAGCATCTAGCGTTTTCGGATTTAGTTTTGACGATTATGAAGATGATCAAGATGTAATTTTATAGCAGGACTTATTAGATGATATGATTTATAAATATTATCCTAAAACTAAAGAAGATTTAATAAAAATAATCAAATAGCGTATAAAGGAAAATAAATTAGGGAACAAACAAATGTATTATCCAGATTTATCTGATATAAATGTAAGTAATATAACTGACATGTCTAATTTATTTAAGAAGATATTGAGTCGGATCAAAAAACCGATTAAACTTGATTTATCTGGTTGGAATACCTCAAATGTAACTGATATGCGTGGAATGTTTAATGGTTGTAAATTGTTAAAAGAGCTTGATTTATCCGGTTGGGATACATCAAAAGTAATTAATATGATGGGTATGTTTGATGACTGCGGTTCATTAAAAGAACTTAATATATCCGATTGGAATACGTCAGAGGTAACTGATATGAGTTTTATGTTTGATGACTGTCATTTATTAGAAGCACTTGATTTATCCGGTTGGAATACATTAAAAGTAACTGATATGCGTTATATGTTTTATAATTGTATATCATTAAAAGAGCTTAGTGTATCTGGTTGGAACACATCAGAAGTAACTAATATGCGTTATATGTTTGATAATTGTAGATCATTAGAAGAACTTGATTTATCTGGTTGGAACATTTTAAAAGTAACTGATATGCATGAGATGTTTGATGAATGTGATAAATCAATAATCCCAGATTGGTATAAAAATTAAACAAATTAATTTATGAATAAAAACATTAAATATTTAATAGAAAAAACAGCGTCTAATGTTTTTGGGTTTAGTTTTGACGATTACGAAGATGATCAAGATGTAATTTTATAGCAGGACTTATTAGATGATATGATTTATAAATATTATCCTAAAACTGAAGATGAGTTACGACAATTCATCAGAGATCACTTTAACTCACGGAATAAAGATTTCAGTGATATAAGTTTATAGTATTTACCCCATGATTTATTTAATGTAATAACTTTAAACGATGTTAATATAGAAGAGCTTAAAGAGTATGCATTTGAATATAGGCCTAAAACAAATCAGGAGTTAAAAAACACAATTTATCATCTTTGTAAAACTAAGTTGATTTGGGATCTTAGCTGTGTTGACGTTTCAGAAGTTGAAGATTTCTCTGATGCTTTCGTAGAAGTAAAATATTTGAATAAGGATATTAATATTTCATGTTGGGATGTGAGTAACGGAAAAAAATTTACTAATATGTTTAAAAACATAGTTGGATCAGAGTATTGTGATTTAAGTAAGTGGAATGTATCTAATGGAAAAATATTTAAAAATATGTTTTATGGATGCCGCAACTTCAAATGTGATTTAAGCAGATGGGATGTCAGCAATGGTGTTGATTTTTCTGGAATGTTTTATAGATGTGCGTCATTGAATTGTGATTTAAGCAAATGGAATGTCAGCAATAGCAAAAACTTCTATAAGATGTTTTGTGGGTGTACATCATTAAATTGTGACTTAAGCAGATGGGATGTCAGCAATGCTGTTTCTCTCAGTAATATGTTTGCTTCATGCTCTTCATTTAATTCTGATTTAAGCAGATGGAACGTATCTAACGTTAGATCGTTTAATACTACATTTCTTAATTGTACATCATTTAATTGTGACTTAAGCCGATGGGATGTTTCTAATGGTATTGATTTCAGATACATGTTTAGCGGCTGTACAAAATTAAATTGTGACTTAAGCAAATGGGACGTTCATAACGGTATAATATTTGAATATATGTTTTCTCGATGTGAATCATTAAAAACTGATATTAGGTCATGGAATATGGAAAACGCAAAAAATATTTTCAGATTCATTACTAAATCTCCAGGTATTATTTCTGATGTTCAAGGAATGGATGATGAATCAACTGCGTGTTATGTACCGGCTAATAAGGAAGATTTGATTGAATTGATTGATGAATACATAGATAATGAATGGTATGATTTAAATAGTATTGATGTTTCTCTAATTAAAGATTTTTCATATCTATTCCATAATTTATAGTCGATTAAAGAAATAAGGGATAGCTGGGGGGATGATGAAGACAAATACTTTGATTTTCTTCTTGATATATCTGGTTGGGATGTGAGCAACGGTGAAAACTTCTCGCATATGTTTGATGGAGCTGACTTCATTGATTTTGAAAGCGAAGGCTTTAAAAACTGGAATGTTAGTAACGGTAAAGACTTCAGCTATATGTTCGCTAATCATTATGGTACAAATCCTCCCGTTGTGCTTGATTTAAGCAAATGGGATGTGAGCAACGGTGAGAATTTTGAAGGAATGTTTAAAAACTTTAATCAATCACTTAGAACTGGCCTATAGTCTTGGGACGTAAGTAATGGAAAAAACTTTGAATCAATGTTTTCAGGTTTAGGGTTTAAAAACTTAAAAGCTGTAATTGCATAGGTTGAGAATTGGAAAATAAACCCTGACGCAAATATGCGATTTATGTTAAGAAACATATATACAAATGTCACCATTGAGCATTATCCAGATTGGTATGATAAATCTGTAAATGAGCCTCGCAGATAAACATTTTAACATTCGTTAACTATAATAGTTAAATTGTTTAATTGAAATAAATGGAGACACATGTAACTCAAAAATTATTTACAGAATTATTTAGACCACAAACTTTAGATCAAGCAATTATATTACCAAGAATCCGTGAAGAATTAGTTAAAGGATTGACCACTAATTTATTGTTATATGGTTCAGCCGGTTCTGGTAAGACAACTTTAACACGCATATTATCAAAGGGTTATACAGTGCTTGAAATTAATGCATCGCTTGAAAACGGTATTGATACGATTAGAGATAAGGTAATAGGATTTGCATCACAGTCATCGTTGTGGGATGGTGAAGAAAAATTAAAAGTCATTGTTCTTGAAGAGTGTGACGGATTATCGTTTGAAGCATGGAAAGCTTTAAGGGCAACAATAGAACGTTATCATACAACAGTCAGATTTATCGCAAACTGCAATTATATTGATAAGATTCCAGAACCTATCCAATCGAGATTTACATTAGTGGCGATTGATCCGGTTAATAAAGAAGAAGAGGAATATTTATTTAAAGAGTATTTGGAAAGGATTAAATATATTTTAGATCATTTTAAGATTACTTATACAGATGAAGAAGTATATTCATTCGTGAAATCTAATTTCCCTGATATGCGATCACTGATTAACAAGATTCAGCAACTTTATAATAGAGGGTGCACATCTTTGACGAAAGATATGTTGGCAAATTCTTATGACTGCTCAGAGTTGTTTAAGTTGATTGTTAATAATCCAGATCCAGTTAATAACTACAAACAGCTAATTGCAGATTGGAATGCAAAAGCTGATGAAGCAGTTTTAGCGATTGGAAAATCTTTTCCAGATTATATTATGACAGTTACTCCACAATATGTGAATAAACTTCCCCTTGTGTTAATAACGACAGCTGAATATAATTCCATGTTAGCAACTTCAATAGATAAGTTTGTAACTCTGTTAGGTTTAGTATATAAACTGCAAATTATATTACATCAATAAAAACAAAAGGACGGAAATAATTTCCGTCCTTTTTAATTATTTATATAGTGGACCATCATCAAGCAAATCATGTTCAACTAAATAGTTAATAAACTATTTAACACCTTGCGTTGAATATCCGTTAATCCGTTTTACTGATAACTTTTTATCATAAAATAAGTTTTCTATTGTTTCCAATGGAATTTCTGCGGAGTTAAGGCGTATATGATGATACATGTTATTCGACATATCAAAAGCAGTAACTACAACTCCAGGCTATGGATAACTTTTTAACTTATAGACTCCTTCATAATTCCATTCAACGTTACCAATTACATTATTTAGGTTATCTAATCTTCGCCATAATTCATTTCCTTTACATGCATTCCAATTTGGTCCTACATAATAATAACCGCCTAATTTTCCTAATTGATTATCTTCAGAAAGTCGGAATAATATACTTATGTCATTACCGAAAGTCATTAAATCTAAGTTATCACCTCCAAGAGAGTTACAGCATATAGCTACAACTTTTATCATTTCATTTTCAGATAATGCTTCATTTAAAACATTGTCTAAGCTACGTATAATACGATTATAAAGCTCTATATTTTTCTTATTCATATATAAAAACTGATTTTTATTATATTTATATACAACGTATATAAATTTAAAAAAATATAAATATCACGTGCGCACATATACGCATATGCACACATGTATTATGCACGTGTGTGATATTTATAATTTATTTTTTTATTAAAAAAATTTAATAAATAAAATAAATTGCAAAGAGTATGAAAGAAAAAGAATTGT
>Ga0247610_10008737_pt1 | contig 10278 bp, 5 predicted proteins | sample 174DNAGHGhighgp2_FD_193483 | JGI IMG/M metagenome (GOLD analysis project Ga0247610, IMG submission 193483) | Sheep rumen microbial communities from Palmerston North, Manawatu-Wanganui, New Zealand - 1742 DNA GHGhigh gp2 | ecosystem: Host-associated > Mammals > Digestive system > Stomach > Rumen ... | reverse complement strand
TATTGGATTCAATCCATTCTTTTGGGTTTCTGTTTTGTAAAAATCAGCGGGGAAAATATAGTTAAAGGCCTGTACCGCGTCATCCGGCACACACAAAAACGCCCCTATTCGTCTAGTTCGGGTTCGCACCCGTTTTTTACCAGCATGGCTGGCTTTACAAAAACAGTAAACCCCGCCAAAATTTAGCGGAACAAAGCATCTTTTCTACTTGCACCCAAATAGGTGTACAAATATCAATTCCTGATTTGCTCGTTTTATGGGATTGTATAATAATCAAGAATCAAGTCAACCGCACTTGCATCCTTGAGGATTCGGTTTTCGTAGCGTATCCGTCTGCTTCTTATTTGATCTTTCGCCAGTTTTTCTTTCTGTTTATATTCCTGTTGACGCATAATACTATTCTTAAAAGGCTGGTATTGAACTTCTATCTCGGGCATTAACTCGGGTTCGTTTCTTTTTTCAAAATCCTTGAGATCCAAATACGTCGAAATCCTTAGACGATTCTGAGGAGACAAGCCCATGGCCGTTGCATAGACTTTTGCGTTTCGAATGATTTCAGCACCACGAGGAATCCCTATAGATTCAAGATTACCCGGGATATAAGAGAATCCCATGAAATAGACTCTCTGTGCATTTTTCAGGAATTCTCGATACTTAGCCTTTTCAGATTCATCGTGCTTCTCGCGTTTTTCCCAAACAGTTTCCATCCTCTTGGCAATTTCTTGATATTTGCCATTGCCAACAGCGCCAAAGGGAATTTTCTCAAGAGGTCCGATAAAGCCATTAACATGGAATATTTGCATTTCTTTTATGAAGGCATGTGCATCAGCATCTGCATATTGCTTGTCCGATGTCAAATACAAAAAAATGCAATATTCTAAAACACGGTCATAATTAAAGGTTAGAAACACCGTTTGTTTTAAGATTTCTTCCCAATTATCTTGCTGGTCTATCCGAGAAAGCAAATGCTGAATCCAGTCAATGTTGCCTAGCCAATATTTTTTTGTTTTTACTTTTCCATCATCGCTATCATATTGGACTTCCGATTCACGTTCCGCGTCAAGAATCTCTCTAGCAATAAGCCGCTTTCCAAAATCAGCCTCTTCTGATTTTTCTTGACTAAGACGATTCTTTAAGAACTCATCTGTTGAAACCATCATTGAATGGCGAATACTTTTGACAAAGGGCACTATAGTTTTACTTATCTTGTTAGAAATTTCAAATTCAATATTTCCACCACGAAAAAAAACTTCTTTTCTTAAGTTGGCGTATTCTTGATATTTTCCAAAAAGTTCTTGGTATAAGTCAAACAGATAAGAAGGAGGAGAAATGGATTGACTATATAGAACATCGCTTCCGTAAAAGAAATCCTTCAAATTCTGCATCAGCATAGCACCCGTAGGGAATCCATACGGAACACTACAACCGGCACCTATGATAAAGACATCAGACATTATTCTTCGCCCTTTAAGTTTTTTTGACACTTCTACTGCGGATATATGGGAATTCTCGACAATCAGCCCAATTACCTTCTGCTCATTTATACCGTCGCTTATACCGACATCAGCCCCTTCAATTGCCTCATTTTTGCCAATTAGGGCGCTTGATATTTCAAAGTTTTATTTTAAGAGCAGCAAGCTTTTCTCTTGGATTTAAGCTAGAGCATCGTCATTCGATACCGACAACAGCCGTTTAAAATAGGACCAATTAATATTGCGCACACATATATTCACAATCTCGAAATCGTTAAGCAACAGATAATACTTCCTGAAATATTGAACATTCCATTTGCCGTAGCCATCCCCGAATTTTCCTTATAATATAGTCCAACACATTTGTAAACCACTTCATTCAAATCAATCTATTATTTTTTCTTATTTCAAATTTTTTTCAAAACACACTTCAGTACACCTATGGTTTTGTAATCGGCATCAGCATCCAACTCAATCGTTTTAAATTCCTTATTCAACGGAATGAGTTGAATTTTCGTATGTTCCCAACCGTCATCAGCTGCGCTTTTTTCGCTGCGATACTTTTTGATGGTATATTTTCCACCGTAGTCCGAATCAAAATCACGGCATTGAGTTAGAACAATTTCTCCGTTACGCGTTCCCGCATTGTACCATTCAAACACGCAAATATCGCCATCATGAATCATGGGTAGCATGGAATCGCCCTTGGCATGAACAGCAAAATGCTTTTTTTCATCAGGCTTTAATCCATTACCCGAAACATCTATCCAACCTTCTTCTTCGGGTATTTCGCCATCTTCAAAATAGCCGCATGCGGCACGCAACGTGTAAAGCGGAACGCAGCCCTCACAATAATTTGACAAAACAACAATCTTTGATTTTTCTACACCCTCATCACACGAGGGTCTTTCAATATCAAAACCACCTAGAAGTATAAATTTACGAAGCAATTCATCAGCCTTAACAACAACCTTATATTTGGGCAAAGAAGTTTTCTCAAGCCGTTCAAAATAAGATTTCGCCTTGTCAATATTCATAGAATCTTTAATCGGCTTAAGCAGAACATTAGTGATATCCGTTTCCGACGAAACCACGCTCATTGCGTTACGCAACAATTCTACGTCAATTCCAAGTTCATCTGCAAACCGTTGCGTCCGATTATTTCGTGCACGGGCTTGATACTCAACAATATAATCGTTAAATGATTTTCCATCTTCCAATATAATGTCGCCATTCAGATAATCTGTCAAGAACATATTGGCAAAAACCTGTTCTTCCTGCGAAAGCGAAGCAAACGATTTATGCAAACTATTGAGCAATCTCTGTTGTTCTTCGTTCGGATCATTGGCTTGCAATGAACGAACGTATTTTTTAAAGTTGGCGTTCATGTAATCCGTATTAATCCTTCCTGTTGCCAACTCAGATATTTGAGGATCAATATCGTACGGAACACCATCATTTCCGCTACCACCACTTCCAACAGCCAGTTCATGGTATCTCTGCAGGAGAATTTCGTATGTTTCCTTGTCAATCAAAATCTTAATAACACTTCCATCAGGCATTACAGGGCTTAAATCATCCCAAGTAAAGCCCTGCAATCGAGATGCATATAAGAATTTGTTGAAATTTTGAAATAGTTGCGCAAACATCGCCTTGTCAGCATCTTCTTCTGGCAAGCGTTCAAAATTCTCTATGCCACAATTTCCGAACAATTCTTGAATTTCCGAGAAACATTGGTTCATTCCATTCAAATTGTCGGGTAATTTTAACACAAATAAATCAAATGGTTTATCCCCAGAATAAAGTTTGAACGCCTCCCTAACATTACGTTCCATTGTATGCGGATAACGGTAATACCGAATAATTCCATTCTGTTTATCAATACCATTTAATCGATTTGTACGGGAAAAAGCCTGAATCAAGTGTTCATTTTTCAAGGCTTTATCTAGATAAAGCGTATTGACCCATTTAGAATCGTATCCCGTAAGCATCTGCCAAACAACAACAAGGATATTCAGCTGCATCTCCGGTTCAATATTGAGATACGGCTTCTTATGCGCGAGGCGTAGCGCTAAATCATTTTTGAAAAGTTTGTGCTGGGACAGCTTATATTCAATACCAAAATTTGTCTTATAATCCTTGAAAATTTCTGTTAAAGCCTGTTCTTTTTCAGCCGGAGTGAGCTTACGACCATTCCCGTCTTCATTTTCGTCACCATCAATCGTAACTGGATCAAAAAGGCATGTAATCTTTAACTCAGGCAATTCCTCTTTTAATAAATGATAATAATCAACCGCTTCGGCAATACTTGATGTCGCCAAAATTGCATGGAACTTATTCCCAAGACTATTATGCATCCATTTCTTTTTTATATCAGAAACGACTGCGCAACGATGTTTATCGTTATCATAGTTGATTGCGTCAAATTCATCTTCTATTCCACGACGGTAAGTACCGACTTCATCTCTATAGCCTGCCATCGGAACATCATTCATATATTTTTGATATATTCTTTTCTTTCTTTCGTCTGCAAAAGCCTCCGCTTCAGAAGATGCATTCGCTTTATCAAGGGACACTCTCTGGCGAACATCAAAATCTTCATAAGTCATTACCATATATGGATCAAAGCCCAGCACATTATGATCCCGAATGCCATCGGCAATGCTATACCTATGCAGCAATGGTCCAAATATATCAGCAGTCGTCATTCCGTCACGATTGTTTTCATCACGAATCGGCGTACCAGAAAATCCAAAAAAGAGAGCATGCTTTAACGTATTCTTGATATCGACAAGCATATCTCCAAATGTACTACGATGGCATTCATCTACAATGACAACAATATGCTTGGAATTGATTTTGTCTATATCAGCTTTCTTTTGATTATCGTAACGAACTCTGCTAAGTTTTTGAATCGAAGTGACAATAAGAATTTCTCCATTTTCTTCAGGAGACTTTAACTTTGCAATTAAGGAATCCGTATCGTCAGTATCGTGAATATCAATAGATCCATCAGTAAAATTTTTGTACTCGTCTTTTGATTGAGTACCGAGTTCTATACGGTCAACAAGAAATACAACCTTGTCTGCTAATTTACGTTTGGCAATAATTTGCGCAGCCTTGAAGCTGGTAAGAGTTTTTCCGCTCCCTGTTGTGTGCTCAATAAAACCTCCATAGATATCGTTGCCATCCCAATGCATTTGGTTAACTTCTTCAACTTTTTTGGCGATTTTATCAGCTGCATAATATTGATATGAACGCAAAACCTTTAAAACGTTATCACCCTTATCTGCAACCGTATAATAACCGATAAGATAATGAGCCATTGGAATAGACAAAAACTTGCTTGCGATATACTTCCAATCTGTTTTGGGTGTATTAAATTTGTCCGCCCATTTGAAGATATAGTCCTTATTAAATTTTACACCAGGCCCTGGATTGGCAAAATAGCACATATCTTCGGGATTCATCGCAACAAAAATTTGAATTAGCGAGAAAAGCCCCTTATGATAAATTCCCAAGTCGCCATAAGTTTGCAATTGCTGAACAGCTTGATGCAATTTTACCTTTGAACTTTTCAGTTCAATATGAATCACCGGCAAACCATTAATAAGGAGCATCACGTCTCCGCGACGGTCATGCATAATCGGATCCGCTGTAGGAAATTGAGGTTGACGGACAACCTGATACACAGATTTTCCTACGGCAATTTCATTTCGATCAAAAATGTATAACGATACTACTTTTCCTTGAGCCTTCTCATGGTCACGAGTAATCATCAATTCACCATTATTGATTAGCTCGTTTTTCTGCAATGGCGTAACAGCATTATTTATTTGCTCTAACAACTGGGCGATTTCGCCTTCCGTTAAAGGATAATCCCCCAAACGCTCCGACTTACGATTATTATTGTAAATGATGTTCGCCCAGTTTTTTATCAATTCATCTTCAGATGGGCTAACAAAAACATCATCTTTCCAGCCTTTTTCATTGACAAGCAGATTGACTAAATCCCGTTCAAACGGCAATTCATGTTCATACTCGTACATAACAAACCTCTACTAAACCGAAACAAACATTTTTTCAAGGAAGGATTTTTTAAGAGAACGTAGCTTGACGATTCTTTGCTCTTGAGTTGAAATTAATTTTTCAAGACTATTAAAGAAAGACGCAATCTTAATTTGTTCATTTATATCTTTCGGAAAAACGACCATCCCCGACAATGCGCCTTCATCACTAACAAGTAGTGTATTTTTCGCTCCTTTATTCACTATCGGACGCAAATAATTATTTAAGCGGTTATCAGAAGAAAAATACACCTCTACAAATTGCGGACAAACCTTTTGATTTGTTTGGTACACTGCATATAAAGCGGACACGATTCCCGATGAGTCTTGATTTGTCTTAATTATTCCATAAGGTTGGTTCTTGAGCGGAGATTTTGTGTAAATAACAGTATCTTTATGCGTTACCTTATAGTTCTTAAGCGATGCCCCAGCAAGCGATTTTCCCTGATATTTGATCTGGTTGATTACGCCACAATCATTTGATACAGAAAAGATATCGTATTTAGAATATTGATCCTTCTCATTCTTCTCCAAGCAAACTGAAAGATAATCACTTAGCTTACATTCTTCCCAATCGCCAGAAAAATCCTTAAAACGTACTTGTGGCGATCTCTTTCCCTTTTTAGGGAACATTTTTTCAAGAGATGCATTTTTGAAATTTTTTAAGCGAGCTAGTTTTTTATTTTCTGCGGTCAAAATTTCATCAAGATGCGAGATGAATTGAGCAATTTCATGTTGTTCATCTACAGACGAAGGAAATGAAAACGAAAGATTCAGAAAATCCGCCACACTTATACTGCGACCATCCCTAATTCCATATGTTACAAGTTCAAGACGCTTAATAAATTTTGGAGAGGTTAATAGATACTTCCAAAAAAAATCATTATGTTTCTGAGGTTCTTTTAAAGATAAAATTGTATATGCTGGAGATGTTATGCCCTCCATTGCAGAATGAGCAAAACCTCCCTGAAAAGAACGAAGATGTATTACAAACTGTCCTGGCAAAACATGTTTATACGAAGAAATATTTTTTTTGCTGTATTGCATATTAATGCCAACATCATCGCGTTTTATCATGCCATATTCTTGCGATGCTGATAATACAGGCAATTCAGAAAATCCCTTTTCCGTGAACTCCGTAAAAACATCTGAAGCATGAGATGCTTTCCATTCCGCATGAAAAGTCGCAAATCTATTGAGCGGCATACGTTTTTTCATAATTCTACTTACTCAGGAGATTTTCAAATTCATTGTAGGCTTGCATATCAAAATCTGGACCGGTCAAATCATCTAGTAATTCCGAAAGGTCTTTACTTGCATCTTTGATATTCTGTTCCACCTCCACCATACCGGTATCATATTTCGACACAATCGACTTCACCTTGGATGCTAATTCATCAATAATCTCTTCCGGCATTGATTGCAACCTATCATGAAGAGGTTTTATCCATTTTAATTGCAATAGTTCCCGAACTTGTTCATCAGTTAAATTTTCAATAGTATTTTTTGTAAGTTCTTGCAATTCCTTTTCCTGCTCGGATATTTGCTTTTTTAAACTTTTGACCCGTTCTGTATTTGATGAGACCCGCACAAGAATCTTTTCGATAGAATTTTCCGGGAACTCATATCCTAACCGCAAGTCATTCAATCTTTGCAAGACAACTTTTTTAGAATACGTACCATCTTTCGCCTTTTCCATTGCGTCCCAATTGACTTCATTATGCGATTTTATGAAATCCATTTTTGCAAGCTTCTTCGCTTTTTCTTCTAATAATGATAAATACGCATTCAACGAGTTCAGTTCTTCCGACTCAATTTCTTGAAGAGCTTCAACAAGGCCCTTTGAGACCTTATCCATATCAAATTCAGATTGTTCTTCATTGAGATATGCATCTCTTTCTTCATCAGGCATATCCTGAATCAAATCGGCAAAAGAAGCCTCAGCACCAGCCAATTCATTTTCCAACTGCTGTAAGCAATCGTATTCTTTTTTCAAATGAACCTGTTGAACCAATTCGAAAGGCAAAATACGCCCCAACCAGCCTTTCTCTATTTCTTGATCGTCTTCATCGTCATTAGCCGCTTTTTTCAGAACCTTTTCACGTTCAACAGTTTTTGTAACCTGAAAGCCTTCAGTTTGTATGGTTTCTATATCTATGTATGTTTTCGACCACTGATCGTCAAGAATCTGGTACGCCTTGTATCGATCAACAAGCAGAATATTTTCCAATCGTTTGTAAATGTCTTTAGCTAATTCCGCTTCTTCACGATGAATATTGAGCGAAAGAACATTCTTTATGATGTACGTATCAAGGAATTTCGGCAAAGAAGATAAGGCTTCATGAATTTCATTTTTCCATGCAACAACATCTTTATTGTTCTGAAGGATATCATCAATGGATTCTGAACGGAGTCGTGAGCACGGAGTCCCTTTTTCAAGACAAAATAATTCTTTTCGAAGAGTCGGGAATGCCTGCCAATATTTTTTCAACAAATCGATTTCCGTATTTGGAAGACCGCCAAACATGGTCGCGTAAGCATCCCAAGTTTCCAAAGCTTCCGTGGAATCAACATACCTCGGAATATTGAGGTTGTAATCATTTTCTTGAATGGTTTCGCGACTGACTAAGCGCGAAAACTTTGGAATTTCTGTTCGGTTGATGACAGCATCAGCAATACGACGAACATCCGAAGCTGTAAGCTTATTCTTCTTGCCTTCCTTCACCGACAATTTTGACGCATCTACAATAAGAACATCTGTAGTGGGACGATGCCTCTTCAACACCATAATAAGCGTGGCGATGCCCGTTCCATAAAAGATATCTGCAGGCAAACCAATAATTGTATCGATGTTGTTATTGTCAATCAGGTTGCGGCGTATGGTATAATCTTCTCCTGGACGAAAAAGTACTCCATGCGGTAAAACAATTGTTACAATGCCATCATCGTTAATATGGCATAGATCATGCAGCAAGAAAGCATAATCAGCTTTTCCACGTGGAGCAAGGCCGTACCCCTTAAAACGCGGATCTTCCTTTTTATTATTCGGGTCCCAATGTTGTGAATAAGGGGGATTACTTACAACAGCATCTACCACTCTTTTTTCGTAGGACCCCTCAATCATTTTTCCGTCTTCATTTACCTCAAAGAACGGCCAATCTTCTTCAAGCGTATCTCCACAACGAACAAGGATATTGTCCGCATCAATACCACGCATGACTAAATTCATACGAGTGAGGTTGAAAGTATTTTCTTTTAATTCCTGGGCATAATATGTTATTTGCGATTTATCTTTTTTGTATTTCGCCACAGCCTTGCCAATATTGATAAGTAATGAACCGGAACCACTTGTAGGGTCATAAATATCGATATGCTTCTTATTCTTTAAGTGGTCTGCAACAATGTCGGCCATAAGTAGAGCGACTTCGTGCGGGGTGTAAAATTCCCCCGCCTTTTTTCCAGCATTGGCTGCAAAATTCTCAATGAGATATTCATAAATGAAGCCAAGAACGTCGTAATCCTGACTGCCATCTGTAGGGACATCCTTAATAAGTTTTATTAGTTTTCTGATAGCTTTCGTTCTATCTGCTGGCGTACCGCCTAAATTTGTAATTCCACTAGAAAGCGTTTTAAAGATATTTTTGAAGACTTTTCTTTTTTGCGGGTGCTTGCTAATGTCATCAACAAAAGCCTGCAAAGCATCCGTCACATTGGACACACTAAAATCAACACCTATTTCTAGCCATGTAGAAAAAAGGTTTTCATAGGCAATAAAATAACCGAGATTGTCTTGACAATAGCGAACAATTTCTTTGTTTTTGCCATTCAAGTCCTTTTTTATATCTTCATCGGTCAAAAAGGCTTCTTCTTTAAGACGCCGAACTTCATTATCAGAAAGGAATTTATAGAAGATAAAACCCAAGATGTAATCTTTATAATCGTTCGCATCAATCTTCGAACGCATCTTGTTAGCAGAAGCCCATATTTTTGCAGCCAATTGTTGCTTATTCATATCGTTCCTTTCTAAGGGTTTGACTCAGCCCTTATTCAGGAACAGCAAAAAACATCTTCTCTTTTTTATATAAAAAAAAGGCGTGGAGTCGTTCACCGTGCTTACTGGTACGGATGGGTCACCACAACCCTAGTCACTAGATAAGCACAAACGACCCACGCCCCAGATGGGACGTGAGTGTTCGTCTTATTCTTTAGTGACTTTAGAAAGTGGTGAATTTTCCGTACCAAGAATAAGAGACGAATCTCAAAAATCCAAGCGACCACTACCAGCACATTCATGCCGATAGCAGCCTATGTATGCGGGAATATAGATTATTTTAACCAATAGAAAGAAACCGGATTTAGCAAGAAACGGCAAAATCCATCTTATAGAGAAAAACCCTCTCCCCGGCATTCTCTCCGACATTAGAACGCCTTTTTTGGACAAATTTCGCAATTTTTGTATTCGGCAGGCTCTTTTCTCCGACATTCTCTCTGACATTAGTTTTCAGACACAAAGGCGTAAGTAAAATTATTTTAACTAAACGCCATTTTTGGCATAAAAACGGCAAGCCATCCACCATTGTTTAAAATTTTTGAACACTTTTATTAAATCACTATTGACTTGCGCTTTTTGATATTGTATATTTGAACACGGAAAATAAATCAGAATTCAAACGTAACAACATCTGTAAATCACGAGGCGCCGCCATGAAAAACAACATCCTTAAGTTAGAAATGTTCGA
>Ga0247610_10008735_pt1 | contig 10279 bp, 9 predicted proteins | sample 174DNAGHGhighgp2_FD_193483 | JGI IMG/M metagenome (GOLD analysis project Ga0247610, IMG submission 193483) | Sheep rumen microbial communities from Palmerston North, Manawatu-Wanganui, New Zealand - 1742 DNA GHGhigh gp2 | ecosystem: Host-associated > Mammals > Digestive system > Stomach > Rumen ... | reverse complement strand
TGAAACTCATGACCATTTTTCATAATTTGAAAGTGGTCACTTTAAATCAACTGCTACATAATCTAAAACTCATTCTTCAACCATTTTTCTTACTATACCAAAATTATGCCCATTTGTATCTAATTTTACATTAAATCACATATTTTTAACTTTTTTAGCAAAATCGTATAAATCAGGTTGTAAAGTGGGTTCTCATCCACATATACTAACTCAATCAATTAACCCTTTTCTTTGTTTTAAAAAATTAAAAATAACTTCTTCTGGAATTTGTTGACTACGATAACGAGCAATTAATTCTGGTAAAACTGCTTGTGAATTATAACAAAAAGGACAACGAAATTGGCATCATGCTGTAAAAACTATACTTGCTACATTTCATGGATAATCAACTAGTGTAGTTTGCTGTATCCCTGTTATCTGCATTTCAAAATAGAATTTCTATAATTAAAGTTTTATTCCATAAAATTTGTTATTATACTACAAAGTTCTGACTCGTGTTTTGCTCAATTTGACTCATAAAATACTTTTACACAAAAACGCATTTCTGCTGGAGATCATCATGTTAATTCAGTGTCATCTGCTAATACCATTGGGCCATCTTCTGTATTTTTTTTATAAATTCCATAAACACGCACAATTCTATAAAAATTTACTCATTCTCATAATAAATCATTTATTTCTCATGTTTCAACATTATCTCATGATAAATATTTGTACGTTCATGTAAAAGTTAGTTTCGTCTGATTCCTTAAGCCCTCATATTCATTTTTGAAAAATCAGTCTGAAGAATAAAAATCATCTTCATTTTCGCTACTTACTTCTATTTTTCTTGCATCAATATATTTATCGTTACTGGGTTTTACATCTTCATTTAGAATATATATTCATTTCTGAAATAAATGTCCCACTAGATCATCACAACTAGATTCGTCAACACCCGTACCTAAATATAACCATGCTTTATCTTTTTCTCAAGAACATTTTCTTCGATTTGTATCTCTTATGTTATACATCATCTCAACTCATTCTCTGGCAAAATTTGTTGCTCTAATCGATAATCTTGTATTGTTCATAAAAACAAACGCTCTATTTATTGCTAATATAATTCATGATACTAATATTGCAAAAACTGAACAAACTAAAATTACTTCTATTAAAGTAAATCACGAATTTTTTTTATTTCTTAACTTGTATATCATAAGTTAAAGTTTTGTAAAATAAAATTTACCTATCTTTAAAATCATTTTAGTATCGTTTTGCTTTTTTATAAGCAGTAAGAGAATTAAAACAATTTGCATATTTTTCAATAAAAAGTATAGTACAAAATGAAAATAATAAATCAATATTTTATTTCCCAAGAAATATTATGAATTGGATTTGATACATAATTGTATGAATATATATTGCTATAACATTTTGGGCGATTTTGATGTGAATCGATAAAATGGCTAAAGTAATTATTTGAAATTATTTAGTATGAATTACTGCGTTTGCATTTTGAAACTTAATAAATCAATGAGTAAATTGGTTAATGACTCAGCCTGATGCAACATTTTTGTGATTAACATATGAAAAATATGCTAATTTTTTGTCTGCAGGCCAACTAACCTTTATATTATTACTGTTTGCTCTTCTAATATGGATAATATATGCATGTTGAAGAATTCATGTATCTTTTAGTACACGTGCTACGACTGAAAAACTATATTTTATAATTTTGATTCCGATAACTGTACTAAGTTTTATTATTGGTCCATATATAGCATTGAAAGCTGATGGTATTCAAGCACTTAGTTTTATAGAAAGCAACATTGCTAAAACTTTTTGATTGCTAGTCCCATTTATTAGACATATTCCGTTTCGAATGTTTATAAACTGAGTTGTTTTTATAATTATATCTAGCCAAATAAATTTTAAAATTTCGGTATCCGCAAAAACGACAAAATTGCCGGAATGAGCCTAAAAAATCTAATCTGAAATTTGCGTAATTTAAAAAAATAAATATAATATAGTAGGTCTTTTATCCTACAATGAATAACTATATGAAAGTGATGTTTCCACAGCATATAAAAAAATGATTTTTTTCTGGCGTGGCGTTTTCTATTATGGGTTTTTCTATTAGTTTCATTCAATTAATCATCCTTGCAATTTGAATAGTTTTTGCTTTATGAGTATTCTCAACGTTTAGCAATTCTGGTGCAAAATGAGCTTGATTAATATGTGCCATAATAATTTTTATTATATTTTTAATTATTGCTTTTTTCCAAATTTCTGAACTAAACTTACTTGCATTTATCGCAAAAAAAATTAAGGATGTTTTCCTTGATGTCTCAAAAAAATTTCAAATAAATTATGTTAGACACAATCCTACAGAAGTTACAATTGCAAAATCTAAGCAAGAGAAATGAAAACAAAGAATAGAAATTAAAGAATGACTTGATATCTCTAAATTAAATGAAATTGAAGAATGATGAATTTTATAGAACAATAACGCACAATATAAATTTCTCTTGACTAAGTTTTTTAAATTTCTACTATGAAATTAGTTTTACTTATATTATATAATAAATATGCCAAAATCTACTTTCAACAAAAACATGGAAAAAGTTTCTGCTGAGTTCGATAGAATTGCTGATGATGTGAAAGATACAACTGAAGATATTGGAAATCGACGAACTAGATCTACAACTGAAGAAAAGATTACTATGATTGTTGGTATAATTTTGCTTGTTTTTGCATTAATTCAGCTTAGAATGATTTTATGGTGAATCGTTCTATTAACATTATGACTACTTTGTGTGTCTGGATTTTTTGATCGCCCTTTAAAAGATTTAATGCGTTATTGTAAGAAAGAATTTTGAGGTAAAAAGAAGACGATTTCCTCTAGTGCTAGGTCTGTTGAAAAAGAAGCAGCTAAAACTTCAAGAAAAAAATAAGAATTTGCGTACATCAAATTTCTATGTGAATATTATGTAAAAATCTTGGAAGATAAACCTCCAAGATTTTTATAAATTTCATATTGTAAATAGGTGAACTAGTACTTTATTAAAAATAGCTCTTTTAGAGTCGGAAGAGTCGCTCTTTATTAATCACCTAAATAAAGAGATAAATTGTGTCTTATATTTATCTTTTCAATATTTTGCAAAAACGGCATCAATAGCATCTATTAAATTATTTGCCAATTTTTCGTCGTGTGCACTCATCTTGTAATACGAGTTATATGGTGTATAATCTTCTTCAGGAATTCATCATAAATTGATAAATGTATTTCTATCTACTACCACAAAAGCATCTGTAATTAATTTTCTAGATCATTGTGCTAAAATCTTTCAAGAATATACCATAGCTGAGCTTGCTCAAGCATCAAGAAATAATGCATTATAACATCAGAATTGTTGTTTTAAATATCATGCCATATCTCGGACGCCTATTGTACCTACTACTCACATATAAATAATTTTTCCATCTTCAGTTGAACAAATAAAGTTTCTGTTTCACTTTCATGTCATTTTATTGTCAATATATTGGGATGCCCCTGCTGTTACATCATCTCATCCAATTAATAATACTGGGAAATTTGAGATTCAAAAATAAAGATCTTGAATACGATCTGCGTTTATATTACTGATAAGTCATACATCTCAATCACTAATTTTATTTTGAACAAATAAAGGATTTCAATCTCTGGTAAATCAAAATATTCATCTTATACTTGTATCTGGCCAAAATTGACTATAACTAGCCCCATCTCATTTAAATATTCTTTCATAGTAACTAAATGTTGTATTACAGTTAGAATAATCTTTTGGACAAAAAAATGCTCAATTTATTGAAGATATTCATCAAACTTTTTTTGTAAGGGATTGTATCGTCTCTCATCATTCTCATGCCACAGATGAAACCACGAAATGTTCTCAGTCAAGGATGATTTTTATAACTCTAATTGGATGTCATCAACGATTTTCTATTAAAATTTCCTGGTATCAAAAAGCGTAATTCAAAAAACAAAATACTCAAAATATAGAAAGCATTAACAATCAGCATTTTGATAGATATTTTCTCATGAGTAAGCTATTTATAAACTAAATATATATCTCATTGTAGGATTTTGTAATATCAATTTCAAGTGAAAAATACCATTGTAAAATTTGCTTTTTTTCTAAATTTTGCTTATAATTATCGTGGACTTTATATACTTTTATTCCTTGGATAAATTAATATTATGGGTAGATTACATATTAGAAAAAAGAATGAAAAAGGTGGTATTTGAAAAAATGTTAAATTTTGTATAGATTTTGTAATATTTATTTGTTGTTTAATAATTACTTTTAATATTCGTCCTATAAGTAACACACAAAAAAATGTAGAGGATAACAATATATCAGAAAAGTCAAAAATGATATATGTTTTTCATGACTATTATTGAAATAAATATATCTTGAATGATATGGCTCATGGTGCTGCAAGTGATTGGTCTTATCTATTTGAAGATGAGGTGCCTGAAGATTTTAAATGAAATAATGATAATTCCTCCGCAAATTCTGTATCGCTTTGATGAATGAATTCAGAAATAGATGAAAACAAAACAAATTCTGAACAATATAATGATGATACATACAATGGCGATAAGTACGATGGTACTACATTTGAAGTTAAAGATAATCAGATTTCCTCTGATGATATATTTTCAGATTTATGAATTGATGAGAATCGTTCATGAAATGAATATAATATCGGTACATGAAACGAAAATATGTTGATTATAAGTCTATCTGAACAATGATCAAACAAAACAAAACATGAAGAAAATAATGACTATTATACTGCGATACAAACAACTTGAGTTACTGATGATAATACTTTAATAATTGAAAAAGTAGATAATTCTATTGAACATAATAATCATGTGAGCGATTCTATTGATTATGATAGTTTAACGTGATTAGCTAAAGTCTTTACATTTACTTCAGAATGATGGATTTTACCAATATTGATCCCTTGGGATGAACTTCAATTTGGTAGTGAATGAATGCAATCTATTGGATATATAGATAATTTATGATTTACGGGAAAAAATAAATCAGGTATTACAATAATAGATGATTATGCTGATTGTATGACTCCACGATGATATAAAATTGTCCATTGAGATAGTGTGTTGGCATATAAACAGATCGACAATACTCCTGATATTTGTAATATAGAAAGAAGATTCTGTTGGAATGGAAAACTGTCTTGAACATACACTCAGCAATGATGTTCAATAAATAAAAATTATACTTATGAACAGTGGTGAGAAGCTGCTGTTGTTCATACAAATGAAGAAAAAACCAAATCAGATGTTGTACAAAACCCCGATTGATCTGTAACGGTGAATAAACCTTTATGAACTTGATCATTCGTTTTTGAAAGACCAAGTCAAACATCTACTCCCGAATATCATGTTAGTAATAATGTTAGGAATGAACTAGAAGTTGAACAAACTAAAAGACCGCACTGGGATTGTGTTACACCATGGTGAGAAGAGGTAAAACATTGACAATTTGTACAAGCCTTTAAGCATTCTAATTGATTTAGTGATGCTCCATGTATTGCTCAAATACGTTTATGTTCAATGTGAGATTTAATGTGAACATATACGCAGAGTTCATGCAAAACTCGAGACACTTCGTTAATTGACTGGGTTAATTGATCTCCCACTCGAGATAGTTTTTCTGAAGAGAAATTAGAATGGGTAAGAAAGCAAATTAAGACTGAAGAAAAAAATTACAATAATGCTCGTAAAAATTTAAAAGAAACAATAAATTTTAATGCTCCTGTGGATGAAATTTTATCTATACTAGATAAAAATTAATTATTTATAATTTTGCTCATAAAAACTTATTAATCCTGGTAATTTTACAATTTCATCGTCTTCTGCTCTTTTGTTTCGATGTTTTTTGCCACATTTTGAGCATATAAACAAAATTTTATAATCTCAATTTTTAATTTGATACTCTATAGGATACATTATTCATTTACAATTTGATGATCTATCTCATGGTATATTTCAATCGACATGCAAAGATATAAAACAATATGGACAGTGATTCCTACACGTTTTTTCTGCTTGCAAAACCTTTTTTCAACAATTTATACAATTAAAAGATTCATTTATTTTCTTCATATTAAATATTTTTTCTAACAAAAAGAACCAAGTAGCCGTAATCGGATAGATCTCTCCCCCCTATATGGTCAAGGTGGGTGGCTCGTACCAATCTAGGATTGATAATACCGGCCCCCTGGAGTAGAGTGGGAAATTTGATACAATACCCGATCTCGCACTACTCAGTCCTTCTTTAGGATATATAAAAATTTTTTAATTTCAAGAAAATAAAAATTTTAAATTCCCGTATTATTAAAATTTCGCATAACTCGGATAAAGTCTAACCCATACCTTTCAAATTAAATCTTTATCTCTAATAATATAGTTTGCTCCCTCATAACATTGGATTCAAAAGCAGCATAGTGAATCAGTAGTTCTTCATCTATTATCTCACATTACAAAATATCATCATTCTACTTTAAATTCATTTTTATCACAAGTCGCATTTGTTTTTAATCATTCTGGTAAGTAAGGTTCAGGCAGCACCTCACAATTATTTCAATAAGAATCTTTTACCAATGATGGTGGCATATTATCTGAACATATATATACAGATCCGTCTTGCACTAGTACTGTTTCTCAAGGCAGTCAAATAATTCTTTTTATATATGGAGAAGTCTTTCATGGAGCTACAAAAACTATCACATCTCCTCTTTGGAACGAACCAAAACGTTGTGTAAATTTCTCAACAATAATCCAGTCTTTCTGATAAAAATTGGGAGCCATACTAGATCATATGACCGTATATGGAGTTGCGATAAACAGCCTAACAAAGAGAACAATTCAAAAAACTAATATAAGAAATACTAATAAATCAAATACCTCAATCCAAAACTTTGTGTGATTTTTTAGAAAAGTAGACATTTTATGCTATAAATAAAATATTACCAACTTATAATTTTATATATTATTTGCCCTGCTTGTTATACAAGATTATTTCAAAAAAGCAAGATTAAAAAACTTTTTTAAAAAACTGATTGATATAAATGTTATGTTCAATTATACAATCAGCTTTTTCCTTATTGAATACAGTTTATTAGAAAGGCATTTCTTCATCAATATCAGAAATAGACTCATTGTTCTCTACTCAAAAACCCTCGTCTTCAGCTCACTCTCATTTTGAGTCCAAGAAAATAAAGCTGTCAACTATAATCTCTGTAGAAAATTTATCTGCTCATTCGCTATCTTGCCATTTTCTTGTTCTAAGCCTACCTTCTACGTAAATTCTTTTTCCTTTTACAAGATACTTTCATAACACCTCTGCTCATTTTCCATATGCAACACATCTATGATATTCAGCATCTTCCATTGTATTACCATCTTTATTTGTGTACTTTCTGTTTGTAGCTACAGTAAAGTTAACCACAGGAGTTCATGTTGCTTCAATTGTTTTTACTTGTAAGTTATTCGTCGCTCTTCATATGAGCATAACTTTATTCAAATCCATTGCCATTACTATAAAAATTAGAGTATAAAACACCTTGCAAAAGGTACTCGTTATGAAGCGTAATAATATTTGATAAAAAATCAAATCTTTTTTATATAAAATATACTAAACTTCTAAAATTATTCATCATCTTCTTCATCTTTATTTAATTTTGCTTTTATTGAGAAGAATACAATAACTCATCACATTGTTAATAACAATCCTAGTAGTACAATTAATACAATCTTTAACCACGTTGGGAATCACCCATGCTTATCTTTATTTCAATCTGTTTCTTGTATTTTGTTTATATCTTGGACATTTTCAAAATTACATTTATCTGTATAAGATGTAATTTCATAATAATCAAATATTGAACAAAATGATGGGAGAATAATTGATGATATGTCGGCATCATCCAGTCATCAATCTTCTAATGTCATGTTTAAAAGCCCTGTTAATATAGACGCTCTAGCATCTGGATTCGTTGCGTTTTCAAACCTACCAAAACCTTCTTCTAAAGAGGATCTAATTTTATGATTTTTTGGTATCATTGCTAATATTTCTAACTTATTTTTCTCATAATCTGTTAATCATATAATTTCTAATGTATCTTCATCTGACAAGCGATCTAAAATCGAATATAAAAGATCTTTTTGTTTGGTATCCATCTTTATTCATCATTCAGCTATCTGGTTTTGAATCGATAAAACTGTTGGTTTCACGACTGTTATATTGTTCAAATTTTTACGTAATGTATCTAATGAACTTTTTAAATTTGTGTTTCATATAGAACTATCCTCTAATCCATTAAGTAAAATCTTAATATCATTATATATATTGAGTTTTTCTTCATCTAATTCTAATACGTATCATTCAAATGTTATATAAAAATTCTTAAATGTGAGTTGTCAGTTATTTGTAAAATATAGTCTTCAAATTACACTCTCATAATTTGGCTGATAGGCAATTTTAGCCATCTTATTACAAGATACATCTATATCGTTATCTGATTTTCCATCTCAATCTGAATCCCTTGATGTATCTATATCTATATAACACTTACCACCATTTTCATTGTTGATATATATTAAAACAGTATTTTTCATATTTTTTGCTAAAAATATTTCTGGATCTCAATTTGTGAAAGTTGTTTCAGGAATTGTAATCATATTTACTCAAGGAGCTATCCTTCAATTGCTTACATTTGAAGATGTCTTTACTTCATACGTCTTTTGAGCCTCTATTCAGTATTTGTTTTTTAAATATAATGATACATTATGTATTCAATATTCTGGATATTTTTGTAAGAAACTGTCATTTTGCGTAATTACTGTAGACGATCATATATCTTCTAAATCTGTTGTTATGATATGCCTTTTTTGATATTTATTATTTCACAATTTACATTGTTCTGTGTCAAAACAAATCTGTCTTTGTTGAAACGTACCGATACTTAAATCTCTAAAAATAACTGTATTGCCATAAGAATTATATAATAATATTGGCTTTATTCAATTTTTTACAAAAACTTTTGCTCAATCTCATACTCATAATTTTCATCTATACTCAACCGCAGCTCTTGGTACTACTCATTCCTCGTATGGCTCCATAAATTTAAATGTCGCTGTATCTTTTTTTGTTACCAAATCCCATATTCAATCTCATGTAAAATCATAGTAAAACGTTCTACTTGTTTCAAAATCTTCAGAATCTCACGCTATTCTGGATACAACTGTATACGTTAAATCATCTCATATATCTATATTTTGTGAACTTACTTTTAATGTTACAGATGGAGTATCTGTATCGTTGCATGATGCTGGGAAATACACAGATGGATTACTTGATAAATAATCTGCACTATTGATCATTCATCAATCATTATCATATACTATGACTCAAAATTTATATTCTCATCAAACCCTTGGAATTGTGAAATATGCATAAGGTGTTGTTATTAACGCCTCTTTGTATTCAAGTATTCTATCTGGATCATCCACATTGTGATAATAGAATCTAAATCTTGATATTGATCAATCTGAATCTGAAGCATTTACAGCAGTAACTTTTACAGTAAGATTCGATGTTCAAGAACAATCAAAGGCTAATCTATTAGAATAATCTGTAGTTGAATTAAAATCTGTAGTTGAATTAAAGCCAATAGCTGTATTATTGTAATCTCAGTATTGTGGAAATGATAATGTTACGTTATCTAGTTTGGGAAGTGCGTTTTTTACATTAAATCGTATTCTTACCTTGTCTTGCTTTCAAACATTTGAGTCTTTAACTGCCAAATCAACATAATGACACCCTAGTTGAGAAAATTTATGTGTCAACTGACTTTTAATTGTTGCCTGATTTATTCAAATCAATGATTCCGGTTCAAATACATATTGTAGTCATTTTGAATTACCCTGTGTATTTACCGAAATTGATGGATTTATAGTAAAATTAGCAAACCTATCAATAGGATATGCGTCTTCTGCAACATTTGATCATGAGATAGAACATTGGTCTGATGCCTGTATATAGAATCATTTACTATTTGTAACTCTATATGCTGCGATTGGGTATTCTACTTCTCATATAAAAACCCTCTCTGTTACGGTATTATAATTTCATTCCTTATCATATACAGATAGATTAACCGCATATACTCATTTTTGACCATAAATATGTTGAACGTCTGTAGCGAATTCGCTTGT
>Ga0247610_10008734_pt1 | contig 10280 bp, 8 predicted proteins | sample 174DNAGHGhighgp2_FD_193483 | JGI IMG/M metagenome (GOLD analysis project Ga0247610, IMG submission 193483) | Sheep rumen microbial communities from Palmerston North, Manawatu-Wanganui, New Zealand - 1742 DNA GHGhigh gp2 | ecosystem: Host-associated > Mammals > Digestive system > Stomach > Rumen ... | reverse complement strand
GAAGTTGTGTATAAGTTTTTATAGGATCTTGGATGGGTGCAAATACGCTCATTATTATGCCATATTTCTATAATTAAGGGTTTAGCCTTAACTTCAACCTTTTCACCGATATATTTGTATGGAACAGAGTAGTATTTATGTTCATATTCGATATGATAATCAATATTTACTTTAGCAAAAACCGAATCAATTATTTCGTATCTTACTTTAGGTAATGGCAATAATGCAGGTTTATCTTCATTTATAAATACAGATTCACGACTTCCTTCTTTTTTTTGGAAAGGCTTAACAACAAAATCAGCAAGATGTTTCCAAACTGATTTATTAATTTCATCTATTGAATGAAACTGCTCATTTCTTATTTTTAACATAATATATCTTTCAACAGCATCAAACACTGATTTTTCTACGCTAGGTTTATCTTTTGGTGTTCTAACTCTAGCTGGAATACAAACAGCCCCATAGTATTCCACTAATTCAGCAAATGATGAATTAAGGACTGTATCATATTTTGAAGCTTTAGTAACGGCAGATTTATCGTTATCTGGTACAAAGATAGGAGGTACACCTCCATAGTATTCTAATGCATGGATAGTTCCTAGTTTAAATGAAGTAGAACTTTGATTTGGAAATGCCTCGACATATGGATATGTGCTGCGTCCTAAAGTAGTAACAAAGAAACAAGCTACACATTGTTTACCACTAGCATCGGTATACTTTAGTTTGTCTCCTACCCAGTCAATCTCCATTCTTTCGCCACATTTTCTTTCAACATGCATACTAATCTTACGTGAACTAATATATTCTCTATATCTTTCACAAAACTGGGTATATTTTAATCCATCAGGATACTTTTCTAAATATTCTTGATGTAGTATCATCATAGTCATATTTTTATGAGTCTTCATTTCATGATCAATCCATTCCATATCTGGTTCAGGGATATCTCTATATGGATTACTATTTGGATATATTAAATTTTTGAGTTCATCATCCTTCATTTCAATGGCTTTAGAATAAGTAATATCTAATGCCTTAGCCATTTTAAGTACATTACTTACAGCATCACGACTTTTTCCTACTGCCTTAGCAGTTTCCCTTTGTGATAAGCTTAACTCTTCATTAAGCCTTAATATTTCTCTAATAAAATTCATCTCTAAACTCCTTGCCATAATAACACCTCGCAACTGATAATAATTTCAGTTTAAGATGTTAAATTTATTATGTCAATAAAGCCATCATTAGGTGGCCTGGAATCGCCGAGATGACTGGCCTACAATTGCCGAGATGGGTGGCCTACATTAGCCGAAATACACAAGATGATTTATGAATTTGTTTAAATTCATCTTCTTTAAAATATTTTAATAATTGTGGTTTAGTCATATATAAATTCTCACTTTCTGTGAATTATACTTATATATTATCCTAGTTGTTGTGAATTGTCAATAAAATAATAACACAAAGTGTGAATTTTGCTTTTATATAATATTTTTAAATGTTATAATTTTATTAGATTTAAATTTTGATAAAAAGTAGGATTTATATATGAACAATAAAGAAAAAGCTATAGAACAAGCTATAGCCAATAATATATGTAAATATTTAGAATTAAAAAATAAAAAAAGAGCTGATTTAGCTCTTTATTTGGATACTACTATTCAATCTATATCTAGATTTTGTCTTGCTCAATCTACTCCTTCAGCAACACAGATGGTTAAGATATGTGAATTCTTAGATATATCACTTAATGATTTATTTGGTATTGATGATAATAAAACATTAAGTGATGATGAAGTTAAGTTTATTGAAGCTTTAAGGGATAATCCTGAAAGCTTTGAATATATAAAAAGAATGTTAAATATTAAGTAAAGGAAGCTTTCTAGCGATAGTGTTATTGTTGGAAAGCTCTTTATTATTAAATAAGTTTAATTTCTTCTGAATCAAAAATTATTTCGTCATAACCGCTAATTATATAATCTTTAAAAATAGGCTTAAATTCATCTTCATATAAACCCACTTTTAGGCAACGTAATATCTCTCTCTTTTCCCATAAACTTACAACTGGAATTAGGGATTTTAATTCAAGTAATTGATAACGTTCTAATTTACCTTCTAAAGCTTCTAGAATCCTTCTGCCAAGATAAGGATTAATATTTCTTGGTGATTTCAAATATACATTATATAAATCATTTGCGAACGAATTATCATCTTCAAATAATCTAATGATATAAATTAGTATATAATCAGGGTATTCATTATTACTCTTCAATATTTCAAGAAATTCTTTTTTCATTTTAATGATTTGATCTATATCATTTATTGATTCTTTAATCTTATTAAATGCACTAATATAATAAGGAATTAGCTGAGGGTACTTTTTCAATACTGGAATCATATTTAAAAACAAATCATACTTATTATTCGCAACTAATACTTTTATAAGGTATACAATATCGTTACTATCTAATATTTGTTTACTTAGTTTTTCATCAAATAGCTTACTCGAATCAACAAGCTTAAATTTTTCAATTTCAGAATTACTTAATTTTTTAAATTTTGTGGGAATAAGACCATTATAGCCACGTATAATCAAAGCTTTTTGATGTCTTTCCTCATCAGTTAAATTACTCTTTGTTGAAATATACTTACAAAATTTATCTCCTTCAGTTGTTAAATCAATTAATTCAGTTTTATTAGAATTTAAAAATAACCCTTCTTGATCAAGTCTTATAATTAACATATTTAAAATTTTTTGTGCTTCTACTACATCCTTACAAAAAATTCTAAAATCATCTACAAATCTTACAAACTTGATATTATTTGTGAACAAGTATTTATCAACATCAATCATTGCTGCTTCTGCTAAGATACGTGATGCATTTGAACCAACAGGCAATGAATAGGAATTTCTATCAGCCCAAAACAGCAATAATTCTTCTAACTTTTTAATAACATCACTATTATCGCTTATTGTATATAATTTAGAAATAAGCCTATGAATATTTAATCTATCATAAAAATTTGATATATCGCATTTAATCATTACATTATGCTTTTTTAATGATATTATTTTACCAATTTCATTTCTAAAAGATTGAAAATTATAATCATTATCAAAGATATATCCTGGTGTTTTATAATAACTTCGATATGAAAAAATGTAATTTTTACTTTTTTGTAGTCTTGCCTTTTCAATATCCTTTGAAATAGATAAGACCAAAGAAAGATATTTTATTTCATCTGATAGTTGAATTAAAGCACATTTCCTAAATGATACAAAGTCCCTTTTTGGAAATAAAAAATAATTATTCTTTTTAAAATGCATATCATTAAAATCATTATTTAGCATATCAAAGTAATAATCAATCAATCTTTGGGTTACTTTTTCATTTTCTAACAAATGAACTTCAAACATATCAGAAAAAAGTTCAACATCAGTAATTCCTTCTTTAATTATATTATCTATTGCACGTTTTATGGTTGTTTTTTCAACTGACATATATCTTCAACTTCTTTCTTGATAAAAAATTTCAAGTTATATCTTATCAATTATTTCATATATCTTTTTAAAATCATCAACCCATATTATTTTTACTGATAATGTATCAAAATAATATTGCATCATAATTTTATATTTCTTTATAACATTATCAAGTTCTTTACCACTAAAAGAAAAATCAGGTAATTTCATTATTGCAAATAATTCATTAGATGTTTTGGTCCTATCAATACTTCTTAGTATGTCTTTCATGTTAGAATCTGTAAACGATAAACCAACGAATACAACATTCCTAGTACTAAAAATTCTTTTTTGCGTTTTATTAGCAAAACTAGTTTCATCTTTAGAATTATCATAGTACTCTTTATCATTAAAAATTAAATTATTAACAGGATAATGACCTCTATAATCATATGGAATATAGCCATGAACATGATTAATAATGCATCCATTAATATTGGTCATTGAATCCTCAACTTCTTTTCGTATGGATTTATATGAACTTTTCATATTTTGTTCTAAAACAGAATCAAAATTATAACTAATGATTTCGGTAATTTTATGTCGTATTATGCATTTACTAATAGAATTTAGTAAATTAGTTTTAGAATCTAAATATCCTTTATATGACATATATAATATTCTTTTTAAAAACATATAGTAATTATTTGCTTTTAAAGGTTTCTCTTTTATATAATAAGAAACAATAGCATCTAAGGCAGAATTTTTATCATAACCTTTGAACAAATTATTTGATATATCATTTACAAATAAATTATTTTGATATGCAGTACTATCTTTATCTGTCAAGTCATATAGAAGTTCATAAGCAAATGCCTTACTAAGAGTATCCCATCCACTTATATTTGCATCAATAGAACAACCTGCTCCAAGAGCAAATGAATAATTTCCTTTTAAACCTATTAATTGTGGCAAATAATCTGGGATTATTTCCTTATCATGTTCCAAATATGAATCATCATTTTTCGTAAAATTCTTAAAAGGTTCAAGTTTACTTAATTTCTTCTTGTCTATAATCAAAACTTCATGATGATCTAAAAATGAATTTAAATTCTTTTCATTAATTTCTGAAAAAGTGAAAACAACTATACTTGACCCTACAAATTGTTTTCTTTTTAATGCCGAATAATATGAACTACTAATATTGTATTTTATATCAATATTAACAATCTTGTCTTTAATAACATCTAAATCAAATAATCTTAAGTTTAATCTTTCGAAAATATATGCATCAAATATAGGAATTTTATCACTAAAATTTCTTTCGTGATCCAAATTATTTATAACAATATTAGGATTATCTTTTTTCAACATTTCAGCTACTAAACGTTCAAAAGCAAGCGATTTAACATTAAAATTCATAATATCTCACATCCTATATTCCTAGTTTTTTATATAATGACTTGTTCTTATTCTTTCCAAATAAAAATTTAACAAATGATCCTAACTTATGTTTCATTAAGTATATCCAATGCCTTATTATACATATTGGATATAAATACCAATGTGAGCCTAATTTTTGGTATTTAGTTTTCCTATATTCTCTATTTGTTAATAATATTTTTGAAAAAGCATATTTAATTTTATTTTGATGATATGCTGTTCTCTTTTCGGTTTCATTATTTGAATTGCCATGAATTCCATATGAAAGCATATAATCAATGAAAAATGTAACATCTTCATTATCAATAGATTCATCAAAATCAATATCAAATATTGTTCTTATTGCATTAATTACATTTGAATATAAAATGTCTAATCTATTTGAGTGGATTAATATATGTAGTTTTTCCATATTGATATTTGTCTTTTTAAATAAATAGTAAAAATCTAAAATATAACGAATGCCAGCTTATTCTAAGATGTAATGCAAAATGCATTAAACAATATATAAAATGGTATGTTGGCGTAAATTCATATAAGCTATCCATAACATTAAAAGCATTATCTAACGGATTTGCGAATAGGTTATTCCAACTTTTCTTTGCATCAGCATCAAACATCCTATAATGTAATTCTACTGATATTCCATTTTTTTCATATGTAACATGATGTAGGTTATCTTCTTCTTTATCTGTATGCTCAAAGCCACTTTCCATTAATACTTTTCTAGCTAACTCAAATTTTAAGTTCTCAACATATAAATCAATATCTCCACGAGTTCTAACTGCAGGATCATCATATAGTTTAGATAATATGCTTCCTTTGAAATATATATGCTTTATATCCTTCGTATTAAATAGTTTTGTTATATCATCTTGAATATTATAAAATTGTTCTTGTTTAACAACCCAAGAAATATAATATTTCTTATATTCTTTTAAACCGAATACAGGATATAAAATAGTTTGAAGGGATTGTTCAATAGATAAATCAACTAATGCTTTATCATAAATGCTATCTTCGATTTTCTTATTATTTACATACAATGATAAAACATCAATTAAATTCATTTATATACTCCTTCATATTTTATTGAAATTATTACTTTATAAAAGATAATAATTTTTTGACATATTCTTTTGGATTAAATAAAGTTTTAGCTCTATTCAAAGATTCTTGACACATATTGTTATATGAATCATTATCCAAAGTAATCATTTTATCTAATGCTAATGATAACTCTTTTTTGTCATTATATACATAGCCGTTTATATTGTTGTCGACCAATTCAGGAAGACCACCTAAATTGGATACAATTAATGGCTTACCTAAAGCCATTGCTTCCATAGCTGAATAAGGACCATTTTCGTACCACTCTGATGGCAACACTACACAACGTGAATTTTTTATATAATTTGTCAATTCTTCACCAGATTTAAAGCCACATAATTCAACATTTGAAAGATTATTCATTCCAATATAATCTTCTAATTCAAAATACAATGGACCGGTACCTAATACTTTTAATTTATAGTTTTTATCTTTCATAGCATCAATCAAAGTCTTAATGCCCTTTTCTTTAGATAATCTTCCGAAATATAAAATGTATTTATCATCATGATCATTTAATTCATAATTTGTATCTAATGGTAATGGGTTTCTTATCCATTCAATTTTTCTAGTAGTAAATTTACTTTCAATAAGTTTATTCTTATAAAAATTAGAAGGACATATAAAAAGATCAACCATATTGTACCAACCATTTTTCTTGATGGAATTAGCTTCATATGTTGACAATATGCTCATTAACTTAGAACCGTGAGCACATTTATTCTTCTTGCAATTTGAAAAATCTCCATGTAAACATTTTTCACATATATTACCATTACCATCCAACATTGTGTAAGAAGGACATACACAAATTAAATCATGCATAGTCCAAAAAATTGGTAAATCTTTATTATAAGATTTTATTGCATCAATAACAGAGCAAGTTAATTGCTTATGTACCAAATTTAAAATAACCAAATCAGGTTTTTCAGTCTCACATAAAGCTTTCATCTTTTTATAAGTTTCTTTTTTATAAGCAATATGAAATAACATATTTAATTTTGATTTAATGTTACCAGATACAGAAGAATTTGAAACAAAGTATTTTGATTGTTCACATTCAATATTTTTATCATCACGCATTGAAAAAAAGATAACTTTATGTCCTAATTTTTCAAATGTTTCAGCCAAAGTAAAATAATATCTTTCTGAACCTCCTTTTAGATAATGAAATTTATTAACTAATAATACTTTCAACAAATTCACCTTCTTCAATTATTATTTTTTAAAAAAATATTTTTATACTTTAAATTATCTTTTGAATACTCTTTTAATTTTTCTTGTACATTTAACAATGAAACTAACTTTCACTAGTTTTTGGAATTTATCAAACGAAATATTATCATCTTCTAGCATTCCAAAGAAAACATCATATTTTTCATGTTTTTTCACTGATTTTCTTGATGCTGAATAAGGTGGCAATAATAAATCAATATCATATTTTGCTAGTACTAGATCTTTAGAGATTATTTTTAATATTTCCTCACCTTTTTTGGTGTGCGTAATAATAATCGATGTCCCTTTATCATCGTCCAAATTACTATTAATACTACCAATACCCCATGCGTCACCAAGCGTAAAATCAGAAGACCTTTTTAATTTTTTGAACTTACAATCATAACAAGAATCTCTAAGACATATGTTATTCAAAAAAAGACTCATATAGGGATCTAAGTCGTGAGATTTTATATATTGATAGTATTTATTGTTTTTTTCTCCTTCAATAGATAGTGAATAGTTTTTCCATCCTGTATTCTTGTTTCTAAAATTAATGTTTTTAGAGATATTTATTTTTTTATATTCTAAATATTTCTTCCATAATTTTGGAGAGGGAACACCATGACATAAAACATCTATCGTAATCAAATTATCATAATCTTTATTTAAAAATGATTTTAAACCTGAAATTTGACACTCAGTTCCAGTAAATAAAACTAATCTATTGGCATTTAAAAAATTTTTACAATCAATAAAAGAAGATTCTATTCTGCTCTGAAGATATTTACTTCCTCTTAGTTTATATAAATCATCAATCGACTCTATATAATTATGATAAACCATATAATTAGAATCAAACATTGCACCAAAAACGATACCATCATTTTTTAAAACATATTCTGCAATCAGTGAAAAGATGCCTCCTGAGGAACTGTCATACCTTATATTATCATTAATATAGTATCCAGCATATGAAGTTAAAATTTCATCATCTTTTTCTCTATCATTTAAAATAGGACAAATCTTATTACATAAATTACAATTAATACATAAATTTAAGTTAACTTCAGGATATTGAAATCCCTTTACATCAGATACCATAGATATGGCTCTTTTAGGACAAATAGACATGCATGCAGAACATCCACTGCATTTGCTTTTATCATTAATTGAAATCATTCATTGTCCTCCTTTTTTATTAATGCTTTTTTCTTCCTAATAAAAGTTCTATTAATAAAACTTCTTCTTGTTTGCTTATCCAGTCCAATAAAAAACATTGAAAACAAATAAACAACTGTATATATTAAAATTAATAACAAGTACATAATAATATTGTCATATTTTAAATTAATAATAAAAACTCCAATTAATACAGGAACAATTAAACCAAAAGATAATCTAAAAATACTTTTCCAAAAAATAATAACATTAATTCCTATTACTTTATAATAATATATATTCATTATTAAACCATTGGCAATCAATAAAGAAATTGTTGTCCCTAGAGCTACTCCTATAACGCTAAAATTTTCAATTCCAATATCATTGCCAATTTTATTAAAATAATAGCATAAAAAAATACTTATTCCAACGTTTAATACAGCCATAATTAAATATACAACACTTCGGAACTGATGCTTGTTAACTGCTCTTTGAATCTCAATTCCAGTATTTTGAATGAGTGGAATAGTAACAGGACATATCAAAAGCAGTATTGCATAATATGATAAATAATAATCATCCCCTGCCCAAATACTAATAAAATACTTACCAAAAAAAATGAATCCTGTCAAAATTAAAAGCATTACAACAAACTGCATTTTACCTACAGATATAAAAATTTCTGTAAATTTAAAATTTCGTTCATTTATATCTATACTTTCAGCTGCTATCCTATTAATTCTAGGTGCAAAAGGACTAGAAATTGCAGTTGAAAAACTAATATACATAGTATTAATTGTTGCACTAATTGCGTATATTGCAACCGCAGTTGAATTTATAATTTTACCTAAAATTATTTTATCGGTTTGCCAATTAATTTGATCAATTATCTGATTAATTGCAATGAAAATTGAAAAAACAAAAATTTCTTTTAATAAAAACCAATTAGGCTTTCCAAATTTAAATTTCATTTTTAATTTAATCAAACAATACAAAATATATATTGTATCTACAGTTAAAGATACAACAGTTGTAACAACTACCAACCCTATTGATCCATATCCAGAGAATAAAAGCGCTATACTTAAAGATGGACTCAAAATAGTTTTCCCCATCATAACTAATTTTTGAAAAATAAATTTTTCTTGACTTGTGATATATGATGTAAAAACACTAGCAGGAAATGAAATAGCAAGATTAATTGCTAAAAAAATCATTAAATAGTGTGCAATATTGAGATCATTTTCTGTATATGTTTCATTAAAAAATATATCTACGTGAAATGATAATAATAAACCAGCTATAAGTGAAATCAAACCAATAACAAAAAAAACAGATAAATATAATGCATTTAACTTGCTTATACCTTCAGTGTCATTATCAGCTTTATATTTCGAATAAAACCTCAAATAGCTTGCTCCAAACCCTAATGATAATAAACTCAAATAAGATATTATACTTATAGCAAGATTATAGATACCATATTCACTTTTTCCCAACACTTTTAACATTAACGGAGTATATATTAATTGAATTATAATGCTTAAACCCATTTGCACATATTGCAATATAACTCCAAATCTTATTTGTTTATTATCCATAATAATTATTTATATCTCTTTCAAATTATTCTTTATTTATAAAATTTTCAAATCCTTGTTTCACAACATTTTCAAAAAGATTCAAATCTTCGTTTGTGGTTATTTTAAAATTTAAAGGATTTGACATAACAATTCCGATCTCGATACCACATGCAAAAAGCTGATCGATTCCAATATTGCTATAATTTTTAATTATATCTCTGTTAGAATTCAAATATAACCATTTTAAAATTGAAAATTTATATGCTTCTGGAGATGTTTGTCTAATCATTCCATCTCTTTTTAAA
>Ga0247610_10008733_pt1 | contig 10280 bp, 10 predicted proteins | sample 174DNAGHGhighgp2_FD_193483 | JGI IMG/M metagenome (GOLD analysis project Ga0247610, IMG submission 193483) | Sheep rumen microbial communities from Palmerston North, Manawatu-Wanganui, New Zealand - 1742 DNA GHGhigh gp2 | ecosystem: Host-associated > Mammals > Digestive system > Stomach > Rumen... | reverse complement strand
ATTTGCACCCTGGGATTGGAAGACCTGCTATCGGCACCGTATTAATTATATGTTTAAAAGAAAGTTATCTGAAAAGCTCCTCTTGCTTATATACCTGCTTGTAGTTCTTGGGTGGCTCAATTGACCAGCCGTATTCCTTCAGATTCTCCTGGAGGGCGTATTCTATGATGTTGTTCCGCTTGTATTGCTTCTTAGCCTTGCTGAACTTCGGCTGTTTCTCTTTCTCTAGAATCACCTGTATCACCTGCGTATAACAGTCTCGGCATTGCCTGGCCTCACGGTTGATGGCTGCCATATAGTACGTCAGCTCCCGTTTACTGAGATACTTTGAAAGCAACGAGATTACTATCTCTTCCTGATGGTCTGCGCCATAGAACATATTCGCGTGAAGCTTCTGTTGGGGTGTTTTCCTGGCCTTCTCCACGTATGGCGGCTCATAGGGGTACAAATCTTCGTCGCCCTTCTGCCAAGGCCTGCATAGTCCATCCTTTGGATTCTCCCGTGTGTAGATGTAGATAATGATGGACGATGTCTTACCTCCGATTCCCTTTCTCGGCCCTGCCTGAAAGTCGAACCATACGTTAGAGGCATGAAACAGATACAGGTCGTACAGCTCATTCTGAGCCACCTGAAGGATGTTGCTCCTGATGTCCTTATAACTCTCGTACGACGATTCCTGCAGCACCTTGCCCGTCTTTTTATCCCTGATTTCATTCAGGTTGAATAGCACTCGGAAATGTTCCATCCCAATGGGTACCACACGCTTCTTAAATACGTTGCCAGTCGTTTCTTCTTGGCCGTCGCTGTATCTGTAGTCGCCGCCGTATTTGCAGCACAGCTCATACAGCTTCTGCGTATATTTCGATCTCAGCCGCATGGCCGTCCCAAGGTCGAAGCTCGTGAAGTTCTGCGTCAGATTGATCAGCAACGGCATAATCTCCGGCGAAATTCGGATGGCGTACAGTTCCTGCTCCTCATCGTAGAAGAACGTATCTACCCAGTGGATTCGTCCTACGATGACCTTTCCGTCGGCCTTACGATAAGTGATTGGAAAGAACTTCATGCCCAATGCCGTTAGCACCTCGTAGGTGTATCTGATGTTCTTAGAGCCGCCGATTTCACCCAAGTCACGGTCGGTCATGTAGAAGTACAACTCCTTCCAGTTGTCCGGCACGCCTAGGTTGTTCTCCAGGAACTTATGCTTCACTACGCCAGTAATGAAGTACATCACCCGCCTCTCCATTAGGCTGCAGGAGATGGGTGAACTGATCAGGTCGTTACTCCAGGTGACATTCTCATGTTGTATCGAGGCAAGTTCCTTTTGCCTGAATATCTCGTTTCTCTGCCGAGGCATAATCTTCTTTGCTATTGCCGTATTTACGGGATTCATCATTCATGCTTTGCTTCTGCCCGACGGATGCCCATGCTGCCAGCTTATCGCTGTTGCATACTAATCCGTCAAGGCTCTTGTTACGAATTCAAAGTAAAGCACAAATTAAAGTCGTCCGTAACTAAGACGCTGCAAAGATAGTGCTTTTCCACGAAACCACCAAATCCGCTCGATGGCCCGGCTAAGGCCTTCGGATGCTAAAAACCTCCTAACTTCCGTGTTACCCTTAGTCCTGCTACAGGTTGACACACTCGTTGCCTAAAAACCTCCTAACTTCGGTTTTCTTTTGCTAAAAACCTTCCATCTTCTGCCTAAAAACCTCCTAACTTACCGCTAAAAACCTCCCAACTTCTTTTCCGCAACCCCGATAAACAGGACATTTCCTGCCTCCGTAAATAAAGCTTTAAAAATAAATATATAAATAAAGCTTAATGAAACTCTGACTTTTTGGGAAAGAAAAAGGACATTCGTTTTGGCTAACAATTGCATGCGATGGCTTCCAATGGCATGCGATGGCCTGCGATCGCATACGACCGCTTGCGTTGGCATGCGACCGCATCCAGTCGCACGCCGTCGTCTCAGTGTCCAACTCCGAAGATGAAGCCGAACACCTTGACGATGCCCCTCGCTATCATGCCAACCACCGAGAAGATGGCATGCGTCACTGTATAAAACAGCACGAAGAAAAAGCTAAATATCATCATAGCACACACGATTTTCGATTCAACTTGGGGCCATTCCAGAGGCCCGATTCTACCTACAAAGTTACTAAAAATTTCTGAGATATGCAACTTTCCGAGCCTCTTTCTTCTTCCCATTCAGCCCTTTTTCAGGCCGTTGTTGCATTTATTCTCGCAATCATTTCCATGTGTCGCCAGAATTTCTTAAATTTGCAAGAAAGATGTCGGTTCCGGTCCTGTCTGACGGCAGTGGTCATAACACCGGCTCGATAGGCTATATATCTTGAAGCGTCATTGACTTTGCCGCCGCCATGGACTGACCTGGCTACCATGCAGTCATCTGCGTGGCGATGGTCCGGATCTGATTCAAAGTTAAAGATATTATGCCTAATAGTAAGAATTACAGTATGCGAGAGAAGATCCTTGACGGACTTCTCAAACGGAGGGAAGGTGTCAGTATGCAGGACATCATCCGAGTGGTTAACCATCAGCTCAGCCAGAGAGGCGTACCCGAAGTAAGGACTAAGGACACCATCCTGAACGACATGACGGAGATTTCCAACAAGTATCATGTCAACATCGAACAGATCCAGGATGGTTTCGACCGCCGTATCATCCGTTACAGATACGAAAAGCCCGATTTCTCTATCTACGCCAAGCCTTTCACCGCCGAGGACGAACAGAAGATACAGGGCTTCCTCAATTTCCTGTCCCAGTTCGAAGGCATGCCACAGATGGACTGGGTCAGAGACTTCTGTTCCCACTTCGACGTGTTCCTTACCTCCAACGATGCCCCTGTTGTCGAGTTCGAGGAGTCCGACAGCATCCTTGGCCGTGCCTTCTTCACGGGTCTCTTCCATGCCATCATTGCCAAGAAACCCATCAAACTCACTTACCAGGCCTTTGGCAAGAAGGCTCGCACCCATCTGCTCTATCCCTATTTCCTGAAGCAGTTCAAGCAACGCTGGTATCTCATAGCCAAGAACTCCCATCATCTTGACTCTATCTCAGCCTACGCCCTCGACCGCATGATTACATTCCATCAGTCTCTTTTTGATCCGTATGTTCCTATCGATGTCGATGTTCATGAGTACTTCAATGATGTTGTCGGCATCGCCCGGATGGACGTTGAGCCGCAGACCATCAGGTTCCACGTAGATAAGCACGAATTGCCTTATCTTCAGACCCGTCCCATTCATCACAGCCAAAAGATTGTCGGTAGAGACAAGACGGGTGTGTTTATGACAATCCATGTCATTCCAAATACCGAGTTGCTTATGGAGCTGATGTCATACGGTGATGGCATTACCGTCAAGACAAAATGCAAACTTCGCTCTGATATAATGAGAAAATTAGGCTCTGCCAGAAAAAAGTACGGTTCGTCTGCTTAGACTCGACGATTCTGCAATATATTGCAGCGCTAATTTTTCACGATTATGAGCAACAAGAAGTACAACGACTATCCCATCCTTAGCTGGATGAAGGATTCAGAGAGAAAGAAGTTGGCAGTTTCGCTGACAAGTTTATTACAGCAAGTGTCTGATGACTGGAGTGTGGATGACTCTCACAAGGCCATTGGTATGCTGGAGAAGTGGGTTTATCCCTTGATAGACCAGGACAAACTTCTCCGACGTAATGCTTTTGGAGATGATCTGACCTTCGCTTTCCATGTTACCCATGACGTACACAGCGATGAACTCTTTGACCACCTTCAAGAGTATCATCCTGAGAAATGGAACCACATCCGGCATGTTATGCTAAAAGATCCTGTAGTTGAGATTACCTACGAGGACAGGTATATCAACACTCCACTGGGTTGTATTCTTCTGGCACAGTTCATTCGCCGCATCCGCGACCTCTATATGCTGAGTGTTTGTAATTATACGATTAGTCTCTCAAAGAAAGACTTCCGTGTGAAGTTCGATGATGAAGATCTCAAACTTGACCGCCGTTTCTCATTCGCAGAACATCGGGACCGGTTTATGATGGAGTGTGTCAGCCAGATTGTGCGTGATAAGATTAAGTACGAAGTTAAGAATCTCTCTCATACTCGTTCCATGCGTGTGTTCAACAAGTTGTATGAACTGTCTATCATCCCTGAAGGTGGTCTCGCTCATGGCTGGGGTATCGAGAATGGCAAGCACAGAGATTTGACCACAAAAGATCTGGGTGACCATCTTGATATCAACCTCCATTGTTTCAATCGTAACGCACATCGCCATGATAAGTCTGGTGTACGTTACACTGTTCATTTTGAGCTTCTGAAGCAGAAAGAAACTCATTTTTAAGCTGCAATAATGACTTTTTCTTGGAATGATGGTTATCAATTCAGGGAAAAATCGTATCTTTGCAGCAGCTTATAGGTCTCGCAAGAGGCTGAGAGCCGTGCTTTGACTCTGAAATCGGCAAATTTCAACAAACGTAAACAAAGCACAGGAACAGCTCATACGGTGGGCTGCTTTGCTGTGTGTTTACGGGTGTTTGCCGATACCTTGAGTCACGTGGTGGGCAGTCCACTTTCTTTTTGCCCCACCGACTATACAATACACCCAACGTATAGCTGAGAAGTAATTCTTAGTATTAGGCAGGGTACTATTGATCGTGAGATTATGTAGTACCCGTTTTGCTATAATTACATATTCTTATTTTCCCATATTGTATAATTATCATATTTGTATATTATTGTATTATGCAGTTCTGAAAATATGCTTTTTGCATATAATTATCTTAGCATAAAATACTATTCTAATATTAGTGTAATCTGCTATTATTACAATCATATATTATTCTATTTGTATATTGTATATATTTGATAATCAGATATTTGTATATTATTATATTAAACAAAGTTTAACTTCATATTTTCTCATAACACATCGTGGTCTGCGACTTTATTCCTACCTTTGCACTGAGGATTGGGCAAATGTGTTTGGTAGTTTCTTAGCAAGTTGTATTTTTGTGGCCACAAATCCTCCTGCGTAGGATTCGCCCCCTCAAAAATCGACTTGCCTGTGCTTCGACACAGGAGAACGATACTCGCAACTCGTATCTATAAAACAGTTATATGGACAAACGAACAATAGTATGCAAAGTTAGGCTGACTCCTGAAGAGCATGAACTCTTCCAAAGAAAGGCATCTGGTTATCATAACGTGAGTGCGATGATTCGCGATGCTGTCCGGCAGTTCAACGATATCGGCACAATCCGTCGTATGGAGGCCCTGAATGAAATGACAGAACTCTACCGCAAATATCAGCAGGATCTAAGCTGGCTTGGTGGCAATTTCAACCAGTCTATGAAGCGAGCCAACGAACTTGCCATTGGCCATGAGCTGCGTCAAGAGTATTACGATCAGGTCATATTACCCCAGGTACGTCACATCCTCAACTTTCTCGAAGACATCAAGACTGAGCAGCAACAGATAGTTCAGAAACTCATCAAACATCCCTCTTCGACATGATATTATTATATTTTGCAATTCTGATAATAGCATATTTACATATTCTATAAACTACATATTTATATATTATCATATTCTGCAAATAGTATATTATGATAGCAACTATCCTTCCGTCAAGCAATAATTTCCATGCTGTAGCCTACAATGAGCAGAAGGTCAAAGAAGGCAAAGCTGAACTTGTAGAGATGCTCAACTTTGGCTATATAAGCAATGCAGGAAAGTACACCTCCGATGACCTTGTTACTTTCCTGAATGACTATTCTGTCCGTAATACCCATATAAAGAAGCCCCAATTTCATATCGCATTCTCTTGCAAGGGACATGAGATGACCTATGAGGAGTTGGTTCGTTTTGCCCGTCGTTATATGAACGAGATGGGCTATGGCCAGCCAGGACAACCTATGCTCATCTATGCCCATCATGATACAGATAACAATCATATCCATGTCATTACCAGTCGTGTTGCTCCAGACGGTCAGAAGATAGATAATAACCACGAACGCCGACGTTCTCAGGATGTCATCAATCGTCTGATGCAGCAAAGTGAAAACCAAAGAGTAGGGGAGTCCACCGCTAAAGCTCTTGAATACAACTTCGGCACTGTGCAGCAGTTCATGGCAATCCTCGAAACGATGGGCTATAAGTGCTACAAAGAATCCGACGAGATCATTCTCAAGCGTACAGGCCTCGTTCAGGAACATGTACCAATATCTTTGGTGGTATCACATTGCAATCAATCTAACGATGATAACCAGCAACGAAAAGCCCAACTCCGTGCTATTTTAAAGAAATATCGGGATATGTCTGCTGATAAAGAAGAACTCCAGCAACTCATGCGCGACAAGTTTGGTGTCAGTCTCGTGTTTCTTGGTTCCAAGGATTCGCCTTATGGCTACATGATTGTCGATCATCATACTAAGACCGTTTTCAAAGGTAGTGAAGTGCTGAAGCTCCGCGACCTCTTGCAGTTCCAGCCACGTGAAGAGCGGTTCCGGCAGTTGGAATCCTTTATTGACCAGATGTTGGAAGATAACCAAAATTTGACTACAAGGGAATTGAATAAGCTTCTTCGCCGACAGTTTGGTTGTAAGTTGATGAACGGAGCAGTACTGTTCAACGGAACTTCTTATGATTTGCCGGAACACGTTCTTACGACATTACGCTCTAATGATCGTCTTTCTTGGCTCCAGTCATTTCATCCCTCAACTTTGGTGGAATCAGTAATTCTCTGTAAGATGGGTAAGTATAATCATCCAGATCGTCTTACTATTGATGCTGATAGTCCGAACAAAGACAGAACCCTTCATCAGCTGAAAGACCTCTTCGACAATACCCCTGATGAATCACTGAGAGACAAACTGCATGAGGACGGCTATTACATAGTCAACGAAGATGACCGTTACTATTGCATTGACTTTGCAAATAAGGTTATTCTCGATATGGAACATGAAGGCCTTGATGTTAGGCGCTTGAAAAAGCCGCAGACTCAGCAAGATATTACTCGTACTCAGCCTGCCTCGCCAGTCCATAAACCGAATGTCATCCAAGGTGTACGAAAAACACTACAGCAACGTGGTGGCTCTAAGGACGGAAACCGTGAACATGAGGTTGGCGGTCATGGCAACTATGATGATATAGACGATGAGCGCAAACTAAAGCGATAGCTTACTTTCAATATAGCTTGATTTCAGATCAACAAATAGACAATGATGCAACAGATGGCAGCAACTGGGAATAGTCCCAAGCGGAACCAGGCTGCAACGATGCCAGCCAACAGCGCAATTATTCCTGGCAATGGAGTCGGTGTAGCCAGAATCATATCAGGGAAGGTCATCACTGCCAGCGTGACATAAGGCACATAATACAGGAAGCTGCGAACAAAGCGGTTGTGTAACTCCCCTTTGATCAGTACCATTGGTGTCACTCGGATCAGGTTGGTGATGACAATGGCCAGGAGGATATATATGAGAATACTATGCTGCTCCATCGTCTTCCGTCTTTATAGGTTTAAGCCATGCAGCGACAGCCGAAATGACTATCGTCAGCACCACCGTTCGCATACCACTGCTCCACTCGCCGATAACAGGAGCCACAGCACACAAGCCGCTCAACGCGAAACTGGCTATCAGCGCATAGAGCACGTTACGGTCTTTATGGGCAGGCGGGATGATAATTGCTAAGAACATACCGTAGAGCGACATACTGAGGGCTGTCACCATCGGCTGGGGCAACAGACTGCCAGCCATAATGCCTACAGCGCAACCAGAAGCCCAGAACAGCGTCGATATCAGGGCTGCCGAGTAAGTATAAGCTGGAGGTGTATAGCCCGGGTGAGCCACAGAGATGCCAAACACCTCGTCGGTCACGCAGCAGGCCATCAGAATGCGGTGAAACCATGAAGTGCCTGGAGCAATCTTCTGCGACAGTGCCGCACTCATCAGCATATAGCGCAGGTTGGCCACCAGACACATGGCTATCACCTCCACGTAGGCTGCCTGTACCGCTACCAGCGTGTAGGTGCCATACTCGCCAGCCGAAGCACGGGTAAAAAAACTGCTCAGGAATCCCAAGGGTGCCGTCAGACCTGCCCTCGCCGCAATGATGCCAAGCGAGAACGTCACGGCAAAATAGCCCATCGCAATGGGTATGCCGTCACGCAAGCCGTGGATGATATGTTGCCGGTTTCCTGTCATCGTCCTTATATTGAGAGAGACATCTTGCGGCAGAGTGTGTCGAAAAACATAATTGTGTTTTCTGGCACAAAGCCATAGGAAGTATAAAGGTGTGCCAACTTTGGATAACTTTCTTCACAAATCAGCGTGACGCGATGGAACCCCTTTTCCTTGGCCGTTTCTATCGCATCGTCAAATAGCAGTTTCCAAAGCCCTTGCCCACGAAACTCAGGAACGATGGCCAAAGAGTCAAGATAGTATTCACCAGCCATCGTCTCTGGTACGTCACCCGAACTGAACTGTCTTCCGTCGGGCATCACCCAGGTATTCCTTCGCCTTTCCTCATGTGTGGCTCCGTCGTAGGAGATAAGACCGCCAGCCAGTTTGCCATCGCACCGAAGAAGGCGAGTATTCTGCCAACTATAGAGCGTGTTATCGCGAGCACCGTGTTTTTTCAAAAACGACGGCACACCGTCCATGTGCATCCCTTGGGCTACAATCCATGCAATGAAATCGGTATCTTCAGGTCTAGCCGAGATAATCTCTACATTCACCTTATTACTCATATGCCTCTGTTATTTACCATCCTGGAGGCAGCACGATATTCTCCACGTCGTGAGCCTTTTCGAATAGCGGAGAGATTTCATCATCGGTGAATCCGGCAATGCCGCAGCCGATGCGGGTAACGAGGAAGGTGAGGGTAGGGTGTTCCATGGCGAACGTGATGAACTCATCCACATACGGACGGATGGTCTCTACGCCGCCCTGCATCGTCGGGATGGCATAGCTCTGTCCCTGCAGACCCACGCCCTGACCCATGATAGCTCCAAACTTGCGGTAGGCGATATAGGCCGCTCCACCGCCGTGCATACCTTTGAGATTGCTGCCGAAAACAAAAATTTCGTTTGGCTGCAGCTCCGTGATAAACTCTGGTGTAGTTCTCTTCTGTTCCATAACTTCCTCTCTGATAAAGCCCAGATCCTCGCAAGCCATCGATTCTGCCATGTCTGCCATCGAACCCGGCATAGACGGTGCTGGCATCGACATTCTGGCATCGCCCATCGTGACTTCCCTCCGCAGAATGGCCATTTCGTCCATCACCTCCGGCATATCCAGGTCCATGTCGAAGTTCTTCCTGAAATACGGCACGATGATCTGTTCCTTCAGTTTCTTGTATTTCTGCGAGATGGCCGACGGGGTCATCCCCATCTGCGCCGCTATCTCCTTCGACTTGAATCCCTGCAACAGCAGCATGTCGATAATCAGCCGCTCCTGACGGTCTAACGTTGCATGGTCGCATACATCCTCTACCATTCGGTTGAACTGCAACCGCAGGTCGCTGGTCACGTCGAACGACATCAGGTAGTCCTCAAACGTGATGCTGCCATACTCCTTGCGGTACCATTTCAGGGCATCAAGCACCACATAGCGAAACCCGTTGATGAGCCACGTCTTCAGACTCACATTCGGCGAGTGATCTTCCAGTGGCTTCCAGTCGTGCTCCATCAGATAGAGCGCATACTGGTGAGCCAGCGACATGAAGTCCAGGTTCTCCTTCTCGCGCAGCTGATACCGCTGGTCGAAGATGTTATAGCCCACCTGACAGTACCCGTAGAAATATTCACGGATAATCTCGGCATCGCCCTCGCGGAAACCGCTCAGAATCTCTTCGTCTGACAGTCGCTGATAGTACATAACTCGATATATTTTCTGCAAAATTACAAAAAAATCGCTTCATCGCTTAATTTTTCTGCAATTTCTTCTTCAAAGAGATAAAAGACGTCTTGAATTGAAGTATTCACCATTTAAAAAGTTACGATTATGCAAACGAATGATGTTAAGACTAAGCGAGTTCACAACCTGATTATTGTCGATGAAAGCGGTTCCATGGAAGTTATCCGCAAGCAAGCCTTTGTAGGCATGAACGAAACCCTGCAGACTGTCCGCAAGATGCAGGAGAAGTTCCAAGACCAGGAACAGTTCGTCACCCTGCTCACCTTCGACAGTGGCCACACCACCTGGCACTACGACAACTTGCCCGCTGCCCAGACCAAGGACTTGGACTGGAAAGCCTACTG
>Ga0247610_10008730_pt1 | contig 10282 bp, 6 predicted proteins | sample 174DNAGHGhighgp2_FD_193483 | JGI IMG/M metagenome (GOLD analysis project Ga0247610, IMG submission 193483) | Sheep rumen microbial communities from Palmerston North, Manawatu-Wanganui, New Zealand - 1742 DNA GHGhigh gp2 | ecosystem: Host-associated > Mammals > Digestive system > Stomach > Rumen ... | reverse complement strand
TCGTCGGGCAATTGTTGCAAGGCGTTGGCAACTGTCTCAAAGTCGGAAAGTTTGTCAGGAACGCAACGGAGTTTTACGACGTGCGGCAGTTCAACGGTATGAATTTCAGAGAGTTGTCGTCCGTCAAAATCCACAATGCCCAACGAATTTGAGTAATCTTTTTCGGAAAACGACATCGGAATCGGCGAGCCCGAATACCAAATATTTTCGCGGTTGCCCGCCCGTTGCCGCCGGTGAATGTGTCCGAGCGCAATGTATGCAAAATCATCGGGAAATTCCTGAGGGTCAATGTTTTCGAGTCCGCCAACAGAATCGTCGCGGGTTGCGGTAATTTCGTTGTTGATGCCTTTATTATATGTTGCACCGATTGTGGTCAGGTGTCCAACTCCAATTATCGGCACTTGACGCTCGCCGCGCACCTTGACCGCCGCATCGAGCATCCGCCTATAAAACTCTGATACAGAAGGCTTTTCGCCGCCCATCGACATTACGTCGCCGCGTCTGAGATACGGCACGGCGCATACTATCGCGTCGCCCAAATCTATCACCATTTTGTCAAAGCAAATTCCATCGTCGTCCCGCGCCACGCTGCCCACAACATCCACATTGAAGTAATGCAAAATTTCCTTCGGCGCATTGAGATACGACTGCGAATCGTGGTTGCCGGATGTGATGACGATTTTCAATTTTGGGAACTTCGCGTGCAACGTCTCAATGAGGTTGTAATACATATTCGCGCTGACATTCGACGGCGTTGCACTATCGAACACATCACCCGCAACTATCATCAAGTCAGGAGATTGCTCTTCAATCGTTTTGATTAATCTCTGAAAAAAAACTTCCCACTCGCCGGTGCGGTCATAACCAGCGAGGGACTTTCCGATATGCCAATCGGCGGTATGAAGAAGGCGGAACATAATAGGTTAATAAATTGATTATAAATATGTTTTAATAAGTATGGCAGTTATTTTTACTCCATCTTCTAACACTTTTACAGCGGCAACCTCATCATCACCAACTCTTGAAAACCTTTGCTGCGAGAGTTGAAACCCATCGGATTGCGTCCAAATTCTATGAAACCAAGGCTGCGGTAGAGGTTCAAAGCGGTTTGATTATCTGACACACATTGAAGTTCCAACTGACGGTACCCCGCCGACCTTGCGCTTTCGATACAGGCTTCGGTGAGAGCCTTGCCGATGCCCAAGCCCCAATATTTTTGGTCGATGCCGATACCAAATTCGGCGCGGTGCTTTACCTTGGTGTGCTTGCCGATTTTTGAAATTCCCGCCGTGCCAACCACCTTGCCGTCGATTTCTGCAAGGATTTCAATCTCGTCTTGGCTGTCGGATTTTTCTTTGAGATACATCGCCTCATCGTTGACTGTAAAAGTGTTTTCGTCGGGATACGACAGCAAGTTATCCGTCTGAGTATGAGTGAGTAAAAACACGTCAAGCACCGCCGCACCGTCATCAAAATCGGCATTGCGGAGGGTGCAACGAGCGGAGTTTTTTAGGGTGATGGTTTTGTTGTAATGCATAGTTGACGACTATTAAATCTCCTCCAACATCTGTCCTGGATTTTCAGCCGCCTTGACGTTTGAGAATGCCTTGGTGATTATTCCGTTTTCGTCAATAAGATACGTGGTGCGCACTACGCCGAAAGATTTTTTGCCGTAGAGGTTTTTCTCTTTCCAAACGTCGTAGGCTTGGATGGCGGTCTTTTCGGTGTCGGCGAGGAGCGTGAAATTGAGGTTGAATTTCTCCTGAAATTTTTTGTGCGAGGCAACGCTGTCTTTGCTGATGCCGATGATTTCTGCACTCTTCTCGCGGAAATGCGGAAAGAGTTCCGAAAAAGCGCACGCCTGTTTTGTGCAGCCCGAAGTGTTGTCCTTGGGGTAGAAATAAAGCACAATCTTTTTGCCACGAAACTCTTCGAGGCTGCGGACATTGCCGTCTTGGTCGGGCAGCGAAAACGACGGCGCGGGAGTGTTGGGTTGAAGCATAATTATTGTGTTAATTGCGGTTATTAATTATATCGCAAATATAGAAAGATTTGGAGACAGATGCAAGAAAAAATTAGTCTTTTTATCCACCGCAATTCCTGCAAATCTCTGGTCTCTTGTCGCGGTCGTATTCTATGGCGGAGATTATCTTCTTGGCGAATTCCGATTTCAAAATCTCGCACAGGGTGTTGTCCCGCAGGTTGCCGAGTTTCAATTGCGCGTCCTTGTCGTAGCAACAGGGCAATACGTCCATATCTATCGTGATGACAGCCGAATCGATGATGCGGCGGCAAAAGCCGACTGGGTTTTTAAGGCGGTTTTGGGCATCGTAACGCGAATAACGGTCGATTGTGGTCTTGAAAATCTCAAAATCTTCCGCGTTCTCTATCTGCATTGTCTTGTAATAATGCAAATCTGCGCCGCAGTCCATCGCTACTTTTCGGATAGCAGGGAGATTGCCTTCGTTGATTTTGGTGACGAGGGTCTGCACTTCGATGAGGGGCGTTTTTGTGCCGATGCGTTTTTTGGCGGCGGCGAGGTTGCGGATGCCTGTCAATACTTGTTGGAAATCGCCGCCCGCACGGTACGCCGCGTATGTCTCCTGATTGTAGCCGTCGAGGGATACAATCATCTTGTCTAAGCCCGACGCCGCAATCTTTGCCGAGAGTTCGTCGTCAAGGTAATGACCGTTGGTGGATGTCGCCGTAAAAATCCCTTTGTCGTGGGCGTACTTTACCATTTCGGGGAAGTCGGGGTGCATTGTCGGTTCGCCTTGAAAATATAGGAACAGGTTGGTGGCGTAGGGCGCGATTTCATCTACGGCGCGGCGGTAGTCGTCTATCTTGATGCGTCCACGGCGGCGACGGATGACACCAAGCCCCGACACACACTCCTTGCAGTGGAGATTGCAGATGTCGCACGGCTCTATCGAGTAAGACCACGGCATCCCGATATTTATGTAGCGGCGAGTGATGCGGCTGAGCATACGCCCAAGCGAGCGTATTAGCATATTATAAACCTTACGCACTGTAAGATAGCGTGTTATGAGCCAAAATTCTTTCATATTGTGTTTCCTGATGGTAACAGGCTGCAAATTTAGTATTTTTTTATTAAATTCTTAACCTAATAATTAGTATCTTTGCGCCGATTTTCCGTAGAAGGCTTTTATAGAGATGGCAAACGAATACCCACTGTTGGACAAGGTCAATTATCCTGACGACCTCAAAAAGATACCGAAGGACAAGCTACCGCAATTCTGTGACGAGTTGCGGCGGTACGTCATTGAGGTTATCAGCCAGCATCCGGGGCATTTTGCCGCCACTCTGGGCGTCATAGAGCTCACTGTGGCTCTGCATTATGTCTATAACACTCCTTACGACCAGATAGTCTGGGACGTGGGGCATCAGGCGTATGCGCACAAGATATTGACGGGCAGGAAAAGTATGTTTGAGACCCTGCGCAACCTCCACGGACTCAGCCCGTTCCCAAACAGGGACGAGAGCGTTTACGACGCTTTCACGGTGGGACACGCCAGCACGTCAATCTCGTCGGCGTTGGGGCTTGCCGTAGCCGCCGAACAACTCGGACACCACGACCAACACGTCATCGCTGTCATTGGCGACGGCTCAATGACCGGCGGAATGGCTTTTGAGGCTCTTAACAACGCCGGAATCCAGCGTTCAAACCTTCTCGTAATCCTCAACGACAATCATATCGCCATCGACCAAAACCGTGGCGCGCTCAATGATTACCTCTTAGACATCACCACTTCACGCACTTACAACCGCATCAAAAAGGAGGTTTGGGACACTCTGGGCAGGTTTGAAAGGCTTGCACCGGGGGCGAGAAATTTTATATCGATGGTGGAGAGCGGCATCAAACAGACCGTGATGAAGCGCAGCAACTTGTTTGAGGGCATGGGATTTCGATATTTTGGACCAATAGACGGGCACGATGTGATACACCTCGCCGACATTTTGTGTGAGATGCGCAACATCCACGGTCCCAAGCTGTTGCACGTATTGACCAAAAAAGGCAAGGGTTACAAGTTTGCGGAGGAAAATCAGACCGAATGGCACGCCACAAGCACGGCTTTTGACATTGAGACTGGTAAAAAAGTTGCCTCTCCCAAGCCACAAGGCCCTAAGTTTCAGGATGTTTTTGGTATTACTGTAACGGAAATGGCGGAGCACAATCCCAATATCATCGGCGTAACTCCCGCAATGCCTACTGGTTGCTCGCTCAACATTATGGCTGAAAAATTTCCTGACCGTGTCTATGACGTTGGCATCGCCGAGGAACACGCTGTAACATTTTCGGCGGGAATGGCGGCGCAGGGATTGTTGCCGTATTGCAATATATATTCGTCGTTCATGCAACGCGCCTACGACCAGATAATCCACGACGTATGTTTGCCAAGGCTTCACGTGGTGCTTTGTCTCGACAGGGCGGGTCTCGTAGGTGCTGATGGCGCAACTCATCAGGGCGCGTTTGATATTTCTTATCTACGACATATCCCAAATCTTATAGTTGCCGCGCCAATGGACGAGGTGGAACTCCGTAATATGCTCTACACGGCGGAGTTGTCGCAGTCGCCTTTTGCGATTCGCTACCCACGTGGCAACGGTCATAATCAGAATTGGCGATTGCCTTTTGCCGAACTTGAAATCGGGCGCGGGCGTATGGTAGCGGACGGCGAGGATGTCGCCATATTGTCCATTGGCACAATTGGTTATGAAGTAAGTCGTGCATTAGAAATACTCGCCGCACACGGTATACACCCCGCGCATTATGATATGCGTTTTATCAAGCCTTTGGACGAAGGGCTTTTGCACAGTGTTTTATTGAAATACAAGCGCATTGTTACCGTAGAAGACAATGCCCTCCAAGGCGGTTTTGGCAGCGCGTTGCTCGAATTTTGCGCCGACAATGGCTATTACCCAAAAGTAAAACGCCTCGGCATCCCCGACCGCTTCATCGAGCACGGCACGCAGCAGGATTTGTACAAATTGTGCGGATATGACGCGGAGGCGATTGCACAGGCGGTGAGGGGGATGATGTAGGTTTTTTTGCCGTATTCGTTTTTTTTTACTATATTTGGGGTGTTGAATAATTAAACAATTACAGCTATGAAAAACAAAACTTCAATACTGCTTTTGTTCCTGACATTCTTGTTTGTGAATGTCGGCAACGCAACCGCGCAGCAAAAACACGAGTACGTTGACCTTGGTCTCCCTTCTGGCACTCTCTGGGCGACTTGCAATGTCGGTGCCGCCAACCCCTGGGATTCCGGTGACTACTTTGCCTGGGGCGAAACTGAATCCAAGGTCATTTATTCATGGAATAACTACAAACACGGCAATGGTAGCCATAAAGATGTTTCAAAAAAGTACAATAAAACCGACAATCGCGCTATCCTGGAAAAAACCGACGATGTGGCCTATCAGAAATGGGGCAGTGATTGGTGTATGCCGACGCAAGCGCAATTTGAAGAACTTGAAGACAAGTGCACTTGGATATGGACTTTGCGCAATGGTAAGAATGGTTACGAGATAAAAGGTCCCAATGGCAATATTGTTTTTCTCCCTGCCGCGGGATGGAAAGGAGATGATAGAAACGTCTCGTACGCTGGTTCCGCCGGTGGTTACTGGACGTCCTCTCTTGATTTAGACCATCCATATGGCGCGATTCCCTTCCACTTCGCTTCCAACTTTGTCAGTTCGGACAAGTGGAACTATCGATTCGGTGGCTTATCGGTTCGTCCTGTGCAGTGTAGAAATAATGCAACTTTGCAATCCCAATCAACAGGATACAATGTGATTTCGCAATCTCAATCAACAGAAATTCAATATGTCAACCTCGGACTTCCCACTGGTACTCTTTGGGCAACTTGCAATATCGGTGCGTCCAACCCATGGGACTGTGGCGACTACTTTGCCTGGGGCGAAACCTCCATTAAGCACGCTTACTCGTGGTCAAACTATAAATACGGTGATGGCAGCGAAAGCAAACTGACCAAATACTGCAATATGTCTTACTGTGGCAATAACGGTTACACTGACAGGCGCACCGTCCTCGAACCATCCGATGATGTGGCTTTTCAGAAATGTGGCAGCGATTGGTGCATGCCGACGCAAGAGCAATTTCAGGAGCTGTATGATAACTGCACAAATGAATGGACTACCAATTATCAAGGTAAAGGTGTGTCCGGAATAATATTTAAAAGCAAAAAGAACGGAAACTCTATATTCTTCCCTGCCGCAGGCAGCAAGGGCAGTGATGGAATAACCACGGACGCAGGTTCAGCCGGACACTACTGGTCATCAGCACTTGGCGCAGACTATCCAGGAGACTCGCAGGATTTCTATTTCAGTTCTGATGATGTGGATCCAGGCGATTTGTTCTACCGATGTTTCGGACTTCCTGTCCGTGCGGTGCGGTGTAGGAACAATGCAACTTCACAATCTCAATACAAATCATCAGGACATCAATATGTAAACCTCGGTCTTCCTTCGGGAGCCCTCTGGGCTACCACCAATGTTGGTGCCTCCAACCCCGAGGACTACGGCGACTACTTTGCATGGGGCGAAACCTCAATTAAGGACACTTACTCGTGGTCAAACTATAAATACGGTGACGGCAGTGATTGCAAACTTACTAAGTACAGTAACAAGTCTTACTGCGGCGACAACGACTACACCGACAGCCGCACAACTCTCGAAAAAACAGACGATGTAGCCTATCTGAAATGGGGCAGCGACTGGTGTATGCCTACGAAGAAACAATTTATGGAACTATACGACAATTGTGCATACGAATGGGTTACCAATTACCATGGCAAGGGTGTGGCAGGAAGCATCTTCAAAAGCAAAAAGAACGGTAACACTATATTTTTCCCAGCTGCAGGATGTAAGGGCAGTGATGGAATAACCTCGGACGCTGGGTCTGACGGTTTCTACTGGTCGTCCTCATTAGGAACAGACCATCCATGCGACGCACATGACCTCTACTTCAATTCTGACGACGCCGACCCTGGCGATTGGGTATACCGAAGTCTCGGACTCCCCGTACGTCCCGTGCGGTGCAAGAACTAAACCATGTCCACAGACAGAACTAAACAGTATCCCAACCCAAGGTTGACATGTCGATTGCGGCGGCGGTGCGGCGGCTGATGTAGGGACGTGGCGCGCCGCGTCCCTACTAAAATACCCATCGTGTCGCCCATTCTGCCAATGGCAGCGGGCAACTCAAAAGTCCGCCGTTCATTTGTAGGTTGAGCATCGAGAATCTAATGCGGATTTATGTCACGTTTTACACTGTTAAGTGGGAAAAAGTGTATAGTTGATACACTTTTCCATAGTTAGCAGTGCAAATGTATGTCTTTTTTATTTCGTGAGCTACTATCAAAAAAATGCCGTAAATCTCTTAAGTATACTTTAAACTTTTGCCATTTTAACACAAAGTTTAAAGTATGCTTAGTTAATAAATGTTAATTATTTGTCTAAAGAAACAATTGCGGGGGCGGTGCGAGGGCTGATGTAGGGACGTGGCGCGCCGCGTCCCTACGCCAATGCCAATCGTTGCCCCGTCATATCACCGCCTCGTAAATCCTCTTGCCTTCGTGCTCTATCCATTGCGGCTCCTCCTGGACGACCTTGTTTTTTAAGAATGAGAAAGTGATGAGGTAGCCTTCGGGGAGGTTGCGTTGTTTGAGATAGTTGGCGAGTTGTGTCTTGCCGTCGGTCTCGTATTTGGAGCCGCGCCATATCTTGAGCTCCACTATGTATTCTTTTTGATTGTAATTGACAATCAAATCCATACGACCGCCGTTCTTGGTCTGCGGCTCAAAGTAGCAGAAACCTGTGCCGTTGATAATCGGCTTGATGAAACACAGGAACAGCAGCCGTCCGTGGTATTCGAGGAATTGTTGGTCGCTGTCTTTGTAACGGTCTGCCATTATCTCCTTGAAACGCCCTATTATCATCTCCATGTTCAGGTCGCCGTTTTGGATGTAGTCGTATGAAAACTGCTGGCGTACCTTGGAGTTGTTGCGCCGGTATTCGTTGATGAAATATGTATGTATCGCATCCTCAAAAATCAGGTTGTGGATGTCCACTCCGCTATTGTCGCCTTTTTTGATGTACGAAAACATTATCGCCAATTTCATCACAGGGTCCACCGGTGAGTACATATATTGTGTGCCGCTGATTGTGATGTCGTACAAAAGATTGTGCAGGTCACTGTGCCGCTGCAAATTTTTGGAGATGTCGTCCAAAAGTACAAACTTGTCGTCGTTGGCGATATATTTCACTGCCTTCAATACGTTTTCCTTCGTCCAAATCTTGCCCAAATTTTCGTCAATCTCCTTGCATACACGGCTCACCAGCACTGGATAGCCCGATGTGTATTTGTAAATCTCCTCGGAAATCTCTTTTATATCAAACCCAAAATGGTAGTCGTTTTCATAATCGGCAAGCATCGTGCTAATTTCCTGCGGGTTGAAAGTCATGTCGAGGTCGTAGTCTGCCGCCACGTTCCACGGCGAGTTGAACTGGTGCTGTTCTTCGGGGCGGATTTTTAGTTTCAAGTTTTTCACGTCGTAAACGCCGGCGAGCACGACAGACCAAAATGTGGAGTTGTTGCCAAACTTGTCCCTATCGATGTATTTTTTGCGCAGCATCGAGAGAAAGTTCAGGAAAAGTTGGTTGTTGAGGCTCTTGTCCACTTCGTCGATAAGCAAAACTACTTTCTTGGATTCCGATTTACAAAACTCGGTAATCCTTGCCGACAAATCTTTTATGTCGGCATTTTCGGTTGCCGCTGCATCGTTCCAAAACTTTGAGGCGCTATCGCTTTGTATTTTTATTGACTGGAATGCTTCTGTCATATATCCGCAAAAAGTCTTGTAGAATGTCGCAGGACTAATCCAGTCGCCCTCTTCGGTGTCCTCGAAGCTGATGGATACTACCAGATACCTGTCGTTGAGGTGGTTGTATATCCACTTCAACGCAGAAGTCTTGCCAAACTGCCGCGCCCGTGTGATGGTGAAGTAATTGCCGTTGTCGATGAGGCGTTCAAACACCTTCATCTTCTGTGTGACGTCCACCATATAGTGCCTCTTTGGGTCGCAGGTAACTGATGTGTTGAATTCTTTTGCCATAATGATTTCCGATTTTGATGCAAGTGCAAAGGTAGTCTTTTTTTTGCAAATATTCAAAATCAGTTTTGAGTTGCTTGCTAAAAAATTGAACCTTGTTTTATTCCGTAAACACCTGTTTCTTTGGCGAAATCCTTTTTTCTGTGGTGAATGACGATGCGGGCAGGCCTGCGCCGTTGAAGAGGGAGGCGGTGCGGATGTAGTTTTGCCAGCAGTAGCGGACATTCTTGGGCTTGGGGATTTCGGGGCATTGCACGATTACCTTGTCGCCGGAGATTGTGGCTTCGGCGGGCAGGAAGTTGCCGCGAGAGTCGCCAATCTCAAAACCCGAGAGCCTGCCGCCTTTGGCAACGAGACCGCTCTCGGCATGCTCGAAGGTGAGTTCGATGGTGTTTTTGTTGATTACCATCGATTGAAAGTCGGGTCCCGAGGTCTCGCATTTTTTGCCGTAGAGGTCGTTGAGAGCCCAGAGAGCGAGCCTTTCGCCTACTTCCCTCTTGCGGACGGGGTGCATAGTTTCCTTGCGTCCGATGTCGATGAGCGATGCCATGCCCACGCCGTTCATTAGTTTCATGCACCTGCGTTGTGCCTCTCGGAGTTCGTATGACGGCGAGGCATATCCAAAGTCGTATGGCGCAATCTGACAATAGTAGAATTTCATGCTTTGGTTTTTGAAGGCGTCGCGCCAGCATTGCACGAGGGTCGGGAAAAGTTTGCAGTATTCTTCTGCGCGTCCGATGTTGCTCTCGCCCTGATACCATATAACGCCCGCCACCTTGAATGGCATCAACGGTTTCAACATGCCGTAGTAATTGGCGGCAAGTGTCTTGTTGCTGAGTGTAACGTCCACCTGCGGACGGCTGTAATACTCGCGGGTCTTGTGGTCGTATTGGTAGAGCACGTCGTCGAGGTATTCGCAAGTGGGCAGGTATTTCCAAAAACCGGCGATATATACGGCGTTTTCGGGGTTGTCTTCCTCGCCTTCGGGGTATATCTTCATAAGGTCGGCGCGACCGTAGATGCCGCCGCCGTTGCCATTGTCGAGCATACGTACCGCAATGAGCATTTCGCCTGCACGGACGAGACCCGGCTGAATGGTGTATTTGCGCTCCTGATTCCAAATG
>Ga0247610_10008729_pt1 | contig 10282 bp, 9 predicted proteins | sample 174DNAGHGhighgp2_FD_193483 | JGI IMG/M metagenome (GOLD analysis project Ga0247610, IMG submission 193483) | Sheep rumen microbial communities from Palmerston North, Manawatu-Wanganui, New Zealand - 1742 DNA GHGhigh gp2 | ecosystem: Host-associated > Mammals > Digestive system > Stomach > Rumen ... | reverse complement strand
GAATCCAGAACGGTTGAATCCTTGGGGAAGGAACCGATGGAGTCTTGGACCAGGTGGAACGCGGCGAGGGAACTGATGCTCAAGTCGTCAATAGTGACGGAGTCCCAGGTGCAGCTTTCGTTGGAGGCGAGCTTGACCGTGATGCGCTGCTCGTTAGCACTGATGGAAGGCCTTCCGTCCTGTTCTTCGAACGAGATCTCGTTGAGTACTCTGTAGTCGGATGTTCCGAAAGTGTCAATATCGGCGGTGCACGAAGCGGTAGTGGCTAGGATGCCCGCTATGGCGGCCCATTTTAAAACAGTTTTCTTGATCCCCATGATAGCTCCTAGAAGAAGTAGACCAGCGACAGGTCAAGTGCTAGCAAGTTGATGGAAAAGTTGGCGATGTTGTAGACCACTTCGCTGTGGGTCTCGTTGTTTTCTTCGATTTCGATGACGCTCGTTGTAAATCCGAGCAGGCCGACGGAAGTCTCGATGGCAACTCCGTTTAAGATCATAATGCAGAGTCCCGGATCAAGTCCGATTCGAATTGACCAGGTGTTGCTACGGGTCTTGTTGAGGTCTTCGCCGTCATCCGTCTGCGAAATTCCGTACGAATAGCCGAAGGAAACCGATGTTTCATTGAATAGGTAGACGGTTCTGGAATCAAGAACCTTCAGGTAGTTCTTGACGAAAGGTTGCAAGAAAAATCCGTTGCTGACATATTGACGGTGCTGCTTGAGGTCGCCGAGGTCTTCGAGCAGGGTGAAGTCAATGTCGAAATTGGTGCGGGAGTAGCCTCCCCTGATACCGATGGCGAGCGCATCGCGGATGAAGTAGCCGCCGAATGCTTCGATTGAGAACATGGACCCTTCGGCCTTGTAGATATCTCCGATGATGATATCCAGGGCGTCGTCGTCGGTACTGCCCTGGATGAGCGAGAACGTGGCGCCAGTGAGGATGTGCCCCTTGGCGATGGATTCGTCGGGTTCGACAGCAAATAGTGCTTCTAGAAGACCGCTACTCTTGGCGGTTTTGGCGGAGTCGGGGACCGCTTGGTTTTCTGCGTGTAAAAGTACTGCAAATGCGATGAGGGTAAAAAGAAAAGCTCTCATGAACTCAAATATAAAAATTGTTGTCCGTTATTACTATATTTGTTGCCAAAATTTCCTGTGCCCTGAAAAGCTCTTGCCGTTGCCTAATCGGGTGCGGCAAGGAGAGAATCCCGTGAAAGCCGGGAGCGGTCGCGCCGCTGTAAGGGAGGACGAAACCGGCATAAACCAATGCGTGGAAACCGAAAGGGAATACATGTGTGAAGGAGCCGGAAGTAGGTTGATCCCCGAGCCAGAAGAACTGTGGGAAATGTTATGTTGAGGAACGATGCGAACGACGTCATTCTGCAAAGCCGCACGAACTGCGGTTCTTTGGTGTTGGGCTGCCATTGGCGCAGGTAATGCCGTGGCTGCAACTTCGGAAAATGCTCCGGAGGATATTTCAGTTGTTTCTGCAAAGTCGGTTGCCGTTGATGATGCGACGGTCGTCCGTGACCTCGGCGTGACCGATGTGGTGACCGAGGGCGAAGCAATCCTCAAGAATGATGCAAATTACACCGAAATTACCGCTGCGGCCTGGGAAGGAAAGGCGCTTTCTGCTGCGGACTTGCTTTCGACGCTTCCTGGAATCCAGTCGTACAGGCAGGGCGGACTCGGTAGTTTTCAGACGGTCTCGATACGAGGAATTGCGGCGCGCAACATCATGATCTGTGTCGACGGAGTTCCCCTGAACGATGCAAGTGGTGGAGCTGTGAATCTAGGTTCCATCGACTTGAACCAAATGGAAAAAGTCGAAGTCTACAAGAATAATGTCCCGGCGAAATTTGGTGTGTCGGGGCTTGGCGGTGCCATTAACTTTGTCACGAAAAATGCCGTGAAAAAGGGCGGACGAGTTTTAGCGGCCTACGGAAACCACAATACGTGGGAGGGCTCGTTCCAGGTGGCGGCTCCTGTGACCGACAGCATTATGTTTGCTTCGTCTTTTGCGACACGCCATAGCGATAATGACTATGAATACCTGAACCGTAATGGTACGCAGTACAACGACGAAGACGACTATACGGCAACGCGAGAAAATGCCAAGTACACCGATGTATCTGGGAATGTCCAGTTTCGCATGTTGCACGGAAACGGGTATTTTTCAACGCTTGCGGTAACGGCAAGCCGCTACGAGGGGGGGAATCCCGGTAAAGAACAGAGCCAGACTAAGGTGGCCGAGTTTGTCGGTGAATCGGCCTTGATCCGTTACGGGTTGGAATCGGTCGGTTACTTTGACGACAAGTTGTTCCTGTATGGCGGACTTTCGGCTCGGTTCGATAAAAATATGTCGAGTTCGTATTACCCCTTAGATCACATCGGTTTTGGCAACAATGTCTTTATGGAATATGGCTCTGCTACGTACAAGTTTGTTCCTGAATTATGGGCGGAGTTTACGCCGGTGGATCGTTCGACAGGAATGGTTCGCTTTGCGTATGAATGGGAACGTGCCGAAGCTCGTGGCAATTCGAAGGATTGGGCTCTTGATCGGAAGACTTTCGTTAGCTCCGGAGATTTGTATTATCAGTTTTTTAAATACATTGGATTTGGCGGCGAAGGCTCGGTGACTGTTCTGAAGGATCATTTAGATGAAGGAACCTTTGTGCTGCCGACAGGCGGGCGCACTTTGGAAGAGGCCAAGGAACGAGATGCTACGTTTGCAGGACGTCTCTATTCTAGGTTCGGTACAGAGTCATCTCCGTTGACAGGTGGAGTTTCCATAGGCCGTTTTTATCAGCAGCCTGCGTTGATGGAACTTTATGGAACATTCCCCGGGGCCATTTCCAACCCTGATTTGGAACGTGAAAAAGCGACCCGTTTTGAAGCTTCTGCAAATTATAAATTCCCTGGCAATCACACCTCGTTTCAGACAACGTATTTTGAATCTCACATTGAAAATGGTATCTGCTGGGTTCTTTCGGTGGAATTGTTGCGTCCCATCAATGTTGCGCGAGCCCTTATTCGTGGTGTAGAAATGGAACTGAATAGCAGACCTTCAAAGTTTTTAGATGTTGTGCTGCGGGCCACGATTCAGAAGACGGAGGATCGCTCTCATTCGAATGCATTTAATGGAAAGATGCTTCCTGGAGAACCTAATCGAAATTATTTTGCCGAGGCGACGCTTCATCTGCCGTTCCACTTTGACTTTAGCTGGGCTTCTGATTGGCGCAGCATTATGTATAGCGATCGCGCGAACAGGACGGAACAACCGGCCGTTGCGACCCATCGTGCATCGCTTTCGTATCATCCATTTGAAAAGACTAGTTTGATGTTCGCGGTGAATAACATTACTGACGAAAAGTACCGAAATTTTTATACGCCTTTTCCCATGCCTGGGAGAGAATACAAGTTCACAATCATACAGGGGTTCTAGCCCCCGCGCTTAAAAGCGTAAAGCCAGAAAAGGAAAAAACATGAATAAAATCAAAAAACAATCTCTCGCAGCCCTTGCTGCTGCTGGCCTTGCCTTTGGTCTCGTAGCTTGCGGTGATGATTCCAGTTCTTCTACGAAGGCCCCGGACGAAGAAACCTCGGCTTATGCCGGTGTTGTTTTCGATGGCGGTGATTATCAGGTTCAGGAAGGTGAACTTCGCTGGATTGATAAGGATGGAAAGATTTCTGAAAAGAGCCTTTCGTTCTATCAGGATTCGAAGGTAATTACAAATGGTGCCGATGTGTACGTTTTGGAAGGTCTCGGAACAGATAATATTTCCAAGGTCAATCCTGAACTTATCGAAGAAGGTGCAGAAAAGGCTGTGGCTTGGCAGGAAAAATTTGCAAATGCGAACCCGGTTGATATGGCTTTTGATGGCGAAAAGGCTTGGGTCGCTCTTCAAAATGCAGATTCTCTCGTGCTGATTTCCACCAAGGACGGCAAGGTTCTGAAATCGATCAAGACTGGTGAATTCGCTTCTAAAGAAGAAAAATCTCCCTATGTTGCCGATATCGAGCTTGCTAAAGGTGTACTCTACGCATTATTCGTACGTTATAGTGCTGATGCTGAATACAATTTCACCTATCCGAGAGGCCTCGTGGCAATCTACGATGCTGAAACCGGCAAACTTCAGGATACAGTTCAGCTTGTGACGAATAATCCGACTGCAATGACTTTGTATAATGGCAACCTTTATGTAGCCTCTTTGGGTGAATATGATGGTAAGGCCGACGATAATCGTGGTGTTGAAAAGGTGGATCTTAAGGCCAAGAAGTCCGAACTGATTATCTCTGGTGAAAAACTTGGCGCCGGTATCTATGGCTTTGTTGCTGAAGAAGAAACTGCCTATGCCGCCATTTATAAAGGCTGGGGAAACACTCCGGTTGTAAAGATTGACCTTGAGAAAAAGACCTTTGAAAAGGTTGAGGGTATCGCTGATGCCCAGAAGACGATGGCTGTTAAGAATGGCGTTCTCTATGTGGGCGACCATACTTATGGCGAAGAAAAGGTGTATTTCTATAAGGATGGCAAGCTCACCGCTCTGGAACAGCCTAAGGGTGCCCAGGCTCCGTATAGCATTGCTTTGTTCTAATCAAGTAGAACTTAAGGTTCTGTAACCAAGTCCATAGCCCTGCGGATCATTTCCGCGGGGTTGTTTGTTTTGGGGGCATTTTCGCCGAGGTACTGGCGGAACTTGCGTGCGCCGGGCTTGCCGTTAAACAGGCCGTAAATGTGGCGCACCAGAATCGTGGCGGGGGTGCCACGGGCCGATTCCATCTCTACATAGGGAAGGTAGGCTTCGAGAAGTTCCTTGCGACTTGTCATTCTCGACCCTCGAAGAGGGGAGGGAATCCATGAAGAATCATGATGGATTTCGTCGCCGTTGGTGTCACCGAAAATTCTCTCGTCGGCATCGCGCAGGAACCACGGGTTTTCGTAAGCTTCACGGCCCACCATCACGCCGTCTAAATCCTGCAACTGTTCCTGCACCTGGTCAAGCGTCTTGATGCCGCCATTAATCGAAATGTTCAGCTGCGGCATTTCTGCCTTGAGTCGGTGTACGGTATCGTAGTTCAGCGGAGGTACTTCGCGGTTTTCCTTGGGACTTAGGCCCTTGAGCCATGCCTTGCGGGCGTGGACAATGAATACGCGGCAGCCCGCATCGGCGATGGTGCCGATAAAGTCGCGGAAAAATTCCCAGGAATCGAATTCGTCGACTCCGATGCGGCACTTGATAGATACGGGAATGCTTACGGCGTCCTGCATCGCCTTAAAGCAGTCGGCGACCAGGTTCTTGTCTTTCATGAGGCACGCGCCGAAGTTGCCATTCTGCACGCGGTCCGAAGGGCAACCGCAATTCAGGTTGACTTCCTGGAAACCGGACTCCTCGACCATCTTGCTGCATTTGGCTAAATCGGCGGGATTGCTGCCGCCGAGCTGCAGCACCGCGGGGTATTCGAATTCCTGATGGCGCAGGAACTGGTCCGGGTCGGTATGCAGCAGCGCATTGGTCGTGACCATTTCGCTGTAAAGCAGGATGTGTTTCGACAGTAACCGCAAGAAATACCGTTCGTGACGGTCGGTGCAGTCAAGCATCGGGGCAATCGAAAGTCTGCGGTTAAAGTCAAGATTCATAGAGGTCGCTTCGCTTTGAGATGTGAGGTCGTGCTAAAGCACTTTGAGGTCGCTTCGCTTTGAGTTTTTTTTTTGCTCATTGCTCATGCCTCAGAGAGCCGAAGGCTCGACCCCACTGCCGCTAAATAAACATCATCGTGTTGAGTTTGGCGCGGTATTTCCACGTGAGTTCGTGCTTCGGACCGAGTACTCCGAACAAAGTAAGCATCGCCTTCTTCGCGGCACCGTCGTTCCATTCAGGGGCTTCTACGTACAGGTTCAGGAACGCCTGCAAGGCGCTTTCGAAATCTTCACTACAGGCGAGCTTGCATGCCTCGTGGTACACGATGGCTTCCTTGCCCTGGACATCCTTCTTGGCCGCTTCGGCGTGGAAGTCCAGCAGTTCCAGCAGCGATTTCGCTTCGCGGTACTGGTCGTCGGCTTCGGTGAATTTGGCAAGAACTTCCTTCGCCTTTTCGGTGTCGCCCATGCCGAGGCTTGCCTTGGCCCACAAGAGCTGCAGCTTCTTGTCGTCGGGGGTCTTGGCGAGCGCTTCGTCGAGCATCGGGAGTGCCTGGTCAAAATTCTTTTGGGCGATGGCATCTTCCAAGGCCATCTGGAAGCGTGCTTCGTCCGAAACGAAGAATTTTTCAAGACGCTTCTTGAGGTCTGCTTCGGGCAACACGCCCTGGATGACGTCTGCAATCTGGCCCTTGTCGACAATGTGAACTTCGGGCACCGAGCGCACGCGGAATGCCTGGATTAGCTGCATGTTTTCGCGTTCGTCGCAGCTCACGACACCGAGCGTAAAGTCCATGCTGGTGGAAAGAGATCCCAACAGTTGGGAATACGGTGCGCAGTCGGGGTACTCTGCAGAAGAGAAAAGCACCGCTACGGCGCGGTTTTCGGAGGCCTGGGCGACCTCGGTCTCAAAATTTTCAGCGGTAATTTGTACTACTTTAGCCATACTCTAAATATAGAAATAACTATATTCAATCATATGAGTACATGCCCTTATTGCAAATCGGAGGTGGCGCAGATCAAGTTCCAGCATCTGGACTTGCGTATTTGCCCCAAGTGCTTTTCTACGTTTTTCCCGTGCGACCAGACCATGGCCTTCCGCAGCGACCTCACCGACAAGTCCCGCGAGCTCTGGCTCAAGGCGCTCCTTGCCAAGAATGTGCAGGACCCCGTTTGCGAAGACCCTTGCTGCATTGATCACGGCGAACCTCTGGTGCAAGGAAAACTTCCGGATTACGGTTACGACGGCAAGATTACCTCTTGCTGCAAGATGTTCCACATGCCGCCTTCCATGACGATTCAACTTCTGAAGCGTACCCTGGAACACCCGTTCCAGCAACCGGCGAAAGAGGGTAAGCATCATTTCTTCTTTATCCGCTTGCTCGATGCCCTGGTAAACCGACTCTTTGGCGAGAAGATGCCTGACGAAGATCCGTTGGACTTGGTGCAGTACAGTCTTCATCTCAAGCCTATTTTGGAACCCGAAACTTCAAATGACTAAAACCTATATTACAATCATCGCAATCGCAGTCGCGGTAATTATTGGCTATTTTGCGATGCCGAGCCGTTACTTTGTCGACTCGGTGTTTCCGCTGCATGGTGATGCATCTGTTGCTGCGTACGATGACTCTTATGACGGGGGAACATCCCAGGTTGCGTTTACGCAGGCGGATTCCTCGCTTTCGTTTAGTTGCTCCTTGGGAGGCGAAGAGGGACAGTCTGCCTGGTGCGGCTTTGTGGTTGATGTGCGCGAAAACAGCGAAAAGCGTTACCGCAACTGGACCTTTGTCGATTCGGTCATCTTCGATCTGGAAGCCCAGGGGACCGATGAAGTCCTCGTGAAAATTTGGACGTATGACCCGGATGTCACGGATACCCTCAAGGCGCGAACCTTCCGTCTGTTGATGAAGGAAATGCCTCTTGTAGCCGGTCGCCAGAGAATTTCGATTCCGATGGAACAGTTCTACACTCCGGAATTCTGGTTCAATGACGAACATGTGGATCCCACTTTGGTTGACCGTCATCAAGAAACGGTGGCCCGCGTAGAAATCGCTCCTGGGTGGAATCATCCTCGCGGAAAGCGGTTCTCGCTGAAAGTCCATGAAATCGCAGTTAAGGGACTCAGTAATTTTTCTTTTGGAGTCGTGCTGTTCATTATGCTTGGCCTAATGATTGTGGCCATCGGCCGGACGCATTCCTACAACAAGGAAAACGAAAACCAGAAGTCGGAATCTGACGCATGAAAAAAATAGTCCTTGCCTCTGTAGCGCTTGTCGTTTTGGTTGCGGTGTGGATAGCCCTGTTCGTAACGTTCAGGTCTACGGAACAGGTGTTGTTCCCGGGGGGAACCTACCAGGTCTATCCGGTGACGGATTCTACGGTGGGCGGCTTTTCGACAGTAGAACTATCCCAGTCGGATTCCGTGATTTCGGCCCGTGTCAATATCCGGTCCGGTATGGCGTATCCTTATGCAGGCATGGGCGTAAACCTGCTTTCGGTCAACAACCGTCCTGCGTCGGGATTTTTTGATTTCTCGGATTACGATTCCTTGGTCATCGATGCGGAAACGAACCGCATGCGTAAAATCGGCGTCAAGATTTTAAATGACGACCCCGTCTATAGCCAGAAGAACGACTACCGGAGTTATCGTCCGATGGTCTCCCAGGCGCAGGTGCGCAAGAACGGGGTGGCCGTGTCGATGCTGGACTTCAAGGTTCCCGAATGGTGGCTTGCCATGCAGGGGCTCGAAAAGGATGATGGCCTGCGTTACATGAACCGTGGAATGTTGTTTGAAATTACGAATGGCGAAGGAACGATGCTTGGCATCCCGGACGAAATTACGGTACGCTCTATAAAGTTGTGGGGCGAAAACCGGACGTTCAAGGCGTTGATGTATGTAGCATTGGTTCTGATCTTCGCCGTGTATGGGGGGGCGATCGCTCTTGCCGTTCGCGGTTCGGAGCGGTTTGTGAAATCGCGAAAGAAAAAACTGGAGGACCTGAAAGCTCGTATGGCGACGGCCGCGAAGCTTTTGAAGGAATCAGATCGCTCGGTGGCCGAAATCGCGATTGCGGTCGGAGCGGAAAGTCCGTCGTCGTTTGAAAGAGACTTTGCCCGTATCTACGGTGTAAAGCCTTTAGACTATAAGAAGGGAAAATGATTAAACGTGCTTGGACCATAGACCGTGTGATGCGGTTTCTCTTTATGGCAACAGGATTGGGGATCCTGCTTTGGATACTGAACTACCTGAGTGCAGTACTCGCGCCGTTTTTTGCGGCTTTTTTGGTGGCCTATATCTTTGATCCGCTTGTATGTAAAATTCAAAATAAAGTAAAGTACCGTGTCGTTGCCGTGGCAATTGTTATTTCGATGATGGTGCTGGTGATCGGCGGGGCAATGTGGATTTTTATCCCGATGGTGGTCGAAGAAGTACGGCATTTAGGAGTGCTCATCCAGAAACTGTTTAGCGATTCTACCTGGATGGAACGCCTTTCCGCTTTTGTTCCGAAGGATTTGTGGCGTGAATTCAAGTCGCTTGTTTCTTGGGACAAAGTCGCGGATGCGATGCAGAGTCTTGATTTCTGGAATGCGGCGCAGTCCGTGGCGGGAAAGATTCTGCCGAGTGCTTGGGGCGTGCTGACGAAGACTTCGAGCTTGGTGATGTGGCTGTCGGGTGTAGGCCTCATCTTTATGTATCTCGTGTTCATCATGCTTGACATGCCGAAACTCCGCCAGGGCGTTAAGAACCTGTTTCCGAAAAGGTATAAGGAAGACGCTTCGGAATTTGCGCAGGAGATGGACCGCTTCATGGGAAATTATTTCCGTGCGCAGTCGTTCGTCGCGCTCTCGGTTGGTATTTTGTATGCAATCGGCTTCGGCGCCATCGGACTGCCTATGGGGGTTGCCTTTGGCCTTTTCTCGGGTGCCTTGAATATGATTCCCTACTTGCAACTTACGACGATTCCGTTGGCGCTGCTGTTGGCTGTGGTCTACGCTCTGGAAAAGGGAATGCCGTTTTGGGAAGTGGCCATCATTGTCCTAGGAATTTATCTGGTGGTGCAGTTGATTCAGGACTTGTTTCTGGTGCCGAAAATTGTGGGCTCGTCCATGAATCTGCCTCCGGTGGGAATCCTCCTGTCCCTTTCTATTTGGGGCAAACTCCTCGGTTTCCTTGGCTTGATAGTCGCGATTCCCTTTACGTGTCTGTGTCTCGTTTATCTTGAGAAAATCCAGAAGAAGGCCGATGATATCGTGGAGTCTGTAGTCGAACCAACGCCCGAGGCCTGATTTTATAAGGTTTTTCAAAAAATTTTCAAAAAAAATGTGCCACGACGCAAAAAAAAAAGTATAATATCATCATAAAATTCTTAACCTACTCAAGGAGTTAATAAAATGAATAAGCAAGATCTCATCGAAGCCATCCTCGCTAACAAGGAAGCTGGCATTGAATCCAAGGCTGCCGCTGCTCGCGCCGTTGACGCTGTGCTCGACGGTATCACCGCCGGTATCAAGAAGGACGGCCTCGTCCAGCTGATCGGTTTCGGTACTTTCTCCGTTAAGGAACGTGCTGCTCGCGAAGGCCGCAACCCGCTCACCGGCGAAAAGATCAAGATCAAGGCTTCCAAGACTGTTTCCTTCAAGGTCGG
>Ga0247610_10008728_pt1 | contig 10283 bp, 10 predicted proteins | sample 174DNAGHGhighgp2_FD_193483 | JGI IMG/M metagenome (GOLD analysis project Ga0247610, IMG submission 193483) | Sheep rumen microbial communities from Palmerston North, Manawatu-Wanganui, New Zealand - 1742 DNA GHGhigh gp2 | ecosystem: Host-associated > Mammals > Digestive system > Stomach > Rumen... | reverse complement strand
CTCGCTATCCCTGTCGTACTGGGAGAAGGGCAGCCAGAGTCAGCAGACCACCGTGCTGCAGAAACGTACACTGGCATATTGGGAAGAATGAACACCACGGATTTTATTTTTGCGACCACAGATTTAACAGATTAAACAGATATATATACGACCACAGATTGCACGGATTAAACAGATTATAACCGCAGCGATATGGATTTATTCTGATTTCACAGATTGCTTCGCGCAGACAAAAATCTGAGTAATCCTTAGAAATCTGTTAAATACAATAGCAGTGCGCAGCCAAAAATCTGTGAAATCTGCGAAATCTGTGGTAGAAATAACAGAGTAAAGAATTAAGAATGAAGAATTAAAGGACCACAGATTGAACAGATTAAAAAGATTATAACCGCAGTGTTGAATTTATTCTGATTTCACAGATTGCTTAGCGCAGACAAAAATCTGAGAAATCCTTAAAGATCTGTTAAATGCATTGGCAGGGCGCAGCCAAAAATCTGTGAAATCTGCGAAATCTGTGGTAGAAATAACAGAGTAAAGAATGAAGAATCGAGATATAAAAGTTGTGGCCTTTGATGCCGACGACACGCTATGGGACTGTCAGACGTGGTTTGACAAGGTAGAGCAGGAGTGCTGTGAACTGCTGAAGCCGTGGGCGACAGCCCGCGAAGTCAGCGAGGGACTGTTTGCCACGGAGCGTAAGAACCTGTCGCTGACGGGCTATGGCACCAAGGCCTTCACGCTGTCGCTCATTGAGAATGCCGTGCGCGTCAGTCACGAACAACTGACGGGCGACATCGTCATGCGACTGATAGAACTGGGACAGCAGTTGCTGCGCTTCCCGACGACACCCCTGCCCGAGGTGGAAGAGACGCTGCGCAAGTTGGCAGAGCGCCGCCAGTATCGCTTGGTGGTATTCACCAAGGGCGAGCTGATGGACCAGGAGTCGAAGTTGCAGCGGTCAGGGTTGGAACAGTATTTCTCGTATGTGGAGACGGTGTCCAACAAGACCGAGCGCGAATACCGCCAGCTCTGCGAGAACCTGGACGTGGCACCTGAGCAGACACTGATGGTCGGCAACTCGTTCCGCTCAGACATTGCCCCCGCCCTGGCAGCAGGGGCCTGGACGGCGCACATCCCCTACCATGTGGTGTGGGAATTAGAGAAGAGCGAGGAGTTCCCCCACGAGCGTCTGCAGAAAATCACCCACTTCTCCGAGCTGCTGGAAATCTTATGCTGAGCGCCACGTAGCAGCAGCCGATGATGATATAGATAAGGAGTAGTTGGATGGCACTGAGACGGATGCCCTCGATGCTGCTCAAGGGTAGCTGCGCCACCCATCCGAGGGCATGGTTCATGGCGCTTGTCAGCCAGACGAGTAGGGCGGTCAGTGTACCGGCTGCCCACGACCACCAGCTGAATGCGAGGCACAGCAGGGTGAAGCAGAGTATGAACCAGGCTAACGGAATGACGATGAAATTGCTCAGCAGGAACCACGTGCTGAAGCGGCCAAAGTGGTAGGCGACGAGTGGTGCCGTACCTATCTGTGCCGCCACAGAGACGGTCACCAAACCCCATGCGGTCGACAGCCAGCGGTGCCGTTGCTGTACGTCGGCAGCTATCAGACCATTGATGAGCGGGTGGACGAGCAAGATGCTGAGTACTGCCGTGAACGACAGTTGGAAGCCGAGGTCGTACAAGGATAGCGGATTGACCACCAGCAAGACGACGGCGGCAAAGGCCAGTGTGTTGACGGACATGCGTTCGCGGTAGCCTAACGACAACAGGGCATAGATGCTAATCATGAAGGCAGAGCGCACCACGCTGGTGGGCAGTCCGGCCAACAGGGCGAAGGCCCATATAGCGAGTACCGTGATGCTCTGCGTCACGATGTGATAGCGGTGCCACCCAATGACGAGGGTGACAATGCTGTAGATGATCATCAGGTGCAGACCGCTCAGTGCCAGTATGTGCGAGGCTCCCACCCGCGAAAAGGTGTCCTTGAGGTCTTCGCTCAGTGCTGTCTTGTCGCCTAACGCCATAGCGGCAATCACGCCGTAGGCATCGTCGTCCATAGGCTGTTGCTGAAAGTGGGAAAGCAACTGGTGGCGCCACACCAGAAAGCGCAACCGCAATCGGTCCGTCATGGATAATGCCTGCAGACCGACCGCCTGCCCTTGCCACTGATGGCTGTTGGCGTACAACTCGCCCGTAAATCCGTGACACTGCATATATTGCAGGTAGTCGAAGGAACCCTGCTTCCGATGGCGAATCTTGTTGATGCGCGTATGGACAACGAGTCCTTGCCCTATCTCGATGCGTTCACTATTGTTGTCGCGGTGGATGCTGCAGCGCAGCTTATGCTGACCGTCGGCTGTCAGTGCATCGAATACCACCGTCTTCTCCTTGACCTTCACCTCGCTGACGACGACCAACTCTGTCGATAGCGTCTTCTCTGGCCATTCCACACGGAGCGCCTGTCGCTGCCGGCTGCCCAACGCCATGCCGAGCAAGAGCACGGCCGCTAATAATCCTGCCGTCTGCAGACGAGGGTAGCGCCCTACCATGCAGGTAGCTATGACCACTATTACCAGCATTGCCAAAGCCATCAGCCAATCATTTATCCATTGGCTCGTCGTTATCCCTGCTATCATACATGCTGCCAGCGGCAGTAGTGGCGCGTGAATCTTCATTGATTTTCTGGTTAAGGTTACTAAAATCTGATGCAAAGGTAAGCATTTTTTACGAGACAACGAAATTGCAAGCCTGAAAAGTTGTTCTGTCTTCAGTCACTTCCAATTTTATTTCTTCCTTTTCCTTTGTTGTTTCAAGAATATTAATTTTTAGGCCGTTTCTTGCGTGAGGAACGGGAATTTTTTGTAACTTTGCAGAAAGTTTGTAAGATGGACGAGAAAGAGCTATATATCAACTTCGACGAGTACATCCGCCAAGGTGAACCCGAGAAGCGCGAGCGTGCAGAAGCATGGCGCGTGGCTATTGGTTTGCAGGCTGTCGATGGACTGAAGACATCTGAATATCTGCAGGAGACAGCACGCAGGAATATCGAGGGCGAGATTACCATCGACGAGGCGCGTGAACTGGTGAAGCAGTATTATGTCAAGAAGACAGCCCACGACGAAGGCGACGAAGACAAGGAAGAGGCAGACCGTGTATCGAGTAACATCTCCAAACTCTTGCAGACGGATGCTTTTACCTATAGCGTAGCTGGGCTGGCCGCTATTCATCGCGCCATTTTCGAGGGCGTGTTTAAGCATGCTGGACGATTCCGTGATTACGACATCTCGAAGAAAGAGTGGGTGCTGCGAGGTGACTCTGTGCTCTATGGTCGCTGGCAGGATTTGCGTATGGCTATAGAATACGATTTGGAACAAGAGCGGCAGTTTGACTATACACCATTGAACAAAGACCAGATGGTAGAACATTTGGCAAAGTTCATAGCGGGTCTCTGGCAGATTCATCCCTTCGGCGAGGGTAACACCCGAACTACAGCCGTCTTTGCCATTAAGTACTTACGCTCGCAGGGCTTCAGCGTGGACAACGACCTGTTCGAGCGCCATTCATGGTATTTCCGCAATGCGTTGGTTCGTGCCAGCTATCGAAACCTGCAAAAGGGCATTAACTACGAACCTTTATTCTTGGTAAGGTTTTTCCGTAACCTGTTATTGGGCGAAAACAACACGCTGAAGAACAGATACATGATGATTGATGGGCCCGAAGAATGGAAAATGCCTGAAAGCGAACAAGAACCCCGCAAGTACCCCACAAGTACCCCACAAGTACAGGACAAGTTGCACACGGATAATCCAAACATCGTAAAACTTGTGCAAATAATAGGCGAGCAGGAACTGTCCGTAAAAGAAATGATGGAACTCATTGGCCTGAAAGATAGGAAGAATGTCTTGAGTCTTTACCTCAATCCTGCTGTCGCCGATGGATATATCCGTTTGTTATACCCTCAATCTCCCCGCCATCCCCGCCAGAAATATCTGTTGACGGTGAAGGGCCTTGCACTTTATAATGATTTGCAGCATGCGAGTACTCATAGTTAATACAAGCGAGCGGACGGGTGGCGCTGCGGTGGCCGCCAGTAGGCTGATGGAGGCACTGAACAACAACGGTGTGAAGGCCAAGATGCTGGTGCGCGACAAGGAGACAGACCGCCTGACGGTAGCAGCGGTGCCCGGACAGAAGGGAATGCAGCTGCGATTCCTGTGGGAACGGTTTGTCGTGTGGCTCGGGCTGCACCTGAACCGTAAGCACCTGTTTGAGGTGGACATTGCCAACTGTGGTGCCGACATCACACAGCTGCAGGAATTCCAGGAAGCCGACATCATCCATCTGCACTGGGTGAACCAGGGCATGCTGTCGCTGAAGGGCATCCGCAAGATACTGGATAGTGGTAAACCGGTGGTATGGACCATGCACGACATCTGGCCGGCAACGGCCGTGTGCCATCTGACGCTGGACTGCCGGCGCTTCGAACAGCAGTGCTGCCATTGTCGGCTGTTGCCTGGCGGTGGCAGTGACAACGACCTGGCAGCAAAGGTGTGGCGTAAGAAGCAGAAGATGCTGGCAGGGCGCCAGATGACTTTTGTGGCATGCAGCCAATGGTTGGCCGGCGAGGCCAGGAAGAGTGGACTGCTGCAAGGACAGCGGGTGGAGAGCATACCGAATCCGATAGATACGCACATCTACATGCCTAAGGACCAGCAGCAGGCACGCCAGCGTGTCGGTCTGCCTGCAGAGGGTCGCGTCATTCTGTTTGCCTCGCAGCGCGTCACCAACCTGAACAAAGGCATGAACTATCTTGTTGAGGCTTGCCAGTTGATAGCCACGCAGCATCCCGACCAGAAGGACAACATCACGGTAGCTGTGCTGGGCGGACATGCTGAGGAAATCGTGGGACAGCTGCCTTTCCGCACGTGTCCGTTGGGCTATGTCAACGATGAACAACGCATCGTCGATGTATATAATGCAGCCGACGTCTTTGTGTTGCCTTCGCTGTCGGAGAACCTGCCCAACACCATCATGGAAGCCATGGCCTGTGGCGTGCCCGCTGTGGGCTTTAGAGTAGGAGGCATCCCTGAGGAGATAGACCACCAGCAGAATGGTTATGTGGCAGAATACCGTAGCAGCGAGGACTTGGCACGTGGCATCTGGTGGACACTCTTTGAGGCTGACCACGACGCTGTGCGGAAGGCATGCCTGCAGAAAGTAGCCCACTGCTATTCACAGCAGAGTGTAGCAAACCGATATCTGGAAGTGTATGAAAATATCCATCGTCACCATCACCTATAATGCTGCCCGTACGTTGCAGCGTACGCTGGACAGTGTGGCCTGTCAGACGTATGCCGACATCGAACACCTCATCATTGACGGTGCGTCGAAGGATGATACCGTTGCTATTGCTGAGCGCTACAAGGCAGCGAGCCGCCATGAGGTGGTCATACAGTCTGAGCCAGACAAGGGGCTTTATGATGCGATGAACAAAGGACTGCAGAAGGCGACGGGCGACTACCTCGTCTTCCTCAATGCCGGCGACACACTCTATGCACCCGACACCATAGAAACCGTGGTACGCTGTGTTCAACAGCCCCCTCTCCTTTTGGAGAGGGCGGGGGGAGAGGTTCCCGCCGTGATCTACGGCGACACCGCCATCACTGATGATGAGGGCAACTTCCTGCATCTGCGTACGCATCGACCACCGGAACAGCTGACGTGGAAATCATTCAAGCAGGGCATGCTGGTCTGCCACCAGGCATTCTATGTGCTGACGGCTTTAGCTCGTCAGATACCCTACGACCTGCAGTACCGTCATTCTGCCGATGTCGACTGGTGCATCCGCATCATGCGCGAGGCAGAGCGGCGGGGCATGGCACTGGTCAATACGCATGCCATCCTGGCCAACTTCGAAGAGGGTGGAGACACCACCCAGCACCATCGTGACTCGTTAAAAGAAAGATTCAGCGTCATGGCTCATCACTATGGACTCTGCCAGACGCTGATTCTGCATGGGTGGTTTATCCTCCGAGCCGTAGCTCGGAGGTTCCGTTAGTATTCTTATAGCTGGTACTCGTACATCACCATAGAGTAGGGGGCCAGGTCTACAGCAAACTTCTTTTCTGCCTTGATGGTCTCCTTCTGTGGAGCGATGGGCTGTGCGTCGTAGTTGTTCTCGTCGTTGGCGTTGCCCTTCAGTATGGTCTTGGTGCACTTCTTCACCTTGAAGCGGCTCAGGTCGATGTTGGCTTTCTTAGCCTCTGCACCCGCGTTGACCATCTTTACATAGAGCTTGCGGGTTTTGACATTGAGCACAACACTCTGATCCTGCAGGAAACCGCTCTCCTCGTCTTTGGGAAGGTCTTTCCAGCGGGGAGCAACATCGGGATTCTCAATCTTTACGCAGTCACCATAGTAGTACTGACCGCTGGACTGACCGAAGAACTGCTGTACGTAGTAGCTGCAGGTCAGGAAAGGACGCTCGTTGTCGAAATAGATGAGGTCGGGATTCCAGTTGGTGGCGTTCTTCTTGGCGAAGAGGGGTGCATAGCTGCTCATGAGGACAACGTCGGCATTGCGCTCAACATGCAACAGATAGAGACCCTCGGCCAGGGCGTCGATGAGCTTCTTGTCCTTGGCGGCATATTCGCCGAGGTATACCTTCGTCTTGCGGTCGCGGGGGTACTTGTCGTACTGGCGTGAAGAGAGGAAGTAGGCGTTGGGCTCGTAGTAGTGCTCGTCAATGATGGGCATGCCCAACTCGTCAGCGAGTTTCCAGCCAGCCTCAAAGTCGGGATTGCCGCTGTGAGAGCCAGGACCGGCAGTACCGACGATGACAATGTCGGGGTAAGCCTTCGTGATGCGCTCGTACATATACTTGAAACGCTCGTTGAACTCGGGGGTAATCTTCTCTTCGTTGCCGATACCCAGATACTTCAGATTGAAGGGCGCGGGGTGTCCCTGGTCGGCACGCATCTTTGCCCACTTAGAGGTAGCGGGGTCGCCGTTGGCCCATTCGATGAGGTCGAGGGCATCCTGTGTCCACTCGTCCATGTCGGACATCGGACAAACATCCTGTGCCTGTGTGGGCCACATGTTCCAACCACCATTGGTTCCCTGACAGCTGACGCCGCAAGGCAGAATGGGTACAGGCTGCATGTTAAGGTCTTCGCACAGCTGGAAATATTCGTAGTAACCCAGACCAACGCTCTGGTGGTAGCCCCAGGTGTTCTTCAGCTGGCGGCGTGTCTCCTTGGGACCGATGGTGGTCTTCCAACGGTAAGTGTTCCAGAAACCATCACCGCCACCGTGTACTACGCAACCGCCAGGGAAGCGCATAAACTTTGGCTGCAGGTCAGCAAGTACCTGGGTGAGGTCTTTGCGTAGGCCATGGCCGTTGTATGTGTCTTCTGGCATCAGCGATACCATATCAACATCGAGGTCGCCGACGGTCAGGACGAGAATTTGCAGAATAGCATTCTTGCAGTCTTCTGAGGGAGTCAGCACGGCACCATACTTCTTCCACTGCTTGTCGCTGACGGTGATGGTTGCCTCGTCAAGAATCTTGGGATCCTTGCCCCAGCCTTGAGGAACACCGAGCACGACACGTACTTGCTTGGTCTTGTCGACATTGCGGAAGAAAGCAGAAAAGTCATACTTGGCACCAGCCTTGACAGAGATGCCCTCAAAGCCGTTGTTCTCCAAACCAAAACCTTTCCAGCCTTTGTAGTCGTAGAACTCCTTGGCACGTTCCGTGTGCAGACGCATGTAGGTGGGGTTGTTGGGGTGGATGCCGTCTGTCATACGGATGTCCAGCTTACCCAGTGAATGGCCCGGACGAACCATCTTCCATGCGGTAGTGGGACCCCAGCCGTCTTTCTCGTTGGGGTTGAACTCAAAAGAACCGTTCTGTACCAGTTCTGCATAGAGACCGCCATCAGCTGACGAGCTGATGTCCTCGAAGAAAATTCCGATGAGTTCATCACTGATGGCCTTACCACCTTTAGGAGCGTTCATCGGCTTTTGAGCGTTTAGACTCAGTGTGGCTACAGCTAATAAAGTAGCTAGTTTCGTTCTGTTAGTCATATAATAAGCTGTTTTAAGTGTAAGCAATACACAAAAGTAGTGATTATTTGCTAATAAACTGCTGAAAGGTGGTGTTTTTTATAGATATATAACAATATGTCAGTTAATTGCAAATAATTCATAACGTCTTATTTATTATTGGTTTTTATTTTATAACTTTGCAGGCGTTTAAACATAATCAACAATGAGGAAGTTATTATTAAGTATGCTGCTGATGACAGCATTTATACAGGTTTACGCAGATAACGTGATGCGTAAGGAGAAGGACGGAACGTATGTGGTTAACACCACGACACTGGCTGACGACGTGAAAGGATATATCGAGTCTACACCCGTGGAGGTATACATCAAAAAGAACAAAATCGTCAAGGTGGTTCTGCTGAAGAATCAGGAGACACCAAAGTATAATGCAAAGGTAAAGAAGCAGATGGTGCCACTCTACGAGGGACAGAAGATTTCAAAGAAGTCGACAGTAGAGGTGGATGGCGTAACAGGAGCCACGTTTACATCGAACGCAGTGAAAGAAAACGTCAAGCGTGCCGTAGAGTACTACTGGAAACATAAATAATAGGAACCATAAAATAAGCGCCCTCAAAACAGAGAGCGCTTTTTTTATTATCAATGCGTATCTCGTCATTAGAAAACGTAAGCGATACCTAACTGGAATACAGGACCGTTGGCTTTCAGCACGTCAACATCAGTTGAAACAGATATTCCTGTGTATGGGTCAGTATATGACACACTCTTTGACTTCTTGGCATTCTGATACTTAATGTCGAGCGAGAGTTTCAGATTGCTCTGAAGGTAGTATTCAGCACCAACACCGATGTTGAAACCAAAAGCTGTCTCATTCTCGTCCAAACCATGAGTACCCATGAAGGTAAGACCCAGCAAAGGATAAACCTTGATGTCTTCAGCAACAGGGAATAAGTACTGGAGGTTTACGTTAGCATCCCACAAACCAACATCATTCTTCTTGAACCAGTAGTTTCCGTCAAGTTCACCACGGATGCTCTCTGTAATTCCATACTGGAATCTGGCACCAAGACCGAGGGGACTGTAACCATCACCATAACCGGCATAGCCAAGGTGTGCACCTACTGACATTGCACCTTCCTGTGCAAATGCGCCAATGCTCATGAGCATCATGGCTGCAATCATCATAAATTTCTTCATAGTTGTAAGTTTTAGTGAATAAATTGTGTTTGACAGGGCAAATATAAGAAAATAATTTTAATTAACAAAAAAAATAGAAGAAAAATATTCATTATTCTTCTTTTTTTGTTTGTTTTTCCCTGAAGAGGGGACTAATAGAACAGTACAAGTCCTGCTATAGCACAATATAGTATCATGCGGATGGGGTTGATCTTGATGAACATCACACCGACGAAGGCGGCACCGAAAAGCAGACAGCTCACCATGAACTGCCACCAGTCGGTGGTGGGCGTCGAGAAGTTGTCGGCCGTACATAATAATAAGGTGGCGGCAGCCAGCAGTCCTACGACGGCAGGGCGCAGACCTTGGAAGACGCTCTCCACACTGTGGTGGTGCATGTATTTCATGAACATCTTACTGATGAGAATCATCAGAATCAACGAGGCAGCACCAGTGCAAAGGTGGCAACAGCTGACCCTAACACACCCATGGGGGCTGAGTATCCGGCGTTGACAACAGACGTATAGCCGCAGTAGGTGGCTGAGTTAATGCCTATTGGTCCGGGCGTCATCTGACTGATAGCAACGATATCCGTAAACTGCGAGGATGTCATCCAGTGCCAGTGCTCGACAGTCTCGTGCTGAATCAGTGACAGCATACCGTAACCGCCACCGAAGCCAAACAGCCCTATCATGAAAAATGTATAGAATAAACTGAGGAATATCATAAGTTTCAGCTATCTTTCTCAACTCTTAACTCTTAACTCTTAACTTCCCATAGGCAAAGCCTCCGATGCCTGCACAGATGATTACCCAGATAGGTGACACCCCCATTAGCCAGATAGCCAGCGCAGACACAATGGGTATCCAAACAGTCCATTTGTTCAGCTGTGCTCGCTTGGCTAAGTTGAAGGTCGGTACGGCAATCAGTGCCACTACGGCAGGACGGATGCCCTTGAACATGGCGGCAACAATCTTGTTGTCCTCAAACTGGTGGAAGAAAATGGCAATGAGCAGGATGATGAG
>Ga0247610_10008727_pt1 | contig 10283 bp, 10 predicted proteins | sample 174DNAGHGhighgp2_FD_193483 | JGI IMG/M metagenome (GOLD analysis project Ga0247610, IMG submission 193483) | Sheep rumen microbial communities from Palmerston North, Manawatu-Wanganui, New Zealand - 1742 DNA GHGhigh gp2 | ecosystem: Host-associated > Mammals > Digestive system > Stomach > Rumen... | reverse complement strand
CGCTATGGTCGACGCCGGCGTTATGGATGCCAGCCGTCAGGTGGGTCAGACCGGCAAGACCGTCCGCCCGGCCCTCTATATGGCTTGCGGCATCAGCGGTGCCATCCAGCACCTCGCCGGTATGGAAGAGAGCGAACTCATCATCGCCATCAACAAGGACAAGTTTGCCCCCATCTTCCAAGTTGCCGACCTCGGCATCGTGGGCGACCTTCATAAAATCGTCCCCATGCTCACCGAGCGCCTGAAGACTATGCAGAAATAATAGCATTTCAGCAAAATATAATCACAAGCGAGGAGCAGCCCTCAGGGTCTGCTCCTCGCGTTATAAAAAAGTGAAAGAATGAAACGCACAAGCAAAATCATTGGCGGCATTGCCCTCATTGCCTTCGGTGTCGTGTGGGCCCTCGAACTCCTCGACGTCATCAGCATCAGTCTCGAAGGCTGGTGGGCTCTTTTCGTCATCATTCCCTGTTTCATCAACATCTTCAACGATCGCCACAAGGCCGGTGCCATCATCGGCTGCGGCATCGGCATACTGCTGCTCCTGGCAGCCCGCAGCATCATCCCCTGGAACGACATCTGGCAGTATATGCTCTGCCTCGTGGCCGTGGTATGGGGTGTCGAGCTCATCTTCTTCAACAACAAGAAGAGCAGCGACCGTAAGAGCATCGCTGAACAGGCCGTTCCTGTCGCCTTTGATGGCAGCAAGCTGCACAAGGTAGAAGTCAACTTTGGCAAGCAGGAATACAGCTACGACGGCCAGACCTTCGAGGGCGCCGATGTGCACGTCAGCTTCGGCTTCGTGGGACTCGACCTGCGCGACGCCGACATCCGCGACGGTGCCGTCATCAATGTCGACTGCAGCTTCGGCGGCATCCAGATCCGCCTCCCCAAAGGCGTCTGTGTCAATAATGGCATCGACACCACCTTGGCTGGCGTCGACTGCGACTGCTGCACCCAGCCTACCGACGGTTCCAAGACCTTCTACCTCAAAGGCCACTGCAACTTCGGCGGGATAGAGCTCAAGTAGCCACCATCTAAACACATAAAGTAAGCGGCCCGCAGATTCACTGTAGGCCGCTGGCTTTTTTTTGAAAAGTGTATTTCAACTAAAAGGCATAAGATCCTTCTATGGCCCTTCGGCGGTCTGTTTTTATAATTTCCGAAATAAATATAAATTTGTTATATCAAATGTAATATGTGTTTTGCAAAATCAAAAATAACTATGGAAAAGTGTTGATAGGATACATTTTTCCATACTTAATAAAGTAAATATGACAATAAACTCGACCAAGAACCTGCAACAAGACGGCAATCTGCTTAATATACCATCCCCATAGGCAGGATGGATGCCAAAGTTCTTGTCCCTTATGAAACAATAACTCGCTAATGTTTTAACGTAAATTTTTTTGCTATTCCGCAAAATCTTCGTAATTTTGCATTTTAAAATAAAGAACAAATTAAAATGGCAAACTACAGCTTTTCTGGCCACGAGTCCTTCGCTTGCAAATTCTTATGGATCAAGAAGAACAGGTAGTTTACCAAAAGAACAGCCAAGAAGATGGGCAAAGAACTGACAACAAGAAAAGGTCGCGCATCCAAACAAGAGGAGGCTTTTTTCCCCGTACCTCCCACTGAGAACAATCTGCCCGAATGGTATGCCGAAACTCTCTCCACTCTGAAGGAACTCGTTGCCAACAGCCGCAGGCAGATTATGTGGACTGCCAACGTGCAGATGACCATGATGTATTACCAGATTGGCAAACATATCCTCCGGCGACAGAAAGCAGATGGATGGGGCGCTCATATTGTTGACAGGCTATCTGCAGACTTGAAAACAGCATTCCCCGACCAAAACGGATTCTCGCCGAGAAACCTGAAATATATGCGTCGCTTTGCCGAGATTTGGCCCGACGAAGCAATTGTGCAACGCAGCGTTGCACAATTGCCCTGGCGTCACAATATCTGCCTGATGGAGAAGGCCAAAGAACCTAATCGAAGATTAGCTTACGCAATGGCGGCATTAAAGTATGGATGGAGCAAAAACATCCTTGAACTACAACTGGACAACTACACCCTGGAACGTGAAGGCAAACTGCCGAGCAACTTCGACGGGACACTTCCCGCTGTGCAGTCCGATATGGTGCAACAGATGTTCAAAGACCCCTACCTTTTGGATTTTACTGGTGCCGATGCCAATAGCAGGGAAAAAGAAATAGAGGACGGCCTGACCACACATATCACGCGCTTCCTTCTTGAATTGGGACAAGGGTTCTCTTTTGTTGGACGTCAGGTCCATCTTGAAATGGGAGGTCAGGACTATTATATCGACATGCTTTTCTATCACCTGCGACTGCGTTGCTATGTGGTGATAGAATTGAAGACCGTGCCCTTCAATCCCGGTATGATGGGACAGCTGTCCTTCTACCAAACCGTGGTAGACGAAACCATGAGGCACGAAACCGACGGCAAAACCATTGGCCTTCTTTTGGTGAAAAGTAAGAACGAAACGGTAGTACGCTATTCGCTTGCCGGAATGAACAAACCCATTGGTGTGGCATCGTGGGAGACTGAAGTCAGCCGAGAGGTTGCCGACAAATGGGTATCGACGTTGCCCACAATAGAGGAACTTGAAAAAGAACTTGAGAAGGAGGAGTCCCCCCAATGACTATACGGCACATATTAGGCATATTTGGAGTTAAGGATAGCGCAGCACTATTTATTGGCATTCCACTGGAGACCTCTCGACGATCCGTCAGTGGTTTACCTTCTTCATGCCTTCTATGTGCCATCTTTGCTGCCTGTTTTTTACTTACAAATTAACGCATTCCCCCATTCTGCCTGGCTTCGCAGAAGACACGGCCTGCGACGCTAGCACGGCCAAGTGCATAGGGCTGGAGCAAACGCATTCTCCATGTCCTCTCGGCGACCATTTTATAACTGCATTACATTTCAAACAGCCGTTGAAAAATACTTTTTGCCGATTCGAAAAAATTGTGTATCTTTGCATTTTAAAAATAGATTCATTACTGATGTAAGAATAACAAAGCATTGTATGGCATCTAGACTTGATTTGAACAGGAATAATAATTCTTTATGTATCAAGAATTGCAATAAAGAAACTCGACAAAAAATGTCGGAAAACGATTTATGTTCGACTGTAAAGTCTGTAAAAGACAATCTACCTGTTAGGTGCGTCGGAGAGTGGGCTGAAGAAAAAATATATCTCCTGTATCAATATTTTGGAATATTTGCAGGCGGAATGAAGAATAAATGGGAATTAAACTACATTGAGATATGTAGTGGGCCTGGACGATGTATCAATCGATCCAGTGGACAAGAATTTGATGGGACTGCTATCTCCATTTTACAACACAAGGCATTCGACAATATAAATAAAGCATTGTTTTACGATTTTAGTGATACCGTTGTAGAAACCTTAAATAGAAGAATATCTGATTTAGGACTTTCTTATAAAGCCGAAGCGAAATATGGCGATTACAACAATCCTACATCAATTTGTAATGAATTAAAGAAATTTAATGACAATAGCTTAAACTTAGTGCTGATAGACCCAACCGATTGTAGTGTGCCTTTTTCTTTATTGAAAGGAATTTCATCATGTCTGTCAAGATTCGACTTAATCATTAATGTTGCTACAAATACAGATTTCAACAGAAACATCCCTATGGCATTTTCTGATCAAAATCGGGCGGAAAAATACATTCGATTCCTTGGCGATAGGGGTTTCTTTGACTCAAGACATAATCAAGCATTATGTGATATGAAGAACTACTCTACACTTCGGCAACACTTCCGTGAATCATATACACAATCTTTACGAAAGATTGGTTTTAACCATTTTGATTATACTCCAATACGTAATTTCTATGATATTTTGTTTGCCTCGTCCAGCAGCAAAGGAATTGAGTTCTGGCAAAAAGCAACAAAAGTCATAGATTCAACAGGTCAACGTAGTTTATTTTTTGACATATGAAAACCACAAAAATAGAATGGACCGACAAAACTTGGAACCCCATCACAGGGTGTGACAAGATTTCACAGGGATGCGCACACTGCTATGCAGAGGTGATGTCTCGACGCTTGAAGGCTATGGGGTTGGCGAAATATGCCAACGGTTTTCAGGTTACACTTCATGAAGATTGTCTTGAGGAGCCTCTCGCTTGGCGGAAACCTCATACGATTTTTGTCTGCTCTATGAGCGACCTCTTCCACAAAGATGTCCCCTTCGAATTCATCGACCGTGTGATGGACACTATCCGACGTACCCCACAACATCGCTACCAGTTGTTGACTAAACGCGCCGAGCGTATGGCCGAGTACTTCCATTCTCATAAAGTGCCTGCTAATGCTTGGCTGGGTGTGACCGTGGAATGCCAATCTTCCAAGCCTCGCATTGACTGCCTTCGCAACCTTCCCGCTCCGATACGTTTTCTCTCCTGCGAACCCTTGATTGAAGACTTGGGAGAATTGAACCTCGACAATATCGACTGGGTGATAGTCGGTGGCGAAAGCGGTCCCCAAGCCCGCCCGATGAAAGAAGAGTGGGTGCTCTCCATCCAAGAGCAGACCGAGCGTCAAGGTTCCGCTTTCTTTTTCAAGCAATGGGGCACCTGGGGCGCTGACGGCGTGAAACGTAACAAGCACAAAAACGGCAAACTACTTTTTGGCAAAGTCATTCAACAAATGCCAGAAGGAGTGGTGATATGATGTATCTACCAAAAAAGGATGGACGATTTAGATAATATCCAATATTCGCCGATACTAAACTATCGATATGAAAGATTCTTTCGGGATACCCACTATAATGGGAACCGTCTCGACGAAGCTACCCAAAAGAAGCTTATTTCTATTATAGACGAAGATGTAGCTCAGTACTCGGAAGGGCTGCCAATGCTGGCCAAGATGTCGGAACAATTTAAAAGCCACGATGATGATGGCCACCATGTATATGGTGTTATTGTCTCGGTCATGCAGTTTACAATAATAACAATGATTGACTGTATGGTCATCGGAAAATACTTCATGTTGGCAGACAGCGACTATGACAAACGTTTTATGCGTGGGAAAATGAAGGCCGTTCTTAACGAGGGGCTCAAAAAACTATATGGGTTTGAAGGAAAAACACAAATGCGGTCTGAATGGAATAAAGTTGGCACCATAATAAAATATTTCCCTGAGGAGTTAGAGTTTCAATACAAACAGCTATCATCATTGCTCGACCATCATGCCCGAACATCCTCTTGGTGGAGAGACGAACGCAATATGGAAACTCATCTTGATACAGAAAAGCTATATGTAAGCAGATGCGAGGAAGTTGTAGAAGCCCAAGTGATGCTTGACTCCCTTAAACTTTTTGATGCTCTCTTTGCAGTGAACCTGTTTTTAGGCAATCTGCATGCATATTTACGAAACGTCCTTATTGACAAATACAAACGAGGAGAACTATCTGAGGAGTAGAAGACCTCTTTTGAAATAAAATAATCGCTATGGCTAAAAGAACAACAAAGAAAGAAGAACCTTTGAACCTTGACAACATTCTGTTCAAGTGCAGGGATATACTTCGACAGGCAAAGAACTCTGGCTCTTTTTTCGAGAAAAGAGACATGATGCTGACACTCGTGTTCCTACGCTTTATTGGCGAGAAGTACGAGGATGGCGTGGAAAATCTACGCCAGACACTTATCAAACAAGGGTTAGACCCCGATGATGAGGAAATCCGCAAGGCATTCTTCGATGATGCCACCTTTGCCGACGGCACATTCGATCTGCCAGAAGAGGCGCGTTGGTCGACCATCATCAATACGGCGGCACCACAACTGAATGTGGCCCTCGACACCGCCCTGCGCAGCATCGGAGAGACCAACCCCACGCTGAAGGGCTGTTTCGTGGAAGGTACGTTCACCCAGCGCAATCTTGGGGCCAACGATATGAAGAAGATTGTGGATGAGGTCAACAAAATCAGCCACAAGGCTTTTGGCACAGAGAAAGACCTAATAGGCCGTGTGTATGAATACTTCCTGAAAGAGTTTGCCGTCAATGCCACCAAAGAGGAGGGCGAGTTCTATACGCCTCACGATGTCGTTCAGCTCATTGCCACAGTCATAGAGCCATTCGACGGAACTCTCTACGATCCTTGCTGTGGTTCGGGTGGTATGTTTATCCAGAGTACAGAACTGGTGAAAGCCAAGCAAGGCGACATAAGCCGCATCAATGTGTATGGACAGGAGAAAGAGGCTGCAACCTATCGCCTTGCCAAGATGAATCTCGCCTTGCGGGGCATCAGCCACAACCTGGGTTCAGAAAGCGATTCTACATTTACCAATGATTTGCACAAGGGGCTTTACTTCGACTACATTATGGCCAATCCTCCCTTCAACTTGAAAGGATGGTATAACGACAATTTGGAGCACGACCCACGTTGGAACGACTATGCGACGCCCCCCGAGAGCAATGCCAACTATGCCTGGATTCTGCATATGCTTTCGCACCTGAAACCCAATTCGGGTGTGGCAGGATTCCTGTTGGCCAATGGTGCTTTGGGCGATACCGATGCGCTCGAGATACGAAAGAAACTGATACAAAACGATAAGGTGGAGGCCATCATCATTTTGCCGAGGGAGCTGTTTATCACCACCGATATCAGCGTCACCTTCTGGATTCTGAACCAGAACAAGAAAGGTGGCAAATATCATGGTCGCCAGCTTCGTAACAGGGAGAACGAAATCCTCTTTATGGACCTGCGCCGTTGGACGGAGAACCCAGTAAAGGGCGAACAAAAGAAGAAGGTTCAGCTCGTCACCGAACAGATCCAGCGTGTGGCAGACCTCTATCACCAATGGCAGAGCGTCGGCACAGACGGCAGGCATTTCGAAGAACCCGAACTCTACCGTAGTGTTGGCATCAAGGAGATTGCGCAGAACAACTGGACTCTTGTGCCCAGCAAATACATCGAGTTTATCGACCACGACCTGGAAATAGACTATCCCAAGGAGATGGCACGCATCCAAAAGGAGATGAAAGACCTGATGCAACGAGAAAAGGAGTCACAACGGATGCTTGAAGAGGCATTTGAAGGCATTGGATATGGGATAGAGTAAATAACAAGAAGAGACACAAAATATGAGTAAGGCAATAACCATCATTGACAAAGAATACCAGCAATGGTTGGAGACCTTGGTTGCGCGTTATCGGCTGTGCCAAGTCAGAGCCGCAGTAAAAGTCAACACCGAGCAATTGATATATAACTTTCTACTTGGGCGTGACATCGTAGAAATGCACGTGGAAGAGCGCTGGGGCGAAGGGGTCATCGACCAACTCAGCAAGGATTTGAAGAAAGCGATGCCCACTGCCGAAGGACTCTCGTCAACTAATTTAAGATATTGTCGCCGGTTCTATCTCCTTTATTCTAAGACGGTTGAATTTTGCCCCCAAGCTGGGGGCAAAATAGACGGCAACAAGGAGACTTTAATTTGCCCCCAACCTGAGGGCAAATTATTGCCCGATTTGCCGCAGCATGTTCAATCGCCAATATTCATGGTGCCTTGGGGTCATCACAAACTCATCCTCGACAAAGTGAAAGGCGACGTGAACAAGGCGTTGTATTATGTACAACAATCCATAGAAAACGGCTGGAGTCGTTCTCTTCTGCTCAACTGGATTGATACCGGAATGTATGAGCGTTCGGGGAAGTCTGTTACTAACTTTGCCACTACCATGCCCGACACCTCGAGCGACTTGGCACAAGAACTGACCAAAGACCCCTACAATTTTGCATTTGCCGGTGTTGCCAAACAGCATAACGAGGCAGAGCTGAAAATGGCACTGCTCAATAACATCACCGCCTTCTTGGTAGAACTGGGTACCGGGTTTGCCTATGTCGGTAGGGAATACCGCCTGCAGATTGGGCATACCGAAAACTTCATCGACTTGCTATTCTATAATTTGCGTCTCCGCTGTTATGTTGTTATTGAGGTAAAAATTGGCAAGTTTACCCCTGCCGACATTGGACAGATTGGCTCGTATGTAGTCGCAGTCAACCATCAACTGCGGGAAGAAGGCAAGGACAACCCCACCATAGGACTGCTCATTTGCCGAAGCAAGGACAACACACAGGCCAAATATGCTTTGGAATCGAGCAGTCAGCCCATAGGCATATCCGAATATGAACTGGAGCAATTCTATCCCGCAAAGGTGGAAGGAACAATTCCAACCATTGAAGAAATCGAGGCCAAACTAAACCAAAAATAGCGCTATGGGATTGAAGAAGTATAAACTTGGGGAACTGATAGCACAACGTCGTGAAAAGTACGACGGAAAAGAAGAATTGCAAAGTTGGGGCGTTTCACGAGATGGTTTTATTCGTCCCAAACAGGAAGACGCAGATACCTCCATATACAATGTGTTTTATCGCAATGACTTTGTTTTCAATCCAGCAAGAATGGAATTGAATTCTATAGCCTTGAATACGATATATGATAAAGCAATATGCTCATCCCTTTATGAAGTATTTTATGTTACTCGAGAAGATATTGTGCTGCCTGAATATCTTAATATGTTCATAAAAAGAGATGAGTTTGCACGTAGATGTTGGTATGAAGCAATAGGTTCGGCAAGAAACTATTTCAGGGTCGGAGACTTATCTCAGTTTGACATCAGCCTTCCATCTATCGAGCAGCAGCGCAAATACGTTGATGTTTATCTGTCGCTCCAAAACAACCTGGCCGCCTACCAAAGCAAAGTAGATGATTTGAAACTCGTCTGCAACGGATACTTGGATATATTGAAAAATGAAAATGAAAAAGTAAGAATTGGGGAATTCATTGAACAATACGATAGAAGAAATATTGATAACCTGTTAACACTTGACAGCATAAAAGGAATATCAACAGAGAAATGCTTTATAGATACCAAAGCGGACATGAATGGTGTCAGTCTTTCTTCTTACAAAGTTGTAGAAACAAATACTTTTGTGTATGTACCTGACACTTCAAGGAGAGGTGATAAGATGGCTATTGCTTTGAATCGTGGCGAAGAGTCTTTATTGGTATCCTCAATATATACTACATTCAAGAGCAAAGATAATTCCAAACTTTTACCAGAATACTTATTTATGTTCTTCGATCGCCCAGAGTTTGACCGCTATGCACGTTTCAACTCTTGGGGCAGTGCAAGAGAGGTATTCACAATGGATGATATGAACGATGTGGCAATCCCAATCCCAGACATCTCTATTCAACGTGAGATAGTCAATATACACAAATGCTATATTGAGCGTCAACGAATAGCAGAAGTACTCAAAGATCAACTCAAAAACATCTGTCCTATGTTGATTCGTGGAAGTTTTGAAGAATAAAATAATAATAATATGGAAAATATTAGAAAATTTGAAGAGATTATTGCAGAAATAGACAATCTGATTAATAAAGGAGTTACCGCTTCATCATCCGATTTTGAGGCATGGAGAAGCAAAACAGAACGCTTTTTACGTAAGTACTATGGAGATAAAAGTTACGAGGTTAATGAATTTAAAAAGTTACCTTTTTCATTAACTGTTTTTTGGGGCGACACTCCAGATTATGAGTTTGTTAAGGCTTGTAGAGACGATTTGGAAATATGCAAAAAAGTGTTTGGCGAATATTTGTCCGAAATCAAAGAAAAGGATGATGAACATAATTCAACTCCTAATCAAGAACATAAAACAGACAATTTTTCTAAGATTTTTTTAGTTCACGGACATAATGAGGTGCTTAAACAGTCTGTTGCTCGATGTGTGGAAAAGCAAGGAATTGAGCCAGTCATTTTATCCGAACAAGCTAATAAGGGCAAAACAATTATTGAAAAACTTGAGGAACACAGCGACATCAGTTGTGCGATCTGTTTATTTACTGCTGATGATTCAGGTAAGGCAAATAAGGAAAAAGACTATAAATCAAGAGCGAGACAGAATGTCGTATTGGAAGCAGGTTTCTTTATGGGTAAACTTGGCAGAGAGCGTGTCGTTTTTATCGCAGAGAAAGGCTTGGAGTTACCTTCAGACTTACAAGGTGTTGTATATACCAACTCCGATAATTGGGAACTCGACTTATTAAAAGAGTTAAAAGCAATAGGGTATTATATTGATTTAAATAAATTGTCACTAGTGTCTATTAAATAATTTAACATTTATAATTCAAGTTGAAGTTGTCCGCTCATAACAGGCATTGGCTCCCTTGTTTGGGTGAAAAGTTCGGTGATGCTGTCCTTTGCGAGAAGCGATCCGC
>Ga0247610_10008726_pt1 | contig 10283 bp, 7 predicted proteins | sample 174DNAGHGhighgp2_FD_193483 | JGI IMG/M metagenome (GOLD analysis project Ga0247610, IMG submission 193483) | Sheep rumen microbial communities from Palmerston North, Manawatu-Wanganui, New Zealand - 1742 DNA GHGhigh gp2 | ecosystem: Host-associated > Mammals > Digestive system > Stomach > Rumen ... | reverse complement strand
TAAATCGGGTGCAAAGGTACACTTTTTTTATGAAATATGCAAATTTTTTTACTTTCAACTTTCAACTTTCAACTTTTTTTTGTACCTTTGTGCCCGAATTGAAGTTATGTCCTACTCATTCCGCAAATATTTGCCATATTACAAGCGTAATCTAAAAGTTGCGTTTCCGGTCATGTTGACCCAGTTTGGTGCAGCGATGGTGGGCTTGGCTGATTCAATCATGGTAGGTCATTACAGCACTACGGATTTAGCGGCTGTCAGTTTCTCAAACGCCATATTTTTCACGGTCATGGTATTCTCGATGGGTGCTTTAATGGGTGTGACGCCTCTTGTGGGTCATGTACACGGACGGTTGGAGAAACTGGAAACGGCGTCTTTCACTTCGGAGGAGGAACGAGAAAAAGAATTATCCCACAAGCATGAGCAGATAAGTTCGTATATGGCAAACGGAATCGTATTCACAGTTTTGATGTGCGCGATTTCACTCCTTTTGCTTGCGCCATGTATTCCCTATCTGGATTCGTTCGGTCAAGAGCCGGAGGTCATTGCGTGCGCGCGCCCGTACTATATTTTAATAGTGCTTTCTATTATTCCATTCCTGCTATTCTGCTTTTCGAAACAATTCCTCGAAGGACTTGGCAACACATGGGTTGCGATGGTCATTACATTAGGTTGTAACTTGCTGAATATCTTTCTGAACTGGCTTTTTATCTTTGGTCATTATGGTTTCGAGCCGATGGGGGCGAAGGGAGCCGGATTGGCATCTTTGATTGCCCGTTCGCTTATGGCGGTTATCTTTTTGATTGCTATGATGGTCCATTCTGATTGGCGGAGATATATCCTGGCTATACGTGGCAGACTGATTACGCGTCGGGAAGTGGAGCATCTTTTGGCCATCGGAACACCAATCGGATTACAGTCTTTTGCGGAGGCATTTCTCTTCACGGCATCGTTTGTTATCATCGGCTGGATAAGCAAAGAGGCACTTGCCGCCCACCATATAGCCAACCAAATGGCGGATTTGACTTTTATGCTGGCAATGGGCATCGGGGCTGCGACTACTATCCGCGTGTCTCACCAGTTAGGAAAAGGTGACATTCAAGCCGTGCGAATGGCAAGCCGCGCCTCTATCCATCTCTGCCTTCTGATGAACACCATCGGAGCGGCTATCATGATTTTTGGCAGAAATCATATCCCATATATCTTCACCGATGATCCGGAAGTGGTTCCTACCGCTTCTACTCTTCTCATTATTGCGGGAACTCTGCAATATGTGGATGGTCTGCAATGTATTGGTGCCGCTATGTTGAGGGGCATACAAGATGTTCGTGCCCCGATGCGTATAGCGTTATTCGCATATATCGGTGTGGCAATGCCGTTAGGACTCTATCTCACTTTCCCGGCAGGATTAGGAGCCAAAGGCATGTGGATTGCATTTGTAATAGCACTTGCGATTGCTGCCGTGCTCTTCCATATACGATTCCACAGAAAATTAAAAGAGGAGATAGAGTTGCTGAACCAAGTATGAATAATTGATAATCATAATAGATATGGACGCAAAAAGAGTATTTGAGATTTTTGCAGAGATCTGCAAAGTTCCCCGTCCGAGCAAGCACGAGGAAAAAATCAGTCGTTGGTTGCAAGATTTTGCTGCCACACATGGTATTGAATGTGTCGCCGACGAGGCGATGAACGTCATTATGCGTGTTCCTGCCACTCCGGGGTACGAGGATCACGAAAGTGTTGTTTTACAGGCCCATATTGACATGGTTTGTGAAAAGAACGGTGATGTGGAGCATGATTTCCTGAAAGACCCGATTGAGACCTATGTTGATGGAGAATGGTTGAAAGCGAAAGGAACAACGCTTGGAGCTGACAATGGAATAGGAATCGCGATGGCTCTCGCCGCAATTACGGACCAAGAGCTGTCTCATCCGGCTATCGAATGTCTCTTTACCGTTGATGAAGAGACAGGACTCACAGGCGCGATGAAGTTGCAGGATGGTGTTTTGAAATCCCAACGCCTCATTAATCTGGACTCAGAAGACGACGGACAGATTTTTATTGGTTGTGCCGGAGGTATAGACACTTTGGCGAAGATGCACTATGAGCCCATGCCAATACCTGACAGTCAACAGCTATTAGCCGTCCGTTTATCTGTAAGCGGACTAATGGGTGGCCATTCGGGAGATGACATCAACAAAGGAAGAGCCAACGCCAACCAACTGATTGTCTGGTTCCTTGCACGCGTCTGGCCGCAAACGGAAATCCAACTGGCTTCTATCAACGGAGGCAATCTGCGGAACGCTATCGCACGTGAAGCGGAGGCGGTTATTTGCATTCCTACGAACTATAAAGAGCAAATCCGTATAGAGTGGAACCATTATGTAGCGCAGATGGAAGGCGTGTTCGGCGAAGTGGAGAAAGAGATGCGACTGGAGTTGGAGACGTGCGACATGCCGGAGAGTTTTATTCCATCAGACAAAGCTTACCGTCTAATTATGGCTCTATGCGAATGTCCTCACGGCATGATTGCCATGAGTCAGGAGATGCCGGGATTGGTGGAAACGAGCACTAACCTCGCCTCCGTCAAGATGAAAGACGGCTATCTGGAAATAAACACCTCGCAACGTTCTTCAAAAGAAGCAAGCAAACATCATTTGAAATGGGCGGTGGAGCAGGCTTTGTCTATGGCTTGCGACGAAGTGACGCACGGCGACGGCTATCCGGGATGGGCACCTAATCCGAAGTCGGCGTTGTTAGAAAGCGTCCAAAAGGCATATAAAGAACTTTTCAAGAGCGAACCGAAAGTGCTGGCTATTCATGCCGGACTGGAGTGCGGACTCTTCCTGGAGAAATACCCCTATCTGGACATGGTGTCCATCGGACCGCAGATGTACGGCGTGCACTCACCACAGGAGCGACTGTCTATTCCAAGCACGGAACGATGCTACAAATGGCTATGCCAGACATTGAAAACCTTGTAAGAGTTAGCGTCTTCGGGAGATTGGATTTCCGTTGAAAATTTGCATTGGCAAAAGGAGGGTTTGTCAATGCAAATTTTCTTACGACCACAGATTAACCCTATTTAGCGGATTTTTTCGTCCCAAAGGCTCCCCAAAATTATTCGCGCACGGAGGGCGCGAACACAGAACACCGTGGGACGTGAATAAAATAAAAGAGTACGGAATAAACGGATTTTTTCTTTTGGTCAACAATTAAAAACAATTAACGAAAATTAACAAAAATTAACGAAAACTATTTTTTATTCACAAAGGACACAAAGGGAACGAAGTATTTTTAGCGTCCCAAAGGATCTAAAAATCATTAAAAAGATCAACAGAGAGTTATAGCAAAGATAAGCCAATATATGCCTGAGGTTATACCAGAGTCGGCTATGTAACCTAGGTATCACCTAGGTCAATCTCGATGTGGTGTCGATGTGGTGTCGATGTGGTGTCGATGTGGTGTCGGAATAGGGATGGAATGAATGAGTGAATGAGGGGATGAGGGGATGAGGAAGTGAGGGAGTGAGGGAGTGAGGGAAATAGGGCGTTAAATATAGTTAAAGGTTAAAAATTGATTAAAAATGCATGAAAATTTGCACAGTTCAATTTTTTATTGTAACTTTGTAGCCGATTGCCGAGGCCATAGAAGCGGTCGATTTACTGGAAATCGACTGGACTAAGACGGTTGAAGCCAATGCTACAGATATTGCCACCAACGGACAGGCTATCTATGACCAAGCGTTGGCTGACCTGGAGGCGCAACGAAAGGCAGAGCAAGAACCCACAGGTTTGGAACAAACAAGTACAAATGACGAATGGCAAATGAAGAATTTCCATGCTACCAAAGTCAGGGAGAACGGTGTTCTCTATCTCTTGCATGAAGGAAGGATGTATGACGTTCGGGGAGCAAGAGTGAGATAAATCGGTCATGGAGATTAGACCATTGACATTGAGAGTTTGCTCATTTCCCAACTATTAGGTATTGCACAGATGGAAAAAAAGCAGTAATTTTGCAGCGGATTTCAACGCATTGGAATGAGCGAAGTACATAAAATAGCGGTCATTGGATTGGCTGAGAGCGGAAAGAGTTCGCTAAGCCGTGCCCTGCAGGATTTGGCAGAAGCACGGTTAGCGAACCATGTTTCCGGTACTCACCGAATAGAATTCGTTGAGGTGCATCACCCCGATGAACTTCATGGTCATGTGTATGACGTAGTGCTCCAGGTGGTTGATTCGACTCGCCTGGAGGATTCGTTGATGCTCACACCGCATATCATCGACGAACACCAGAAAATAGTCATAGCCATCGGTCGGTACGACCTGCTCTTGGAAACGGACCATTCGCTCAACATCCCCAAACTGGAACAGTTGATCGGTGTACCCACATGCCGCGTGTCTGTCCGCAAGAACTACGGACTTCAGAACTGTCTGGACATTGTGGAGAACACAATCCACAAACCGGCTTCCACGGCTCACCCCATTTACCACCTCCGTGACCAGGAAGGAGACGAAGATACTTATCGCGCTTACGTCCATGGTATATTGACCCAGACGCTCAAGCACTCCAAAGACGACCGCCACCAGACACGTCTGGAGAAGATAGACAAGGTACTCACCAACCCGTGGCTCGGTTTCCCCATTATGATGGCGGCGTTGTATTTCGTTTTCTGGTGCACGTTCACGCTCGGCGCCTATCCTCAGGCATGGATTGATTCAGGTATAAGCGCTTTGGCGGAATGGCTGAGAGGCATTGTGGAACAAGGATGGTTCAGCAGTCTCCTCATTGACGGCGTACTGCAAGGAGTGGGAGCCGTTTTGGCGTTCGTGCCGAATATCATCATTCTGTTTTTCTTTATCTCTCTGATGGAGGACTCGGGTTACATGGCCCGTGAAGCGTACATCATGGATGCTATTATGCACCGCGTAGGTCTTCACGGACGCAGTTTCATTCCGATGCTGATGGGTTTCGGATGTAATGTACCGGCTATCATGGCAGCCCGTGATATTCAGAACCCGAAGGACCGCGTCCTGACCATGCTGATGGTTCCTTTCATGTCCTGCTCCGCACGGTTGCCTGTCTATATGCTGTTTGTGGATACCTTTTTCTCTCGCCACAAGGCACTCGTGATGATTTCGATGTATGCCATCGGTATCTGTTTGTCCGTCCTGTTCGCTATAGTGATGAAACGCACGAAATGGTTCCGCCAGGAAGCTGACGATACCGTCAATGAGTTGCCGGAGTTCCGCCTTCCCAAAGCACGTACTACCATCGCACATATTTGGGAGCGAGTGGCGGATTACCTGCAGAAAATATGCACCGTGATCATTTGGGCATCGGTGATTATCTGGGCATTGGAATATTTCCCGACGCAGGACCTCAATAATCTGGAACATTCGTATTTAGCGTCCATCGGTCAGTTTGTATCTCCGTTGTTGGAGCCGTTGGGCTTTGACTGGAAGATGTCGGTATGCCTTCTGACAGGGCTTCCTGCCAAAGAAGCTATCGTCTCGACGCTCGCAATCCTCTATGACGGAGACATCAGCAACGCCGGCTTCACGCCGCTAACTGCGTTCACGTTCATGCTGTTCGTGCTGCTCTATTTCCCCTGCGTTGCCACTATTGCCACGCTGCGACGCGAGGCAGGAAAACAATGGGCGTGGTTCACGGTTTTCCATAGTTTGGTGTTAGCGTGGTTGGTTTCATTTGTAGTATTTCAATTAGGTAGTTTGTTATGAGATTTCATTTTTCGGCAGTGCTGCTACTGCTTCTGTCTTTTTTCAGTTTTCACTATTCCGTTTGCACCGCCAAGACGGACAAACAAGTTGTTGTCCTCTCCTGTGACCTGCACTGTCAGGGATGCTGCGACAAGATTATGAAAAATATCGCATTCGAGAAAGGCGTCAAAGACCTTGTTTGCGACCTGAAAAGCAAACATGTGACGGTGACCTACGACGCAAATAAAACCGATGTGCCAACTCTGCTGAAAGCCTTTGAGAAAATAGGCAAACCTGCACGCGTGGAGGATCATCAAGCCCAAAAAGAAGCGCCGGTTACCCCAAAGGATACCGACGCTGTGAGCGGTGCTTCAAGTCTCGAATAGACGCGTTTCTTTATCGGTTCTTGTACATCTCGTCGTAGTATTTCTCGTAGTCACCGGATGTTATATTATCCAGCCACTCCTGATGTTCAAGATACCACCTGACGGTTCGCTCGATGCCTTCCTCAAACTGAAGCGAAGGTTCCCATCCTAATTCGCGCTGCAGTTTGGTCGAGTCAATGGCATAACGCATGTCATGGCCTGCACGGTCCGTGACGAAAGTGATGAGATCCATATCCGCCCCTTCCGGACGTCCCAAGAGACGATCGACCGTCTTGATGACCGTCTTGATGATATCGATATTCTTCCACTCGTTGAATCCGCCTATATTATACGTCTCGGCTATCGTACCCTTATGGAAAATGAGGTCGATGGCACGTGCGTGATCCTCTACAAAGAGCCAATCGCGTACATTCTCGCCTTTACCATAAACCGGCAAGGGTTTGCGATGGCGGATATTGTTGATGAAGAGCGGAATCAGTTTCTCCGGGAACTGGTATGGACCGTAGTTGTTGGAACAATTGGTAACGATAGTGGGCATGCCGTACGTGTCATGGAAAGCACGAACGAAATGGTCCGACGATGCCTTGGATGCCGAATAGGGAGAATGCGGGTTGTACTTTGTGGTCTCGTAGAAGAAGTCCTCCCCATACGCGAGATGGTGTTCTGCGGAAGAGGCGGTGGTGGTGAATGGAGGCTCAATGCCCTCCGGATGAGTGAGTTGCAAGGCTCCGTACACCTCATCCGTCGAAATATGATAGAAGCGCTTGCCCTCGAATTTCTCCGGCAGGCTTTCCCAGTACAGTTTGGCAGCCTGGAGCATTGATAGTGTGCCCATTACATTGGTCCTGGCAAAGGTGAAAGGATCTTTGATGGAGCGGTCCACATGACTCTCCGCCGCCAAATGGATTACACCCGTCACGTGTTCTTCCTGCATGAGCGCATAAATGGTGTCAAAGTCACATATGTCTGCGCGGACAAAGCGATAATTCGGCTTGTCCTCTATATCCTTGAGGTTCGCCAAGTTACCTGCGTAAGTCAGTTTGTCCACATTGATGATTCGGTACTCGGGATACTTGTTCACAAATAGCCGTACTACATGGCTTCCGATAAATCCGGCTCCGCCGGTGATGATAATACTTTGCATATACTTTTCTATTCTATATTCTCAATTAACTACATACCGTATTTGCTTGAAGTGGTAGGTACGTCGGTTTCCTTGTTGGTCGCAGAGAACTATTTCGCCGGTAGGCAGCACATCCTCTATCCGCGCCATAAACTGACAAAAGGCATGCGAATCTGCGTTCATCGTAGGAGCGGTACTAACCTCGCGTTCTACATAGGGAAACCATCCCTCTCTTCGGTACAAATGGGACTTGTATTCCTCCCACACATTTTCCTCAAGCGCTTTCTGCGTTTCCTTATAAAGCCTCCGCATCATCTCGTCGAGGTCATAGTCTTTACCCGTAATCTGCTTGAGCGATACGGGATTAGGGGCGTCAGAAACAAACTCTGTTTGGTTGACATTCAGACCTATGCCTGCGATGGAGTACTTTATTGCATTGCCCAGGATGGCATTCTCTATCAATATACCTGCTACCTTCTTATCCTGCCAGTAGATATCATTCGGCCATTTGATGGTAAACGCTTCTCCTAACATGCGTTGCACGGCTACCGCTACCACTATATTTAGCTCGAACAGGTTCTCTCTTGGCGGGAGGAGGATGGAGCATAGAAGGTTCTTGCCTGCCTCGCTCTCCCATCCGTTCCCCGTCTGTCCGCGACCGGCGGTTTGGAAGCCGGCACGAAGAAAATGTTCGTCTGCCGGCCACACGCCTTTAGCCAAAAGTTCCTTCAGCAGGGAGTTTGTACTATTTGTGCGCTCTATATACATCGAGCAGGTATTGCTGTATAACTGTTTGTATATTCTTCGCTTTGCCTGGCGCCGAGTTGATCAGGATAGCAAAAACCCACGTGTCTCCGTTGGGCATGTCAATGTATCCGGCGAAGTTCTTCGTTCCCGCAATAGTCCCGCTCTTGGCATGAATACGTCCCTCCAGTTCCGTTTTGGAGCAAAGACTTTTGAGGGTTCCGGACTGACCGCTTACAGGAAGTGAATTCATCCATACATCCGCATTCGGACTGCTATTCATAATGGTCAGCAGTTGCACGAACGATTGGGCACTTACTGCATCTTGGGGAGCCAAACCGCAACCGTCCTTGATAATTGCATTCTGGATATTCACCCCTCTGCGACGCCAGAAATCACGGATAAAATCCTGACTATTTGGAATGGATCCGGGCAATCTGTACTGCGTACCCAAATAGCGGAACAGCGTCTCGGCATAGAGATTATTACTATTGACGTTGGTCTCTTTGATTATTTCCGAGAGAGGGATTGACCGATGCACATAGAGCACTTTCCTTGGCGGCAGCAAGGGGTTATAGTCGGCTATATAGCCCGCTTTTCTACGGATGCCGACACCTGCCTCTCTCAGCCTCGTTGTGAAATGGCGTGCGAGCAGCAATCCCGGATTAGGCAAGTCACCTTTGATGCCGAAAGAGCCGAGGTCGGATGGCACCACACCCGTCAGATAGCGTTCGTTGCTGTAAGGCAAACCGCTCACAAAAGCACCGTCATACGAAATTCTGTCACAACGAACATGGTTGATAAACCGCAGATCATCCACTTGCGGCTCCGTCTTAATGACGGACGCCACGGTTCCGGGTTCGCCGCTCTTGAGCACTATATTCATAGTGTTCCCGTAATAATTGAGTGCGAAGATACCCGGAGCATAGTAGTTCCCTGCGTCCTCGCACAGCCAGCCGGGGTTTTGCGCCTCGCCGTCAAGCATCGTCATGTCTGCTATGACGGCGCCGTTGATGAACGTGATTCCGGCTTCCTTGACCGCCTTGACCCAACGATTGAGAAAGGCATTCTGACCGCGCCAGCCCAATGATGGGTCGCAACCGCCGTGGATATAGAGGTTGCCGTGAAGGGTGCCCTGCTCTATCACTCCGGTATATTCTAAGGTGGTAGAAAAGCGAAAATCAGGACCAAGCGTCTCCAACGCCGCGCCTGTCGTCAGCAGTTTCATGACCGATGCAGGAGGAACTACTTTGTCCGACCTGTAATTGTCAATAACCTCACCCGTGGTGAGATTTTGCACCAAAACGGACATATTCGCCTGACCTGTTATAGGATGGCTCGTCAGCAAATTGACCGATAGCAATATGGAGGCTAAGACCGATAACATTGTGGGACCGCTTCGTTGTTGGAGGTTAGATATTCATGCATGGCAGCAGCAGCCTTGCGTCCGTCGGACATGGCGAGAATAACCGTTGCTCCGCCGCGAACGATGTCTCCTCCGGCAAAGAGTGTCGGAATGGCGGACTGCATGTTTTCGTTAACCACTATCGTGCCTTTGCGGCTGATCTCTAATCCGGAAACCGAAGAAGGAATGAGCGGATTGGGACTTACGCCTACGGCTACAATGACCAGATCGACAGGGATTGTAACGGTCTTACCCTCTACCGGCACAGGACTGCGACGTCCTGACTCGTCTGGCTCGCCCAACTCCATCACTTGCAGCACAGCCTCTTTGACACGGCCTGTCTCATCCGCATGGTACTCGATCGGATTATGAAGAGTCATGAACTCAATACCTTCCTGCTTCGCGTGGTGTACCTCTTCGATTCGAGCCGGCATCTCGTCTTCGGAGCGGCGGTAAATGATCATGGCATGCTCTGCTCCGAGACGCTTGGCTGTACGTACGGCATCCATCGCCGTATTGCCGCCACCGATGACTGCTACGTTCTTGCCGTACAGCAGAGGCGTGTCGGTCGCGGGGTTGGATGCGTCCATGAGGTTAACACGAGTGAGGTATTCATTACAGGACAGGACTCCGTTCAGATTTTCTCCCGGTATATTCATAAAACGAGGCAAACCGGCTCCTGAGCCGACAAAGATGCCTTTGAAACCCTGCTCCTCCAACTCTTTGACAGAGATGGTTTTTCCGATGATGGTGTCGGTATGGAACTGAACGCCCAACGCACGCAAACCATCTATCTCCGTGTCCACGATAGCGTTCGGCAGACGGAACTCGGGAATACCGTATTTGAGCACTCCGCCTATCTCATGCAGAGCCTCGAAGACATGTACTTCGTAACCGTATTT
>Ga0247610_10008725_pt1 | contig 10283 bp, 6 predicted proteins | sample 174DNAGHGhighgp2_FD_193483 | JGI IMG/M metagenome (GOLD analysis project Ga0247610, IMG submission 193483) | Sheep rumen microbial communities from Palmerston North, Manawatu-Wanganui, New Zealand - 1742 DNA GHGhigh gp2 | ecosystem: Host-associated > Mammals > Digestive system > Stomach > Rumen ... | reverse complement strand
AAAAATGGTTGATAATATGAATTGGATTGAAGGCAAGAAGTGTTCCGCGGAAGATGCCGCGGCGATGATTCAGGATGGCGATATCCTCGGGGTTTCGGGCTTTACGCTCGCGGGTTACCCGAAGGCGGTACCCCTCGCGCTTGCGGCCCGCGCCGAAAAATTGCATGCCGCCGGCGAGAGCTTTCAGGTGACGCTCTATGCGGGCGCCTCGACCGGCGACAGCTGCGACGGGGCGCTCTCCCGCGCAGGTGCGCTCAAGCTGCGCATGCCCTACCAGAGCAACCCGAGCCTCCGCAAGGGCATCAACGACGGGAGCATCCGCTATATCGACGCGCACCTCGGCAAGATGGGCTACCTTGTGCGCACGGGCGCAGTTCCTGCGCCCACTGTCGCCGTGATAGAGGTGAGCGCAATTCTCCCCGATGGCCGCGTGTGCCTTTCTACCTCGGGGGGGAATTCGGTCTGCTACCTCGACATGGCGCCGAAGATTATCCTGGAGTTAAACACGCGCCTGGGCGAGAGCTGCGTCGGCATGCACGACGACGCCCTCCCGGAACTGCCCCCGCATGCGAAACCCCTGCCGGTCTATTCCGCAGGCGACCGCGTGGGTAGTGAATTTGTCAAGATTGATGTAAATAAAGTAATCGCAGTCGTCGAGAACGATGCCTACGACGAGGTGACCCCGTTTGTAGAACCCGACGACGTTTCGCGCAATATCGGCGAACGCATTCTCGATTTTATCCGGTTCGAGGAATCGCACGGCAGGCTCCCGAAGGGAATGGCCTACCAGAGTGGAGTCGGGAAGGTCGCAAACGCCGTCCTGTGCGCGATGGCGAACGACGAGCGTCTCGGGCGCATCGACCTGTTTACCGAGGTCATCCAGGAGGCTGTGCTCCCGCTACTCAAGAAGGGCAAGCTCGGTGTCGCCTCCGGTACGGCGCTCACGCTTTCGCAGGCCGCGCAGCAGGAGTTCGTGCAGAACGCTGCCGACTGGAAAAAGCACTTTGTGCTTCGCCAGCAAGAGGTAAGCAATAGTCCCGACATCATCCGCCGCGTGGGCGTCATCTCGATGAACACCGCCCTCGAGGCCGATATCTTCGGGAACGTGAACAGCAGTCTCGTGTGCGGCTCGGCGATGATGAACGGCATCGGCGGCTCGGCGGACTTTGCCCGCAACTGCGCCCTCGGATTTTTCCTCACGCCGTCTGTCGCGAAGGGCGGTGCCATCTCTAGCATTGTGCCGTACGTGAGCCACGTGGACCACACGGAACACGACACGCAGATTTTCGTGACGGAGCAGGGACTTGCCGACCTCCGCGGGCTCGCCTCGGAAGACCGCGCGCGGCTCATTATCAAGAACTGCGCCCACCCCGACTTCCGCGAACCGCTGACCGATTTCCTGGAATACGGCCTGAAGCATGCAAAGGGCAGGCACCTGCCGCTTGCGCTCGATCGCGCCTTCGAGATGCACAACCGCTTCCTCGAAACCGGGAAAATGCTCTAGGAAACGCTCCGTTTCCGCATCATTCGCATTTGGAATGCCCGATTTGCGGGAAAAATCTTCCGCATGTAAGAAAATTATTATATCTTTAAGATGGGTGTGTGACTCCGCGTTTATACGTTCATGGGGCGTCTTGATGGGTACACGAAAGGAAAAGAGTTTTGCGTTTTTGTGGGCGCTCGTATGTGCGCTCTCTTTTGGGGTTGTCGCGTGTGGCGACGAGGCGTCGCCTACTGGAGCCGAAACTCCGGACTCCTCTTCTGCCGCGCCGGAGGGAGGGGATTTTTCTACAGCATTTTCTTCTTCGTCGTACTATTATTGGGGATTTTCCTCGGGTGCTGTAATCGGCACGCAGCCGGGTGATTCCCTAAAGCCGGGCGATACCCTTGAGCTGGCCGATTCCATTTCCCATGATACGGATTGGGTCGTGTATCCGGATTCTATCTATCATCTCAGCCGTCTTGCTGTTGACGGGCGCTTGTCCGCCCTGTTCGCCTTGTCTCCGAACTCCTCGATGAAGATTGAATATCTGCAGACGCTGACCGACTTCTCCGTGAACGGGGTTGATTCGGGAAGCGCTTCCGTTGTCGAGGCTACTTTCCCGGTCTCTTACCAAAGACCCTATGTCAGGGTGACGGTCGATGGCGTCGCTCTCGATTTCCAGGGAGCGCAGGTCGCAGGGCTTTCGCTTTCGGCGTTGGGTGACTTGTCTTCGAGCGATACGGTGAAAGTGGATTTTGTTTCGACCGCCGAACTTTCGCGTGCCGAAACCCTTGTCGCTGCGGGGCAGACGCTGGCCACGGCGATGGAGCAGGCGTCAACAGAGGTCTTGCGCGCGTTCCGCATGGACGATTTTACCGACTTGCCGGAAGAGGAAGTGGCAGCACGTTTCCTCGCCATCCACCTGCTTGCTTCTTCGCGCGTGGCGGTGGGCGATGGGTTTTCGTTTGCGGATATTGCCCGCGACATCGCGGATGACGGACTCTGGAATGATTCGGCTGCACGTGCGGCAGCTGCCGACTGGGCTTTGCGTGCGGATGCGGAAGATGCCTTTGCCGGTGTCCGCAAGTGGCTCTCTGCCCAGGCGCCGTCTGTTCCCGATTTCGAAAAGTACCTGCGCCTGTTCTACCAGAAGGAACTCGGGCTTCCCGAGTGCAGTAGCGAAAATGCGGGAACGATGCTCCACGTGGGGAATGTCGCTAGCCGCTACTTTGTCGCGGACGAATCGGACTTCTCGAAAGTTCCGGACCGGTTTGTCTGCGAGATTGCGGGCGGCGTAGGGCTTGCTTCCGATTCCTTGAAGGACGTATCTGCCTTCGGTTCGGGCTCGGATGGCGAAGTGCGCCCGGGAGCGTTTAGCGGCAACATCTTCTATACTTACGATGCTTCGACAAAGGCATGGCGCCATTCGACAGAACTCGAAAAGGATTCTTACTTTGTCCAGATGTCGGCGACGAGTACTTTTGTCGACATCCAGGATGTCTATGACGGGCTCAAGGACAACGAGCGCGTTATCTTCGTGATTCGGCACGGCAAGCGTGGCGACGACACGAGCATCTCCGGGACGCTTACTTCTGACGGCAAGGAGCAGGCGCGCGATTTGGGCAAGCGGCTCACGAAGCATAGGCAAGATTTCCTGTTGGGGGCTTCCGAGTTCCTGCGCGCCCACCAGACTGTGGAATACATAGCGAAGGGGCGGGGCCAGCAGTCCGACATTCGCGATACCTTCCCGGAACTCAACGACAACTGGTACGAGAAAAACCACGAGGCGAGCGAGAAGGCGAAATCCGAATGTGGCGGCGGCTGGGAGCTGACCTCCAAGTATGCCTACACGGGAGCCTATACGACGGGCGAGAATGCCGCGTTCTACAAGCTGGACGAACGCTCCGTGGAACTGATTGTGGATGTGCTCCTCGCGAAGTACAACGACCCGTCGCAGCGGTTCGTGATGCTCAGCTCGCATGACAAGGTGATGGTTCCCCTGGTCGCCTACTGCACGAATTTCAAGGTGAACCTCCGCAAGTACGACGGCGGAAAGTGGCTCAATTATCTCGCGGGAGTAGCCATTATTGTCGACGAGCTCGGAAATAGGCGCTATGTGCCCGTCAAGGGCCTGGATTCTGCCTTCATGTAGTTGAAATCCGGTTGTAAATTACTATTGTTCATTATTATGAAGACGATATGGCCTATTGTACTGATCGCCTTTTTTTTGGCATCTTGTGGATCCGACAACCCGGCATCCGAAGGTTCTTCTGTGGACGATCCTTCCAGCGGGTCCACTGCGCTTTCTAGCGGTGGCCATTCGCATGGCGGCCACCATGGCAGTTCCAGCTCGAGTTCCGTGAAGGCTGAACCCATCTCCGCGGTGGGCGATTCCCTGATTGAAGATACGACTGCGGTCCTGAGCAAGAACGACCTGCCCGCCTGCACGCCCGATAAGGAAGGGGAGTCCTTCTATGTCGAGAGCGAACATGTCCTTTATTTTTGCCTTGAGAAGGAATGGTTCCCCTCCGAGACGGTCGAGTCGCTTTTCAAGATTGGTTGCCACAATGGCGTGTTGACCTTGGAGGCTCCGGGTGCGGAAGAGGAAGAAGAGGAATCTTCCGGCCAGGGCCAGTCGAACCCGTGGGGATTCTTCAATGGCGGCGGTAGTGGAACCTCTGCGCTCGATACGATGCCGGTGCGTTTGCCGGGAGCGCATATCGTTGGCTTTGCGGAGAAGGGCCCGTTCCGCTACGGGGCGTCGGTCAAGATCATCGAACTCGACAGCACGCAGAGGCTTGCCGATTCCAAGAAGATTCACAAGACCTGCATTACCGAGGCTGGCGGCAACTTCAGTTTCGACAGCGTCGACCTGGTGTCGCCGTACCTGCGCGTGGAGGCGAACGGCTACTTCCATAACGAACTGACCGGCGGGCTTTCGTCGCAGATGGTGACGCTCAAGGCGGTGGTCGACGTGACGGACCGCGATACGGTGAACGTGAACATGCTTACCCACATGGAAGCCCCGCGCGTATTGAAGCTTGTAGAGAATAGCGGCAACAACCAGCCGATCCGTGCGGTGAAGGCCCAGACCCTGAAGGAAATCCTCTCTTCGTTCGAGATAAACCTTGGCGGTTCTTCGGGCGGTGGCAACAACGGGTTCCCGGGTTGGAACTTTGGAGGCCAGCAGCAGACGGCAACTTCGACCGACGGACGTTTTGCCGAAGACATCAGTCTGTTCGATGGCGATGAATACAGCGCGGCGCTCCTTGCAGTTTCCATCATGATGCAAAGGAATGGCTCCGGCAACGACATGCTCCAGTACACTTCGGGCATTGCCGAACGCATCAAGGGCAACGGCAACTGGGACGACAACAATGCGAAGGCGGACCTCGCCGACTGGCTCATGGTGCTCGATACGAGCGGCTCGTATGCGACTATCCGGAATAATATCGCTAGCTGGAAGCGTGGCGATGTTCCCGACTTCGAGAAGCACCTGCGCAACTTCTGGACCGGTATCTACCAGTTCGGCGCCTGCAACTCTATGACGGCAGGGACCGTGAAACACGTGAACAACAGCCTGAGCAAGTACTTCATTTCGTATTACGAACAGCCCGAAGGCCCGCGCATCCGGTTTATTTGCGATGCCGAGACGCATCGGTGGCGTGCGGCTACCGATATCGAGAAGGATACGGTGGGTTTTGGCAAGGGCGATTACGACGGACAGATCAAGGCCGGAAAGATCAATGCGGATAAATTCTACGTGTACGAGCAAAGTAAGGGCAAGTGGCGTGCGGCGACCGGTGACGATATCATGGAATTCGAGGATATCGGGAATGTGTACGCGTCGCTTGCTCCGGGAGAAAAGGTCATCTTTATCTTGCGCCATGCGGAACGTACTGACGATACGGGCAAGAAGGGCCACCTGACGGACAACGGCAAGAAACAGGCGAAGACCGTGGGCGAGAAACTCAAGGGCGATGCCATCGTGTTCGCGAATTCTACCTACACGCGCAGCTACGAGACTTGCGAGAATGTGGCGTCTGGCGCGGGAGTGTCGCCATTTGTTTCCGATACCATCAAGGATCTGGATGGCGAATGGTACGTGAAGGATGAATCCAAGTATGACAGCTACAAGAATTCCGATGGCGGCGGCTGGGTCGTGGCGTCGGCATATGCCTACAAGGGCGCCTATGCCGATGCGTTCTACGACTTCGACAAGCGTAGCGAGGAATTCCTCACGGGAGTCGTGAAGCCGAGGTTTGCAAGCGTGAACCGCGTGGGAGTCTGGATTTCGCATGACATGTTTGTCGCCCCGATTACCGCCTACTGCACGGACAAGAAGGTGAACTTGCGCTATTTCGATACCAAGAGCTGGATTAACTACCTTGCGGGTGTCGCCATCATCATGGGCACCGACGGCAAGATGCGCTATGTTCCGGTCAAGGGGCTTTCTTCCGGGACAATGACGATGTAAACATCGAAGGGGGTGGTGCGTGAAATTCAGGAACCTGCTTGCAGCTCTCGCCGTCGCATGCGTTGCGCCGTTCCTGGTTTCGTGCGAGGACGATGCGACCGGCGCGTCGGAGGTCTCTTCGGACAAGGAAAAAGAAACGGTCCGCGATTCTGTCGTGGTGCGCGACTCCGTCATTATCCGCGATTCGGTTGTCATCCGCGATTCCGTTGTCTTGCGCGACAGCGTGCGCGTGGTCGATAGCGTGCGGGTCAGGGATAGCGTGCACGTGGTGGATAGTCTCAATGTCAAGGACAGCGTGAACATTGTGGATAGCGTCCGCGTGGTCGACAGCGTTTCGGTTGTCGAACCGCATGTCACCGCCTTTGTCCCGCTCAGGAATGTGCTGGACAGCCTTGCAGCGGGCGAGAAGATTGTTGCCGTATTGCGCCATGCCGAACGGGGCAGCGATTATTCTTCGACAGGGCCCCTGAACGACGAGGGCGTACAGCAGGCGCTGTCGTTTGGCGAAAAGCTCAAGGGCGACTTTGATGTTTATTTTGCGGCATCTCCCGCCACGAGGACGCACCAGACCTGCAGCAATATCGCGAAGGGCATGGGACTTTCCGATACGCTTGCCGATACGCTCGATTTTTTGGGCGGCTCGTGGTTCGTGAAAGATACGGTCCTCTACAACCAGTACAAGGATGACCATGGCGGAAGCTGGAAGGTGACATCCAGGTGGCTCTACGATGGTCGCTATGCCGACGCGTTCTACGAACTCTCCCCGCGCGTTGCCGAGTACCTGGACGATAACATTGTTCCCGCATTCGAGCGATCCGGAAAAAGAGTGGGGATATTTATTTCGCATGACTTGCTTATTATTCCGGTTGTCGCCTTAGTTTCGGACAACAGCATAGACATGAATTATTACACGTCAAAAAAGTGGCTGAATTATCTTGCGGGTTTTGCTATAGTTCTAAAACCCGACGGGAAGCGCCGGATTTATGCGGTGAAGGGGCTCGATGCGGGGACAATGAAGAAAGAATAGGTGCGGATGGATATGAAAAGGTGGTATGTTGGATGTTTGGCGGCCGTAATGGCTGTTGTGTTTGCCGTAGGCTGTAGCGACGGCAACGGCTTTATGCCCGGCGGTGAGAATGGTTCCCATGAAACTGTCGAGAAAATTGACGCGCCGCTCTTTGTCTATGAAATTCTCGCAGACCGGATGGCGGCGGATTCGACCTCTATCGACATTCTGGACATGTTGTCTGAACCGCGCGTGGAACAGCTCCTGATGAACCACGTTCCCGAGGAACTGGTGCACGTGCAGGCGAAGCGCGAGGCGGCCGCCGCCTTCGGGATAGATTCCGTACAGCTCGCAAGCGATTCCGGTGCAGTGATGCTCGCCGTCTCGGCGATGGTGCAGAACCGCGCCAGCAAGGAAGAGACGCAGAACTTTATCCGCAATCTGGGGGAAGACCTGAAGGGCGATGGTGTGTGGAACGACCCGAACTGGAAAATCAGGATTGCGGACTGGGTCGTGGGGCTTGATTCCAGCTGGCGGTATAACGATGTGCGCAACAACGCCGCTCCGTACTATGGCGGGAACGTGCCCTACTTCGAGAGGTACATGCGAGAGTTTTTCCCGATTGCCTACGGTTTTGAACCGTGTGGCGCCTCGAATGCGGGGAAGGTCACGTACGTGAACCAGGGCCAGAGCGTTTATTTCGCGAACAACTACGAGCATGCGGACCATTCGCGGGTGCGATTCATCTGCGATGCAAATGGATTCCAGTGGCGCGTCGCAAACGCCATCGAGAAGGATACCGCGGGCTTCGGCGCGGGCGAGTACGACCGCGAGGTGCGCGAAGGCCGCGTGAACCACGACAACTACTACATATTCGATGCGGGCAACTGGCGCGTCGCGACCCCGCAGGAGGCCGACGGCTTTACCGATCTCGTAGATGTCTACGCGAATCTCAAGTCGAGCGAGAAGGTGGTGTTCATCATCCGGCACAGCGAGCGCACGAACGATACAGGACCGAGCGGCCACCTGACCGACAACGGGAAGAAATATGCCCGCGAGCTGGGCGCGCGCCTTGCGAAAGTCGGGACGGAGGATTTCTACTTCGGGTATTCGGGTTACACGCGCACGTACGAGACGTGCGAGAACATTGCGCAGGGCAAGGGCCAGGTGAACTACAGCATCGTGGAGCTCCCGTACATGGATGGCGCGTGGTACGTGAAGGATGCCGACAAGGCGGAGGCCTACACGAATTCCGATGGCGGCGGCTGGGTGGTGTATTCCAAGTACGGGTTCACCGGCGCCTACCCGGATGCATTCTACGATTTGGAAACGCGCAGCGAGCAACTGCTCAAGGACCAGATTCTAGCGAACATCGGGAGCATGAAGCGCGTGAACGTGATGTGCACGCACGACTACCTGGTAGTGCCATTGCTTGCCTACACGACTGACGGCCATGCGAACGTGCGCTACTACGAGAAGAACCGCTGGGTCAACTACATGGCGGGCGTGGCGATGATTATTTCTGCCGACGGGTCTGTGCGCTATATTCCCGTGAAGGGCCTCGAAACGGGAATAATGTAGCCGCAGGCGCAATATGTACAGGGTACAAAAAAACCTCTCCGCTGGGGAGAGGCTTTCGTGGATGATGCAGGGGTCGAACCTGCGACCCGCTGATTAAGAGTCAGCTGCTCTACCAACTGAGCTAATCATCCGAAGGTCTTTCGACGGGCTCAATTATAGAAAAATTCGGCCATGTGGCAAGGGTTTTTACAGCCTTCTCCGAAAAAAAATTCTAAATTATCCCGCGTTGATTTTATCAAACAGTTCACTTAATTAAATGGACACATTCCTATATGAATGAAACAGTACAGAATGCAGCCGATTCCGCAGTAGCCCCGGCCCCCGCCGCGGCCCCTGTCGCCGAAGAAGCTGTGCAGCAACCGGCTATCGTTGCAAGCGAACCGGCTGCCAAGGTGAAGGGCAAGTTCGACGAACAGCTCGGGCTCATGCTCCCCTCCGACGCAGCCCAGGTCCAGGCGCAGCTTTCCATGCCGGGTATGAGCGATGACATGGTTTACAAGATCGTGGAAACCCACGGCGGTAACCATGCGGTTCTCTACAAGACTTACGACCAGGCAGTGCTTGCCCGCGACGTGCGCGATTCCATCGAGAACGCCGCCGGCCACAAGGTCCTCCCCATCGCGAAGGCGAAGCTCGGGACCACCTACTGCAAGGGCGAATACTCCACCGAACAGGGCTGCAAGGGCGAATCCGACACCTTCGGCATCGGTTCCCTGGTTGAATTCCAGGCTACCGGCCTCATAGTGGTGATGGTGGTGATTATCGGCCTCACGGTGCTCTGCTACCTCATGAACTTCATCATGGCGAAGCTCGGCCTCAACAAGATCAAGGCTCCGGCACCCGCGGTCAAGGCTGCTCCTGCCGCCGCCGCTCCGAAGACGATCGCCCCGGCCCACTGCGACTGGGACCCGAACGCCAAGAGCGTCCACCCGGGCTTCACCAACAAGCAGCTCCAGGCCTTCCTCGGCATTGCCGCCGTGGCCGCCCTGGAAGAACATCCCGGCATGAGTAACGATACGTTCCTTGCCCTGGTGACCGCCGCTGCGACCCAGGCCATCGGTCAGCCCTGCCGCGTGACCGCCTACAGAAACATTAACTCCCCTGCTTGGACGATCGTCAAGTAAGGCAAACTTTTAAAACTTAACAGGCTTATAGCCAGGAAAAATCAAAATGAAGAAAACAGTCCGTATCAGTTTCGAAGGCAAGACCTACGACGTCGAAGTTGAAGTTCTTGATTCCGCCGTCGCCGCCGCTCCGGCAGCCCCGGTCGCCGCTGCCCCCGCTGCCGCTCCTGCAGCAGCCCCCGCCGCAGCCGGTGGTACCGAAGTGAAGTGCCCGCTCGCCGGTTCCGTGTTCAAGCTGAAGGTCAAGGTTGGTGACAAGGTTGAAGCCAACCAGGAAGTGGCTATCATCGAAGCCCTCAAGATGGAAAACCCGGTCGTCGCTCCGTGCGCCGGCACCGTCAACTCCATCTCCGTCAAGGAAACCGATACCGTCGTCGACGGCCAGACCCTGATGACCATCGCCTAAGAGGTACAGATAAATGAGTTCACTCTTAAATTCGGTCGTCGAGTTCGCGTGCGATACCGGATTCGCATACGTCACCGGACCCATGGTGATTATGTGGATCGTGAGTTTCGTGCTGATGTACTTGGCGATTGTCAAAAAGTATGAGCCGCTGCTGCTCTTGCCGATTTCCCTCGGCGCACTGGCGGTGAATATCCCGAGCGCCGGGT
>Ga0247610_10008723_pt1 | contig 10284 bp, 8 predicted proteins | sample 174DNAGHGhighgp2_FD_193483 | JGI IMG/M metagenome (GOLD analysis project Ga0247610, IMG submission 193483) | Sheep rumen microbial communities from Palmerston North, Manawatu-Wanganui, New Zealand - 1742 DNA GHGhigh gp2 | ecosystem: Host-associated > Mammals > Digestive system > Stomach > Rumen ... | reverse complement strand
AGTTAACCTGTTTTGTTTTTTTAATACATTTTAATTTATTCAGTTTTAATAAAGCTGTATATGTCGGAAGAATAGTTATATTATTTGCTGAAATTTTTCCTATGTAACATACAGCATCTTGTATTTCCGGAATAATTTTTATTTTATCTGTTTCAACTCCGGCATATTTAAGTCTTAGCGCTATATCATTTGCTCTTATTCCGGAGACCACAATTTCATTTTTTGCGTCTTTGATTTTTTCAAATTCCGCATCCCAGAGCCATGAAACGTCGCGTCCGTCAGCATAGTTATCGTTTATAATAATTAAAATATTTGAATTTAAATCGACTGTTTTTAAAACTTCGTTTGCACCAATAGGGTTTTTAATGAGTTGAATTAATGTTCTTTTTCCGTTTATATATTTTACTTCGCTTCTTCCAAAAGCGACTTTAAAAGTTTTTAGATTTTCATTGATATTTGATATTTCGAGTTCTTTGGCAACGGAAATAGCACCCAGCGCATTATAAGCATTAAATAACCCGACAAGCGGAACTTCAAAAATTTCGCCGTTTATGTTTAAAGTCGAATGGTCTTTATAAATAGTAACGATAGCTTTATATTTTGTATCGGGACGTTTAAATCCGCAATTACAAAAGTAGTGTCCTTGTTGAGCAAAAAACTTTTTGTCATATTTTAAAGCATTTCCGCAAGAGCAATTAAAAGCTTCTTCTGTTTTGGCTTCGGTTTTTTGGATACCGTCTTCATAAAGAACTTCTTCAACACCGTAATAAATATGTTCACATCCGCCGTTAAAAGTTGAAACAAGAGGGTCGTCAGCATTCAAAACCAGTTTTATGTTTGGCTTTTTATCGATTCCTTCCTGAATTAATTTTTTTGTTGTGGCAAGTTCACCGTATCTATCCAGCTGGTCTCTGAAAAGATTGGTTACCAAAAGATAGTCTGCATCAAAATTTTCGTATACTTTTGATAAATAAGCTTCATCTGATTCTATTACTGAAAAATCAATTTGTTTGAAAGGATTTAGTTCCGTAGAAATTGTATTAACAACCCCTGTCAGCATATTTGCGCCCATCGAATTATTAATAACACTTTTTCCGCTTTTTTGTATTAAATGTGTTAAAAGTCCGGATGTTGTAGTTTTTCCGTTTGTTCCCGTAATATTTATTTTTGTACTTATGTACTTGTTTGCACTTAATAAAAAATCCGGATAAATTTTTAATACAATTTTCCCTATTATAGAAGTGCCTTCAGTTAATTTTGTTATTTTTAATCCAAGCTTAAGTGATTTTGCTAAAATTAGTGCTGTATAGAATTTTAAATCTTTCAAAATAATCCTCAAAGTGTATTTTATTTTAACAAATAGTACTGTATAATTATATAATATTATAAAAAGGAAATATATGTTGTTTTTTGTCCTAATATCAATAGTTTTCATAGCAGAATTAATAATAGCGTTTGCTATTATTTTTAACATAATAAAAGCGGATAAAAATGTTAATGAAACAAATTCATTTTTAAAAGAAGCAAATCCAAAAATAGATGAATTAGTTAAAATATGTACAAAAATTTCTGAACAACTAGCAGAGCTTTCTCCAAAGTATGTAAAAAAAACAAAAGATTGGATTTCAGATATTATAATATCTCAGACAAAAAGCTTTCTAATAGGATTTTTAATTGTTCTTTTGAAAAAGCAAATAAAAAAAGGATTGAAAATAAAATAATAAAAAAAGAGTGACAAAAGTCACTCTTTTTTATACGTAAAATCAAACTAAGCTTCGCTTTCGTTCTTTTTATTAAGCATATCTTGAAGTTTGCCCATAATTTCTTCGCTTTTTTCTTGAGCATCTGTAATTAAGGAATCAGCCTTCTTTTTGATATCTTGAACTGTTTCATCAGTCTTTTTTGCCATATCTGAAGCCATATCGCCTAAAATTTCACGAGTTTCTTTTCCTGATTTTGGAGCAAGTAAAATCCCTGCTATAGCACCAATAGCTGCCCCAATTGCAAATCCGCCTAAAAATTTTCCTACTGACATATTTTTCTCCTTTTATTGATTTGTTGTTTTAATTATTTACATTAAAGTATTACATTTTGTACTGTTTTTTTAAATTATCTATGTTACTACTTTTTAAAAAATAACTTCAAAGCAGAACCTAAACCGCTGAAAAAACCTTTTGCCAAAGAACCTGTAACGGAAGACAATTTAGAAAATATGTTTAGCGGTGAATTTTTAATAAATTCTTTTACTTTATTAATACTTTCGTCCGTTTTAATAATGATTCCGCTAATAATTTCTACGGTTTTATTAATATTTTTTAGTGTAGGTTCAAGCTCAGTTTTTAGAATAACTGCTGTTTCATTGATTGTAGTAGTAAGCTTTGATAAATCAAAAAGCAGTTTAACGAGCATAGCACCAATGAATATAATAATTACACCAGTAGCATAAGCAAGAAATGTTAACCCTTGATATAATTGAGCTGTTTCCATTTATATTAGTCTCCTTAGTTAAAATCGTAATCAGAAAGCTCTTCAAGTTCTTTAGCTTTTCTCATTTTTTTAGATTTAATCATATTAGCAATTTTTTTATACTGTTTTTCGAGTTTATATTTTAATAAATCGATAGATTCCAGCGCTTGTTTTTTTGCTTCTTTAACAGCAGGAGAGTGTTTTTCAGCTAAATCACAAACAGTTTCTTTAACTTTTTCTCTCATTTCTTCGCCAGAAGAAGGAGCATAAAGAACGCCTGCAACAATTCCGCCGATTACTCCCAAAAGAAGTCCGACGCCAAAACTCGTAGAAGAATTATCTTTGTTCATCTTTATTACCTCATAAATCTTATAACGCATGTATTGTAGCATATTTTGTATACAAGATAAAGTCCCTTATCAGGGATTTATGTTATTAAATTTTTGTTTTGTTTTATAATATCGTTTTCATGATAAAATAAAAGCGAAAACGAGGATAAAATTATGGATTTTAAAAAAATATTATTTAAGTCATCAGAAATAGATGTTGAGAAATCTCTTCCGGATGCAATAGTGTTGTGTTCTAAAGACGGTAAAATTCAATGGGTAAACGATATTGCCGCAGAAATTTTTGAAACTTCAAAAATGCATCTTCTTACATCCGATATTTCAGATTTTATAGACAATCCAATTAGTTTAATTTTATCTTCAATAACAGAGCACAAACCTGTTATAACAAAATTTAAAGAAAAAGAAATGTATTATGATATGACTGCAAGAGAAGTTCAGGATGGCTACGTTTTGGATTTTCGTGATGCGGTTTATGAAGAGAAAAAAACCGAACCAAAAGAAGATGTTTCGATTAACAGAGAAAAAAATAATTTTCTTTTGAAATTAGCAAATGACTTAAAAGCACCTGTTCAATCAATTGTCGGTTTCTCTCAAGCTATGACCGAAGGGTTAGGCGGAAATTTATCAATACAACAAGAAAAATATATTAAAATTATCAACAAAAATTCTTCAGATTTGATGTATTTCATATCAAAACTTCTTGAATTATCTCAGACAGAAACAGAATTAAAACCTGCAGAAAAAAGACCAATGGATATTTTGGCTCTTGTTAATTCCGTTGTAAAATTCAATGAACAACTGTATAAAGGAAAAGAAGTTAATATTTCAATTTCTGCAGATGAAGAATTCAAAAAAACAATAAATTCGGATGCGGAAATGTTAAAAATTGTTATTCAGGATTTGTTGGAAGTTATCTTAAAGTCAGTAGATATGGGTGAAGTTATTATAAATTTATCAAATCCGAGCGATGAATACATTTCATCTAAAAATATAATAGCGGGAGACTATACACTTATAACATTGTCAAGCAGTGCAATGCTTCTTTCTGAAAGTGATTTGGAATGTTTATTTGATCCGTATAAGATAGTAGATTCAACAAACAGAAAAAATGTTTTAAGAGCAATGATTTTAAACAGTGTTAAAAATATGGTTCAAGCATTAGGCGGTACTGTTTGGGTAGAATCTCAAATTTTGAAAAGCACCAGTTTTAATGTGATTATACCGAACTAACATTTATTAGGGAGTCTTTAATGAGTAGCGTAGTTTTAAAAAATCTTGTCAAAAGCTATGATGGTAAAAAAAATATAATTGATAATATTAATCTTGAAATCAAAGACAAAGAATTTATTATTCTTGTAGGGTCTTCGGGATGCGGGAAATCAACAATTTTAAGGCTGATTTCGGGTTTAGAAGATATTACATCAGGGGAAGTTCTGATTGACGGAAAAGTTGTTAATAATGTTCATCCGAAAGACAGAGATATAGCTTTTGTGTTTCAGAGTTATGCACTATACCCTCACATGAGCGTGTATGACAATATTGCATTCGGCTTAAAAATGAGAAAATACAATAAAAAAACAATAGATGAAAAAGTAAGAGAAGTGGCTAAATCTTTGAATCTGGAAGAACTTTTGGACAGAAAACCCCGTCAGCTTTCAGGCGGTCAGCGCCAAAGGGTCGCTTTAGGAAGGGCTATTGTAAGAAATCCAAAAGTTTTTCTTATGGATGAGCCTTTATCGAATTTGGATGCAAACTTGCGTGTTCAAATGCGTTCTGAAATTAAAAAACTTCATCAAAAACTTCAGACAACATTTATTTATGTAACTCATGACCAGACAGAAGCATTGACCATGGGTGATAGAATAGTTGTTCTTGACAAAGGAAAAATTCAACAGGCAGATACGCCGGAAGTTATTTATAATAATCCACAAAATGAATTTGTTGCAGGATTTATAGGGCAGATGAATTTTGTAGATGTAGAAGTAAATAACGGTGATTTTACAATTAATGATACAGTTTTTCATACGGAAAAAATAACTAACGGGAGTGTAAGAGCTGCAATAAGAGCAGAAAAAATGATAAGCGGAAATGCTTCAATATTTGTTGAACCAGAAATAGTTGAAATGACAGGCGGAGAAAGAATTATATATTTTTATTTAAACGGAAATAAATGTTCTGCAAAAGTACCTATCAACTATTCTTTTGGTGATAAAATAGAGCTAAAGATTTCAACAGATGATATGTATTTCTTTGATAAAAATAGCGGAGATTTAATTTAATATTATGAAAAAATATAAAAAGTACGTAATTATTTTTACAGTATTTGTTGCATTTTGTATTTCAATATGCTTTGTTCCGATTGATGCATCAAAATTTATACCTAAAATCGAATCTCAAGTTTCACAAGAATTGGGAATAAATATTCATATAGAACATTTAATTTTAAGATTAGGGCCGAGTTTGAAAGTAAAAACACCTGTTATGCACATGATGTATCAAGACGGTCAAAAATTCGGACAGTTTAACAATGTCAGATTTTTTATTCCTTGGTCTGCTCTTATTAAAAACGACCCTGTAATTAAAAGGCTTTATGCGGATAAATTAATTGTTAAAGTTTCTTCTTCAGACAAGTATTTACCAGATTTATTGGAGAAATTACAGGAAAAAGGAGTATCGGAAACACCAACAGTAACATTAAAATCATATAATATAAGTTATAAAATGTCTGATATAGGCAAAAATTATCAATTTGCCGGTTCAAATCTTGAATTGAGCAAGGTTATGAACTATAACAATATCAAATTTTCTGCATTAGGTGAATTTTTTATAAATGATAAAAAGCATATTTCTTACGATATATCGGTTCAACCAAACATTGATATGCCTGAATTCAAAGAGAATGATTTTGATATAAAATTATTTGCGGAACAGATAGAAAATTTGGATTTTCATTCTGATATTATTGCTGATTTAAAAATCTATAACAACCTTTCTAACGAACTTCAAATTTCGGGATTGGTTAATGTCGATAATATCGAAGTCCTTGACCCTAATAAAAAATGTCAAAAAAGTTTTATTTATTTAACTTTCTTCGGTAATAAAATAGGGGTTCTTTCAAATATTTTTGCAACAGAAAATAAAAAAGTTTACATAGACGGAGTTGTTAACAATTCAAAGAAACCGGAATTGGATTTAAAAGTAAAAACAGATGAAATAAATATTGCTGATCTTTATACAAAAATTAAATTACTTGCAGATTGTTCTAAATTTAAAAATATAGATTCTTTAAACGGAACATTATTAGCAGATTTTAGTCTTAAAGGTGATTTGAAAAAAATCAAATCTTCAGGATATTTAAAATTAAAAGATGCATCAGTCAAAGCAAACGGACTTGATATAGAAAAAATAAATTCTGATATAGATTTTTCTAATAACGTAATTACTATATCAAATGCATCCGGTTATGTTCAAAATGCTCCTATTTTGTTTAAAGGAACAATTTCAAAGACAATTAATCTTGAACTGTTAATGAGCAAAGTAGAGTTAAAGAGACTGTTGCCCGAAACATTTGGTATAAAAAGCGGTATTGTATCTCTTGCGGCAAATATTGGCGGTACTTTAGATAATGTTACACATAAAGAAAATCTTCAGATATCGGATTTTGCAGCAGAAAAAGATAAAAATTCAATTTCTTTTAACTCTTTAAAAATAGATACAAATAAAGAAAATGTAGCATATATAAGTAATTTAATTATTAAACCGGAAAAAACACAATTCATTAAATTGCCGCTTCTAAGACTTTTAATAGAAAAGGATATTATAAAGGTTCCGGAAACAAATATATTTATGCCAAACTCTCATATGCAGGCAAAAGCAGAAATTTTAAACTATGGAACAAAAGATGTTACTTTTAATTCAAAAATATACGGTAATATAAATTCTCGTGATATTAAAGGCTTGGATGGTTTTTCAACAATATATCCGATAAAAATTAATATAAGCGGAAACAAGGATATTCAAACAGCAGAAGGTCAAGTTTTATTGGAAAAACCAATGATATTGGATGAACCAAGCATAATTAATTTAAGTGCAAAACTGGATAATAATATTCTAAAACTTGAAGATTTAAGTGTTTTAGCGTTTAACGGAACGTTTTCAGACAACTTTAAGTCAAATCTTAAAGGCTCAAAGAAGATAACAATATCCGGAAATGTAGAGAACATACAAAATCCGTCATTTAAAAATATGCGATTATTTATACCGCAACAATTAAGTATTACATTTATGGATACATTGGCTCAAATAAAAGGCGATGTTTTTATTAACGGAAAAATTAATCAACCGGAAGTTGTTGGACAATTAAACATTCAAAATCTTGTAAATCAAGGTGTTCAAATGGCAATTAATAATATGACGGTTGATTTTAACAAAAACGTAGCAATTGTTAATGCTCCGAATGTTAAAATTGCTGATACGGTTCTAGGTCTAAATTCAACATTAATGACAGATCTTTCCAAAGAATTAATTATAAAAAATGTCGGCGTAAAATCAAAATATATTAATGTTGATACACTATTAATGTATAAAGATACACCATTATTTAAATCTTATCCGATTAAGGTTAATGATGGTAAATTTTATGCAGAAAAAGCTTCTATGACAGTATACGGAACTCCGATTTATATGTCAGCTCTTTCTTCCGATTTCAAAATATCTGATAATATTATAAATGCAAAAAATATTTCATCTGAAATGTATAATGGAAAATTTGGCGGAAATATCGATTATAATTTAAGAGATGACAGTTTTAAATCAAATTTACAAGCAAGAGGTGTCAGCGCCGCGCCGATTTTCGATGTAATAGCTATTAAAAAAGACAGCGTAAGCGGAACAATGGATTTTGACTTAAGCTTAAGGGGCAATATAATATCCCGCCAGTCATTAAATGGTGATGTAAAATTCATTGTTCACAACGGCAGAATGGGAACACTCGGTAAACTGGAACATTTACTATATGCTCAAAATGTTATTGCGGATAATATGCTGAGAACATCTTTAAGCGTTGTAACAAAGGCTATTACACTAAAAGATACAGGTTTATTTAAATATTTAAGAGGTGATATTACCCTAAAAGACGGTATTGCACAAGTTAAAATGCTTCAATCGCAAGGACCGTTAATGGCTTTGTATATAAAAGGACAGTATAATCCGGCAACAGATTATGCAAAACTTGTTGTTTTAGGCAGATTGTCCGATGAAGTTGTAACCGGCTTGGGAGCTTTTGGTGAGTTTTCATTTAATAAGTTAATGGTTATGTTAACCGGAGAAGATAATAAACTGAATATAACACCTGAAGACATAGAAAAACTTCCTCAGCTTCCTATGAAGAATACAAAAGAGTTTAGAAGTGTTATTAACGGTATTATTGAAAAACCAAGTTCAGTAGTATTGTTTAACTGGATATCATACTCTCAAAAATCCTTAAGACAAAAAGATGTTCCTATGGGAAATACAAAACTTCCTGATTTTATAGAAACACTTCCGTATTAAAAACCAAATTTGCTTGTGGTATAATTCTGTCAAAAAGAAAGGGAAGTTTTTATGACAAATTTATCACCACTACAAGTTGAAAGACTTAAATACCAGCCAAAATTACCTTCCTCTTTGGCCTCAGGTATTAATCATTTGAAATCTATTGAAGGTAGTGCAACTCAATCTGTTGCAAATCAAGAAGAAATAAAAGCTTTATTTAAAAATACTTACGGAAAACCAACAGTAACATTCCAAACTTCAACAGAAACTGTTGCAAGTAATTTAAGAAATGTTGGTGTTATTCTTTCAGGCGGTCAAGCTCCGGGAGGACATAACGTTATTGCTGGTTTATACGATGCGCTTAAACAAGCTAATCCTTCAAATAATCTTTATGGATTTTTAGGCGGTCCAAGCGGCATTATTGAAGGAAAATACATAGAATTTAATGATGAATTTATTAACGATTACCGTAATACAGGCGGTTTTGATATTATCGGTTCAGGAAGAACTAAACTTGAAACAGAAGAACAGTTTCAATCTGCTTGGGAAGTTTGCAAAAAATTAAACATTTCTGCAGTTGTAATTATTGGCGGAGATGATTCTAATACAAACGCAGCACTTCTTGCTGAATGGTTTGTTGCACACAATGCAAACATTCAAGTAATTGGATGTCCTAAAACAATTGATGGTGACTTAAAAAATGAACAAATCGAAATTTCTTTCGGTTTTGATACAGCAACAAAAACATACGGTGAACTTATTGGTAACATAGAAAGAGATGCAAACTCAGCTAAAAAATATTGGCACTTTGTTAAAATTATGGGAAGAAGCGCTTCTCACGTAGCTCTCGAAGCAGCTCTTCAAACTCAGCCAAACATTACTCTTATTTCAGAAGAAGTTGAGCAAAGAAAAATGTCATTGTCTTCAATAATAGATTATATGACAAATATTATTGTTAAACGTTCAGAAATGGGTAAAAACTTTGGTATAGCTGTTATTCCTGAAGGATTAATTGAATTTGTTCCTGAATTAAAAACAATGATTGCAAACTTAAATGACATTATGCCATCATTGGAAAAAGACAGTAATTATTCAAATGGAAGTGATGCTGAAAAAATCTCTATTATTGAAAATTCTCTTTCAAGCGAAAATGCTTCAGTATTCAAATCCCTTCCTGCATTAATAAAATCTCAATTATTAATGGATAGAGACCCTCATGGTAACGTTCAAGTTTCAAAAATAGAAACAGAAAAACTTTTAATTTCTATGATTGAAACAAAACTTGCAGAGCTTAAAAAAGCAGGAAAATATTCAGGTAAATTCTCAACTCAATCACATTTCTTCGGTTATGAAGGCAGATGTGCATTCCCATCTAATTTTGATGCGGATTATTGTTATTCATTAGGATTTAATGCATTTGCACTTATTAACTTTGGTTTAACAGGTTATTTATCATCTGTAAGAAACTTAACAGAACCTGCAAACAATTGGATTGCAGGCGGCGTTCCTCTTACTATGATGATGAATATGGAAAGAAGACATGGTGAAATGAAACCGGTTATTAAGAAAGCTCTTGTAGAACTTGATGGCCCTGTATTCAAAAAACTTGAAACAAACAGAGAAGATTGGGCTCTTAATGACAGATATCTCTTCCCTGGAGCAATCCAATACTTTGGACCTTCATCAGTTTGTGATATTACAACAGTAACATTACAACTTGAAAGCAGTTCAAAATTAGCTTCTGTGTAAAAAAAATAAAAATACAAAAAAGAAAGGTTTTGATTTTATTTCAAAACCTTTCTTTTTATTAAGAAAAAAAGAAATTTTTAAATTAAACTTTACATTTCTTCATATTTGAATAAAAAAAGGCAATTTTTAAAAAGTTAAATACTTTATATATATGTAAGAGATATCCAAGGAGAGAAAACAGAATGCT
>Ga0247610_10008722_pt1 | contig 10284 bp, 4 predicted proteins | sample 174DNAGHGhighgp2_FD_193483 | JGI IMG/M metagenome (GOLD analysis project Ga0247610, IMG submission 193483) | Sheep rumen microbial communities from Palmerston North, Manawatu-Wanganui, New Zealand - 1742 DNA GHGhigh gp2 | ecosystem: Host-associated > Mammals > Digestive system > Stomach > Rumen ... | reverse complement strand
AATGGAGTTTTTTCTAAAGAAAAAATTGATTATGGTAGTAAATTTCTTCTTGAAACATATTTGCGAAATAGTAATTTAACAGTTACTAATTTTCTTGATGTTGGTTGTGGCTATGGATTTATTGGTATTGTATTATCAAAAGTATTAAATTCATGCGGAGATTTGATAGATGTAAATAAAAGAGCTCTTCACTTAACTAAAAGGAATATTGAACTAAATAAAGTTGATTGTAGGGCATTTGTAAGTGAGTCTTATAATAACGTTGCAGATAAATATGATTTAATTATAACTAACCCACCTATTAGAGCAGGTAAGAAAGTATTGCTTGATATATTGGGAGGATCTAAAGATCATCTTAAGCCAAATGGTGAATGTTGGTTTGTAATGAGAAAAGATCATGGGGTAAAAACAATGATAAAAACCTTAGAAAATGATTATTTTTGTGAAGTAATTGATAAAAGCAAAGGTTTTTATGTCATAAAAATGAAAATTAAGGAAAATGCGTTGACAAACATTTCATAAACTGATAAAATCTTAAGTTGGTGACATGTCTGTTTTTCAGAAAAATTGACCGTTGTAAAAATTTAGATATTGGGGTGAAATCGTGGCATATAAGGTTCAAAAATTTGGAGATTATACAGAAAGAAGAAATTTTTCGAAGACAAAAAATACTTTAGAGTTACAAGATTTATTAGAGGTTCAAAGAAAGTCTTATCAAGAATTCCTAGAAAATGGTATCAAGGAAGTTTTTGATGAGCTTTTTCCAGTTGAAAGTTTCACAGGAAATATATCACTAGAATTTGGTGATTATTCTTTTGATGAACCACGATATTCTGTAAAAGAGTCTAAGGAACGTATGGTAAACTTTGCTGCTCCTTTAAAGGTTCAAGCACGTTTATTCATTCACGAAACAGGAGAAGTTAAAGAGCAAGAAATCTTTTTAGGTGATATGCCTTTAATGACTGAATCTGGAACATTTATCATAAATGGTGCAGAACGTGTTATTGTTTCACAATTAGTTCGTTCACCATCTATTTATTTCAAAAAAGAAATAGATAAAAACGGACGTTTAATTGTTGGTGGAGAAGTTATACCTAATAAAGGTACATGGCTTGAATACGAACTAGACGCAAGAGATGTTGTATATGTAAGAATTGATAGAACAAGAAAAGTTCCTGTTACAACATTCTTAAGAGCATTAGGTTTATCTAATGATGAAGATATCATTAGTGTTTTTGGTGACAATAAATATATTCAAAATACTATTGAAAAAGATTCAACTAAAAATACTGATGAAGCCTTAATTGAAATCTATGAAAAATTAAGACCAGGAGAACCTGCAACTTTAGATTCTGCTAAGAACCAATTAGTAACAAGATTCTTTGATAGATTTAGATATGATCTAGCAAAAGTTGGACGTTACAAATTCAATAAAAAATTAAATGTTCTTGATAGATTATTAGGTTGTACTTTAGCTGAAGACATTAAAGATGGTAAAAAAGTTATCGCTTCAAAAGGAACTGTAGTAACAAAAGATGTTTTAGAAGCTTTAAGACCAATATTTGCAAATGGTTATAATGTTAAAGAAACAATTATTAATGAAGAACTAGATGAATATAATAAAATTCAAACCGTAAAAGTTTATAATAAAGAAAATTCTGAAGAAATTATTACTATTATTGGTAATGACCAATCAATTGATACTAAACGTTTAACTATTCCTGATGTTTATGCATCTGTTTCATACTATTTAGATTTACTATATGGTATTGGTAATATCGATGAAATCGATAACTTAGGAAATAGACGTGTACGTCAAGTAGGTGAGTTAATCCAAACTCAATTTAGAGTTGGTATGGCTCGTATGGAAAGAGTTATTCGTGAAAGAATGACTACTCAAGAAATTGAGACAGTTACTCCAAAAACATTAATTAATATAAGACCTGTAACTGCTGCACTTAAAGAATTCTTTGGTTCATCACAATTATCACAATTCATGGATCAAATTAACCCAATTGCAGAGCTTACTAATAAACGTCGTCTATCATCTTTAGGACCTGGCGGTCTATCAAGAGATAGAGCAAGTATGGATGTTCGTGACGTTAACCCATCACACTATGGTCGTATTTGTCCAATTGAATCTCCAGAAGGACAAAATATCGGTCTTATTACATCACTTGCTGGATATGCAAAAATTAATGATTATGGATTTATTATGACACCATATAGAAAAGTAGTTAATGGTGTTGTTACAGACGAAATTTGTTATTTAACAGCTGATGAAGAAAATGATTATTATATTTCTCAAGCTGCTATTCAATTAGATGATGATAATCGAATTTCTGATGAAAAAATTATCGTTCGTATAAATGGTGATAACGTAATCGTTCCTCGTGAAGAAGTTGATTACATTGACGTTTCACCTTCACAAATTGTATCTATTACAACAAGTTGTATTCCATTCCTTGAATACGATGATGCTCACAGAACATTAATGGGTGCAAACATGCAACGTCAAGCAGTTCCACTTTTACAAGCTGAAGCTCCAATTGTTGGAACAGGTGTTGAATATATTGCAGCTCGTGATTCAGGATCAACAATCGTAGCTAAAGCTGATGGTGTTGTTGAATATGCTGACTCATTAAAAATTATTGTTAAAAATGCTAAAGGTAAAGATACATATTATTTAGCTAATTATGAAAGAAGTAATGCGGCTTCTTGTGTAAATCATGTTCCTATTGTTAAAGCAGGAGATAAGATTCATAAAGGTCAAATAATAGCTGATGGACCATCAACTAAAAATGGTGAATTAGCTCTTGGTAAAAATATGACTGTTGCTTTCATGACATATAACGGATATAACTATGAGGATGCTGTTATTCTTAATGAAAGATTAGTTAAAGATGATGTTTATACATCACTACATATAGATCACTATGATATTGAATGCCGTGATACTAAACTTGGACCAGAAGAAATCACTCGTGATATTCCAAATGTTGGTGATGAAGCTCGTAAGAACTTAGATGCTAACGGAATTATTAGAATTGGTACTGAAGTTAGAGAAGGCGATATCTTAGTTGGTAAAGTTACACCAAAAGGTGTACAAGAACTTACTAGTGAAGAAAAACTTTTACATGCTATCTTTGGTGAAAAAACTAGAGAAGTAAGAGATACTTCACTAAGAGTTGAACACGGTGCAGATGGTATTGTTCATAACATTAAAATTTATACTAAAGAAAATTCTGATGAACTTCCTGCAGGTGTTTCAAAAATCATTCGTGTTTATATAATTCAAAAACGTAAGATTCAAGTTGGAGATAAGATGTCAGGTCGTCATGGTAATAAAGGTGTTATTTCCCTTATTTTACCAGAAGAAGATATGCCATTCTTACCAGATGGTAGACCAGTTGATATCATGCTTAACCCAATGGGTGTTCCATCTCGTATGAACATCGGACAAATCTTAGAACTACATTTAGGTATGGCTGGTTCTAAATTAGGTGTTAAATATGCATCTCCAGTATTTGATAGTGCTACATGGGAAGATATTAAAGAAGAAATGAGAGAAGCCGGTATTGACGAAGACGGTAAAACTATTGTATATGATGGACGTACTGGTGAAGCATTTGATAATAGAATTTCTGTTGGTGTAATGTACATGGTTAAGTTGCACCACATGGTTGATGATAAATTACATGCTCGTGCAACTGGACCTTATTCACTAGTTACACAACAACCACTTGGTGGTAAAGCACAATTTGGTGGACAACGTTTCGGAGAAATGGAAGTTTGGGCACTATATGCTTATGGCGCTGCACATGTACTACAAGAAATATTAACAGTTAAAGCCGATGATATCGTAGGTCGTGTTAAAGTTTATGAAGCTTTAGTTAAAGGTAAAACCGTTAACCAAGCTGGTGTACCTGAATCATTTAGAGTACTAGTTAAAGAGTTCCAAGCACTAGGCTTAGACATGCAAGTAGTAACAAATGATGATGAAGTAGTTGACTTTAAAGATCTTGAAGAAGATGAAGGCGATGACTTAAGAATCAACGAACTTGAAAATATTGCAAAGAATGTTGATGAACCAGAAGAACCTACTGATGAAGAATTTGATGATTATCAAGAAGATGATGAATTCGAGGATGAACCAGATTTAGATGATTTAGAGTTCCCTGGTGATATAGATATAGAGGAGGGTGAATAATTATGATAGATGTAAGAAATTTCAAAGGTATCAAAATTGGAATTGCCTCTCCTGAAAAAATCCGTAGTTGGTCTTATGGTGAAGTTAAAAAACCAGAAACTATTAACTACAGAACTCAAAAACCTGAACGTGACGGACTTTTCTGCGAGAAAATTTTTGGTCCAACTAAGGACTACGAATGTTCTTGCGGAAAGTACAAACGTTTAAGATACAAAAATGTTGTATGTGATAGATGTGGTGTTGAGGTAACTCAAAGTAAAGTTAGACGTGAACGTATGGGTCACATCGAACTTGCTGCACCATGCTCTCATATTTGGTTCTTTAAAGGTGTACCTTCTAAAATGGGATTAGTTCTAGATATGTCACCAAGAGAACTTGAAGAAGTTTTATATTTCGTAAGTTATGTTGTAATCGATCCAGGATCTGCTCCTCTTGAGAAAAAACAAACTTTATCTGATAAAGAATATAGAGCTTTCTATGAAAAATACGGAAATTCTTTCAAAGTAGGTATGGGTGCTGAAGCTATCCAAGCTTTACTTAAAGAAGTAGACGTTAAACAAGAAATTGAAGATATTAGAAAAGAACTTGAAAATGCTACTGGACAAAAAAGAGTACGTTTAGTTAAGAGACTTGATTGCTTAGTTGCATTTGATGAATCAAATAATAAACCTGAATGGATGGTACTAGATGTTCTTCCAGTAATTCCACCAGATTTAAGACCAATGATTCAACTTGATGGTGGTAGATTTGCTACATCTGATTTAAATGATTTATATAGAAGAATTATTAATAGAAATAATCGTCTTAAAAAATTACTTGAATTAGGAGCTCCATCAATTATCGTTCAAAATGAAAAACGTATGCTTCAAGAAGCTGTTGACTCATTATTTGATAATGGAAGACGTGGAAGAAGTATAACTGCTGCTGGAAATAGACCACTTAAATCTTTATCTAGTATGCTTAAAGGTAAACAAGGACGTTTCCGTCAAAACTTATTAGGTAAACGTGTTGACTATTCTGGTCGTTCAGTTATCGTTGTTGGACCTAACCTTAAAATGTATCAATGTGGTATTCCAAAAGAAATGGCACTTGAATTATTTAAACCACATGTTATTCATGGTCTAGTTGAAAGAGACTTAGCTCATAACATTAAAGGTGCTAAAAAATTAATTGATTCAAGAGATGAATGTGTTTGGGATGTTGTTGAGGATGTAATTACAGAATATCCTGTAATGCTTAACCGTGCTCCAACTCTACATAGACTTGGTATTCAAGCATTCGAACCAAAACTTGTTGGTGGAAAAGCTATTAGACTTCACCCATTAGTATGTACAGCATTTAACGCTGACTTCGATGGTGACCAAATGGCTGTTCACGTTCCACTTTCTGAAGAGGCTAAAGCTGAAGCAAGACTTTTAATGCTTGGTGCTAATAACATTCTATCTCCTAAAGATGGAAAACCTATCGTTACACCTTCACAAGACATGGTATTAGGTAACTACTATCTAACTATGGAAAAAGCTGGAGAGGAAAACGAAGGAAAAGTATATAAAAATCCTAATGATGTATTAATGGCTTATGAAAGAAGAGAAATCACACTTCATACAAGAATTGCTCTTCCAACAAATTCATTTAGACATAAATTATTCATGGATGATCAAAAAGATAAATATTTAGTAACTACTGCTGGTAAGTTAATCTTTAATGAAATTTTACCAGATACCTTCCCATATTTAAATGAAGGTACTAAAGAAAATATTGAAGGATTTACTCCTAATAAATATTTACTTGATATGGGTACTAATATTCCTGAAGCTATTAAAGAAATGCCAATTGTAGCTCCTTTTGCTAAGAAAACATTTGGTCAAATAATTGCTCAAGTATTCAAAAGATATAAAACAACTGAAACTTCTATAATGCTAGATAAATTAAAAGATTTAGGATTTAAATATTCTACAATCGCTGGTATTACTGTTTCAGCTGCAGATGTTATCACAACAGATAAGAAACACGAAATTGTTGAACGTGCTCAAGAAGTTGTAGATAAAATCACTAAACAATATCAAAGAGGTTTAATTACTGACGAAGAAAGACATGAGTCTATTTGTGCAGTATGGAATAAAGCATCAGATGAAGTTGCTGATGACTTAAAGAGAATTTCTGAAGAGAATCCTGATAACCCAATCTTCATGATGATGAATTCTGGAGCTCGTGGTAATATTGGTAACTTTAGACAACTTGCTGGTATGCGTGGTCTAATGGCTAAACCAAATGGTGAATCAGTTGAAATTCCAATTCTATCAAACTTCTTCGAAGGTCTTCATGTATCTGAATTCTTCTTATCAACACATGGTTCAAGAAAAGGAGATGCCGATACAGCATTAAAGACTGCAGACTCTGGATACTTAACTCGTCGTTTAGTAGACGTAGCTCAAGATATCTTAGTTAAAGAAGAAGATTGCGGATGTGCTAATGGAGTTGTTGTATCTGACTTAATTAATGATAAAGATGGATCAATTATTGAACCACTTGATGAACGTATTTTAGGTCGTTTCTCAGCTCAAAAGATTATTAACCCTGAAACTAAAGAATTAATTTTAGATAAAAATGAAATGATTACTGAAACTATCGTTTCAAAAATCAAAAAAGCTGGAATTAAACAAGTTGAAATTAGAAGTGTACTAACTTGTCGTACAATTAATGGTGTTTGTCAAAAATGTTACGGACGTAACCTTGCAACAGGTAATCTTGTTGAAACTGGTGAAGCTGTTGGTGTTATGGCTGCACAATCAATTGGTGAACCTGGTACACAGTTAACAATGCGTACATTCCACTCAGGTGGTGTTGCCCATGGTGGTGATGCGGATATTACTCAAGGTCTTCCAAGAGTTGAAGAATTATTCGAAGCACGTACACCTAAAGGTAAAGCTACAATTGCTGAGGTAAATGGTAAAGTTATTTCAATTGAAGAATCTGGTGGAAAACACAAGATTATGATTGAAAATGAAGCTGGTGTTACTGATCAAACAACTTTATATAATCAAAAAGTTATTGTTAACGTTGGTGATGAAGTAGTTGCTGGTCAAAAACTTACTCAAGGTGTTATTTCACCTAAAGAGTTACTAGCTGTAACAGATCCACTTACTGCTCAAGAATATATCATTAAAGAAATTCAATCAGTTTATAAATTACAAGGTGTTGATATCTCTGATAAACACGTTGAAATTTTGGCTAAGAGAATGATTAACAAGATTAAGATTGTTGATGGTGGAGATAGTGATTTCGTTGAAGGCTTAACAGTATCACTTAGAGAATTTGCTGATGGTAATAAACCAGTAATTTTAAATGGTGGTGTTCCTGCAACAGGTAGACCAATAATGCTTGGTATTACTAAATCTGCTCTTGAAACTGATTCATTCTTATCTGCTGCATCATTCCAAGAAACTACAAGAGTATTAACAGATGCTGCAATTAAAGGTAAAGTAGACTATCTACAAGGATTAAAAGAAAATGTTATCATTGGTAAATTAATCCCTGCAGGTACTGGTGCTAGACAATATGCAGATATTGATTTAATACTTGAAAAAGAATTCCTAGATGATGATCCTAGTGAAAAACTAGAGGAAAAATTAATGGGTGATGATCAACTAGCTGATGAAGAACCTGTTGATGATGAAAAAGAAACAGTAGTTGAATCTGAAGCTGTTGAAGCATAATAATTTAATTTAGAAAACCTACCATATAAATTGGTAGGTTTTTTTAAATATAAATAATTAATAATCATTTTTGTAAAATTTAATAATTATATAATTAAAAAGGATTAAAGAAATTTCGTATAAATTAATTTTATATATTTAATTTAAAGTATTTATGTGCTATGATTAAAAAGAATGAAAGAGGCGTTTATTTATGAAAAAAGATAATGAAATATCAAAAAACCAAAAATACTTACTTATAACAGTTATTTTTGCAGTACTTGTTTTAATAACTGTTTTTACAATTGAATGTTTAAGTAAAGATAAGAAGAGTAGTAATGAACTTAAAACAGATTATAAAAATAACCTTGTTAAATACGATGATGTAATTTCAAGACTTGATGATTCAGAAGAATCTAACATTATTGTTCATTGTGATTGTAGTGAAGTTACAGATTATTCAGATTATTATAAAGCTAGATGTGAGCAATACGCTATTAATAAATCTGATGCTGCTAAAGTAGTAAAGAAGCTAGCAAGCACTAGCAATGCAGAAGAACTTCCAACATCAACAGCTTGTGCAGAATATGAATTTATATTTAATGATAAAAATAAAGAAGAAATCATCAGTGGATGGACTGGTGAAAATAACATGAGCATTTTATCTAGTTATGATGATCATGGTTATGCATTTAATTTTAATGAAAATATAATTGTATTCTTCGATAATATTATTGCAAATATGAATGGAAATCTTCACGTAATTGATGAACCATTCGAAATTACTGAGAAAAAACCAGTTTTATATTTATATCCAAAGAAAGATAAAACCAAAGTTACTGTAAGTTTTGCTAAACCTGAAAAACTTACAACTACTTATCCTAAGTTTAAAGACAAATGGGTAGTTACTGCCAATAAAAATGGTGACTTAACAGATGCAAATGGTAATTATTACTATGCATTATATTGGGAAGAAAAACAAAACAAAAAAGTTGATTTTAAAACAGGTTATTATGTAACTAAAGATGATGCAATTTCTTTCCTTGAAGATAAGCTAAAATATATTGGTTTAAATGATAAAGAAAGAAATGAATTCATTATGTACTGGCTTCCTATTTTAGAAAAAAATAAAAAGTCTGTTGTACACTTTGAATTAACTGAAGAAAGACAAAAATATAATGAAATAAAAATTGAACCAAAACCAGATTCACTACTAAGAATTTCCATGCATGTTAAGAAAGTTGATAAAAAACCAAAGAATTTAGAAAAACAACAATTATCTAATTTTAAAAGAAAAGGATTCGTAGCTGTTGAATGGGGCGGAGTAATCCATAAGTCAAAATAATATAAACGTAAAGTGTTTACTTTATTATAAGTAAACACTTTAATTTTTTTATTAAAAATGGTATATTTATATTAATAAAGTAGAAAGTGGGTATTGATTAATGGCAACTGCAAAGAAAGGTACTACTGCAAAGAAAACTACAGCAGCTACAAAAAAACCAACTGTTAAAAAATCAACAGTAAAGAAGACAGCACCTGTTAAGAAGAATGCATTTTCTGATGATGATAAAAGAACAGTTTGGTTAATTATTACTGTTTTAGTTTCATTAATGGCATTTTTAGCATTTTATTATTTTGCAAAATTATAATAGAAGAAGTTATTTAAAAAATAACTTTTTTTATTTGCAATAATCTTCATAAGTATGTATACTTATCATACAAAGGATGATTCATAATAATGAAAAAATATAAGAAAATTAGATTCGCAAGTATTCTAGGTATCATAGGAAATGTATTTTTATTAGTTATAAAATCTATAGTTGGCGTTTTATTTAATAGTAGTGCAATGCTAGCAGATTCATTTAATAGTGCAGGAGATATATTTACTTCTTTAATGACATTTATTGGAAATCATATATCTAGTAAACCCAGAGATGAAGATCATGACTTAGGTCATGGAAAAGCAGAATATGTCTTTTCTTTAATAATTAGTATTATTATGGTTATATCAGCTTTATTCATTATTAAATCTGCATTTGTAAAAATGATTAACCATGAAGAGTTGAAATTTTCAATATGGTTAATAGTCGTTGGTATTATAACCATTATTACAAAGTTACTATTATTCTTATACACAAATATATTAGCAAAAAAATATAAAAACATTTTAATTAAAGCCAATTCTAAAGACCATTTAAATGACGTTTTCGTTACATCTGGTAACATAACAGCAATTATTCTTGCTTATTTTAAAATTAAATATGTTGATTTTCTTGCTTGTTTATTAATATCTTTATGGATTATATATACTTACTGTAAGATATTTATTGAAAGTTATGATGTTTTAATTGATAAAACAATTTCTCTGAAAAGAAA
>Ga0247610_10008721_pt1 | contig 10284 bp, 2 predicted proteins | sample 174DNAGHGhighgp2_FD_193483 | JGI IMG/M metagenome (GOLD analysis project Ga0247610, IMG submission 193483) | Sheep rumen microbial communities from Palmerston North, Manawatu-Wanganui, New Zealand - 1742 DNA GHGhigh gp2 | ecosystem: Host-associated > Mammals > Digestive system > Stomach > Rumen ... | reverse complement strand
GTAAAAATAATGAATATAATAAGATATTTTATTATATGTAGCTGATCTCTATGAAATTTTATTCTTTAGAAGCAAAATATATTGCTAAAGATATTTTATTTTTAAAAATAATTTTATTAATATCCTATAATTCCAGTGCTTAACAAAAATGTGAAAAATTGCTCTCTTTCATCTACTCTTAATAAGCCATTATGTCCAGAGATAGTTTTAAACAATTTAATATTTCCCTTTATACTATTTAATTTATTATAAAATATATCATTTTTAAATGATATGCCATCTTTATTTATATTAGAGTTAGTATTAATAATAGAATTATTATTAGAGCTAATTTCAACCTTTTCTTCATTATTCTCAATTAATTTTTCTTTTAAAGAATTTTTCCCTTCAATATTATTAATATTTTCAGTATTTTCTTTTGTAATAATTTTATTATTTTCATTCCCAGGCAAAATAATATCTAAATTATCCATTACATCTATAATTTTTTTGAAATCTTCAGAAATTAGGTTCACTATCGTTTCTATTTTTGTTTTATTTATTTTAGTTTCATTTTTCTTTAAACTAAATTTATATAATATATTATATGCTTCTTTAAGAATTTTTTTCCCTCTATATGAATAAAATTCATAATATTCTTCATCTTCAGAATCACCACCTTGCACACCCCAAATAAGTAAATTATTAAAAAAATTATCTATAAATATAGTTTCTCTTCTTAGACTCATTTTATTCATAGATAAAAAGTTCAAATTATCACAACAAACTCCAAAAAAGTTGTCAAAAAATGAAAATAAAAAATCACTTTCGGCTTTAGTTATTGATTTTGTTGGATTTGAATTCTCATTACTTTTTCCATTATTAATATTTTCATTATTATGAATTTGTAAAATAATATCATCAGCACTATTTAAATCATAATTATCATAATAAGAATGAATCATTTCTGAAAAAGCATTAATAAATCTGATTTTATTATTTTTATTAAAAACTATATCCAATAAATTTTCTTGGCCTTTTATTATTTGATTATTCTCTTTATTTTTATAAATAATATAATTTTTAATAATATATCTTGCCACTCCTGATTTAATAGTGCAATCATTTAAAATCAGCATATCAACTGGTGAATATATAATAATACTATTTACATTATTTGAATTACTATTTTTCTCTTCATTATTATATTTTAATTTAGCAAAACCATTTTTAATTTTGCTTTCATTATTATAATTGTAAAAATTGCTAATATTATCAGTTTGCCCGATAAATAGGTATTTAATTAAACAACTTAAGCATTTTCCACAATAGAAATTATTCACCAATCTAGTCATATCACAAAAATTTCGATCACATATAAGTAAATCTATATTCCTATTTTTAGCTAAATAACAAGCAGCTACCCCTCCTATACTATGTCCCATGACACATATTTTTTTAAAATTATATTTGGGATTATTCACTATGATATCATATAATTCCAAAACATCAGTTTTAACATTGGAAAAATTTGCTCTTCCTTTAGAATATCCATATCCTTTATAATTCCAGCATAAAAAAGAGAAACCATTATTTAAATAGAAATCAATTTTTAATTTTGGAATTAACTCATAACAACCACCATTAGGTAAACAAAATATTAAGAGTGTGCCATCATTATTTTCGTCATCATTTTCAGAAATTAAATTATTTTCTTTTTTATTATTATTATTATTTGCTCTTTGTTTATTAATTAATAAAGTATAATGTATTTTACCTTGGGGTGTGAAATTTTCTTCATATTGATATTCTTCAATTTTTTTTTTGAATTGTAGAGAATACAAAGATAAACTGCCAAAAGTATCATTAAATATTAAATTATACAAATATGAAGGACTCATATAAGTATAATTGTTCCAATCATATTTTGATATAGTATTTAAAAATTCATTCAGCAATATATTTAATTGATTTAAACTATTTTGCTTATCAGGCAAAGAATTATCATTTATTATTTTATTTGAAAAGTTATTAATATTTTGTTTTAAATTTAATAAATCATTTTTAGTATCATTTTCATTAAGTGTGTTGTTTATTGATTTTAACAAATTATAATATTTAATTTGGCATCTACTCATTTTATATCTAACTAAATTGTTGTTAGAATTGTTATTGACACAATTATATAATTGATCATATATATTTAATTCTTCTCCAAATAAAGATAAAAAAGATTCAATATCATTATTTTCTTTTTTTGAAATATTATTATTTGAATCTAATAAAAGTTCTATTACTCTTATAAAATTTCTCAAGCGTAATTTTAAGTAAGCAAGATAAGCTTGTCTTTCTTTATAGATACTAAAATTTTGGAAAGGGAATTGCCATTCAAAAACCCATAATATAATTAATTTTCTAAGAAGGAAATAATTATAGAAAAATAATATAAGGATTATAAAATAATTTAGAAATAATAATGATTCTGATAATAATGATAATTTATCAATTAAAAATAACCACAAATATGCAATAGAAATATTGATTCCTATATTAATAAAAAAACATAATAATCCAGTGATTATCATCCAAAAAAGTGAACTGTGAAATATGGCATAAAGAAATTTTCTCATTTTATTTATATAAATTAATTTTATTTAATTATTTTATGATAATTAATTTAATAAATGAAAAATTAATTAATATAAAATTATAATTAAAATTTAGTTTTACTTTAAAATAATAATTATATTTAAATGGGGATTGGGGATTGCGCCCAATCCCCAATCCCCAATCCCCAATCCCCAATCCCCAATCCCCAATCCCCAATAAATATAAGTATGTAATTATTTAATTAAGTCTAATTATATTATATTCAATTAAATTAAATTTAATTTTAATTATTGAATAAAAAATTCAAAATGCTGAAAAAATATGAAATTCCTTCTCAATATAGAAAAAAGAAAAATAAAAATGAAAATGAAGAGGAAAAATCAAATATTAGGTAATTTTACTTTATATTTATTTTTCATATAGAGAATTAAGGCTTTATACAGATAATTATTTTCAAAAAATTCAAAATACATTACCAATAACAGAAGAAAGGAGAAAAATACCACTAGTATTATTTAGAAAAAAGAAATCAAAAACAAATAAAGATCTTAGAATGTATAAATCATTTGAAAATAAAAATACAACATTGAATGATTTGACAAAGTCAAAAAAAAAAATCTTTAAAGGTAATAGTTCCAAAAGAAAGGAACATTTATCAACTTCAAATGATTTAAAAAAAGTATCAAAAATACCAAAAAGTTTCAAAAAAGAATTTCAGAAGAAAACTATGATTAATAAAAAAAATATTTTTGAAACTGAAAAAATAAAATCAAATAATAACTTAAATAGAGTAAAGAATAATATGATTAATATCATTGATAAAGATGAAAAAGAAAAAGGAAAAGACAAAAAGCAAATTTTTAAAGAATTAACTATTGATACTAGATTAAATACTATTGAAAATAGAAATATAATAAATCATTATATTAAAACTAAAAATATCAAAACAGAAATTGGTAATATTAATCCTAGAAAATTTAATAATTCTAATAATATAAAAGCATATACCAAAACTTTAAATTCTTCATCTAAAAATTTCAACAAAAATTTATTGAATTATAATAAAGATATATCTATTAAAAATTCAAATTCAATAATCAACAGAGATTATTTAAATATAATTAATAATAATACATTTAAAAATGAAACATCTTTAAGTAATGACAAAGAAAAAAAAATGAAAAGTAACATAAATTGCAGATATTCAGACAAAATTTCTCACTGCAAGAATTCTGATTTATCATGTAAAAAGAAAAAAAAAATAAATACGTTTGATAAAAGGAAAAAATATATTGTTCCTGCAATTAAAACAAAAAAGAAAAATATAACTACAATTGAAGATAATAATAAAACTATTGAAAATGAAATAGATGAAAATAAGAAGGAAACAAAAGATCTTTTAACTTCAAAATTAATTGAAAACAAACAAATTGAATTATTAAAAGATTATCGGAAATATATGGATGATTGTAGTGATAAAATATATAAAAATAATGAGAAAAAATTTCGATTCATACATGAAGAAGGAATTGAATTAAATGATTTATTACAAGATAACAATTTAAGTATAAATCAAGGTCTATATGAAGTTCATGAAAAAGAAGAGAGAGAATCGTCAATTGATAATAAAAACAAGGAAAAAGATAATAATATAATCAAAATTAAAGGAGAAGATAATTTAAATTTAAATGATGAATTAAAAAATGATAAAAATGAAAATATACACTCTTCTAATAGAGATATTAAAAATGAAATAAATAATAATATATATATTGATGAAAATGTAAATAATAATGATGAAAATGAAAATATTGATTTAAATAAGGCTCAAAAAGAGGATAACTCAGACCATTGTTGTAAAACTATTATTCATCATAAAAGAAAGCCAAAAATTGATACATTTGAATACATATTTAAAATAAATAATAATATAGACCAAAATAAGATAATTAATTGCACATCGGAAATAAACAGAAAAAATGAAAACAAAGAAGAAGAAAATAATGATGAAAATAATAAGGAAATGTCTTCTTCTTCTGATTATATTTTTAATAATAAAAATAAGAGAAAAAAAGGAGAAATAATAGAATTCATGAAAAGTAATAGACAAAAAATGAAGGAAATAGAAATAAAGAAAAAAGAAGACAAAGAAAATGCTGAATTGAAAAAGTTTATGGAAATTATAAAGCTGCAAAAAGATATAGAAGATAACAAAAAAATAAATCAAATGAACAATTCAAACAAAAATAGAAGAATTACTTTGAATAACAAAATAAATAGAGAAGCAAATGATTTTTATATAGGGAAAAATTCATGTTTAGATAATAGCAATTTTAAGATATCAATAGAATCTTCAATAAGCTCATTCCTGAATCAACGAGATTTTTATATAAATGTGTATGAAACACAAAAAATTTTTGCTTCACAGGATAGCCTTATTCCTTTATTTAAAACAGAACCAAATATTAATAATGATGATAAAAATAAATCTAATACTAAAGATGGCATTAATTACTTTTATGATATTTATAATGGAAATAATTTTAATGTGAGTGGCATTAAAAGCAACAAAAAGAAAAATATAGGAGATAAAAATATAAATATTAAGAATATTAATTTATTCAAAGAAAGGAACAACTCCAAAAAAATAGATTATGATGAAATGAAAAAAGTAATTGATAGACTAAGCTGTTTTATGGATAAATACAAAAAATTAGTTGATACAACTGATAATAATATAAAAGGGGAATTAAACCAGAATGAAAATATAAGTCATAATTATTTAAAGCAAGATAAAAATGTTGGTTCTGGAAAATATAATATCAAAAAATATAATGCTATTAATAATATTACTCTTCAAAAATACAATGATATAAATGGTGAAAAACAGAATCCAAATAATTCTCAAAGGAATAAAATTCCTCCTTTATATGCAATTTCAAATAATCTTGATTCTAATCAAAACCTTGATAATATCAATTATCAAGAAAAAAGCAATATTCCAATATCTCAAAATAATGGAAATATTAAAGAAATTAATACCTTTAATAATAATAAAAAAGAAAACAAAGAAGATATTAATAATAATAATTATAAAAATAATTTGCTTAATGTAAAGCAGCAACAAATTAATGATGTTAATAGCAATAAGAATAGTAATGAAATTAATAATATAAATAATAAAGAGGACAATTTAAAAAAAAGTGAAAATCAAAATCTAGTCATAAATAAGGAACAAACAAAGTATAATTTTTCAAAAGAAGAATTGGATAATTATAATGAAATTTTTACATCAATATTCACCTATCTTAAATTAATCATTCAGAGAAATACATTAAATGATATTTTATCATATGGTGAATATAAATATAGATATAAAATAGGTTTTGAACAGCTAATAATATTATTCAAATATAAGCCATTTAATAATTTGAGATTATTACAACAAAATGAATATTATCAAGTTATTTTTAAACAACTTTGCATACCATATATTAGCAGGGCATTTAATAAAATTAAATTATATGCTTTTACTAAAGAAAGAATTGAAGAAGCAATCAGAATCTTAGAACAAATTTATGTTGTAACTTTTTTGAAAAGATTATTAACTTTTATAGAAGCAAAAGAAAATTATTATTATAATTTCCAAATAGAAAAGGATAAAATTATAGAAGAAGAAAAAGAGTATAAGTCAAATGAATCTTCAATCCAAAATAATAAGTCAAAAATTGCAGACAATAAATTATTTCAAAATGATAATGATTTTGTTAATGATATAAATAAAAAGGATTTTGAAGTTAATAATAATTCAAATTTAAATATTAATAAAGAAAAAAAAGGAAAAAAAGAAGAAATACAAGATAATAAATTAGATTTTAAAAATATAGAAAAAAAGTCGGATAAAAAAATATATAATGAAGATCGCCTTAAAATTGAGAAAAATAAAAATATAATTAATAATAATGATATTTTTAATGAAAAAAATTATGAAGAAAATAATAAATATGAATTTTTTGAAGATAGAAATAAAAATGGAAAAGATAATATTGAAAAATTCAAAAGATTATCAGCAATATTTAATAACTTATTTAATGAACTTTCTTTTGAAGCTAGAAGGTATTCATTTTATAAATTATATGGATATTATTCTAATATCATAGAGAAAACTAACAAAAGTTTAAAATTAAATGAAGTGGCAAATCAAAATAATAATGGAAATTTTATAGAAGATAATCAAAAAGATGAAAATACTAGTAATAATATTTCCTATCAAAAATGCTATTCATATTTATATGAATCATTGACGGAAAAAAGTTCTATATATGCTTGCCCTAATAGTGAAGGAAATGATGGATTACATAAAATATATGTTTTATTAGAGCAACAACAAAAGCCAAATGCTAAAGAAAAAAATGAAAATAATTCAGAAAATGAGGAAGGTTACAATAATAAAGAAAATGAACATTTTCAAATTGGTAAAAGAAAAGGAAATAATATTATTAAACAAGAACCAGAATTTGGAAAGGAAAAAAATAATAATAATATAAATATAGAGAACAAAGAAGACAAAAAAAATAAAAATAGCCAAGAAAAACAACAAGAAAAAATAAATGAAGAAAAAAAAAATAATAATAATTTCCATAATAGAAATGAAATTGATAATATAGAAAAAGAAAACAATTTTAAAAATAATCTATTAGAAAATGATTTAGTTAATCCTTACAAAGAATATTATTTTCAAAATGAAAACTCTGATATTAGTTATGAACCAGAAGATAGTAAGGATAATGAGCCAGTTATAAACAAATCTGAAGAAAATAAAGACTTTCAAAATCTAGAAAGCCGCCATTCGTTAATTGCAGAAAAACTAAAAAATAGTTTTCAAAATAATTATGGTTTTTCTAATGATAGCTTTGTTATAAAAAATATTAATAATAATACAGATAAAATCAATAATAAAAAATTAATACAAAATATTAAAAAATCAATTGAAAATAAATATACTCATAATTCCGATAATTTAAATATAAAAGAAATAAAAGATTTAAAAGATATTGAATCAAATATATTTGAAAAAGAAGCTGATTTAGATGAAAATATAGCAAACATAGAATATTTGCTAAGTTCAGAAAAAAGCCATGAAGAAAATGAAGAAAAAAGAAAAATAAATAATGAGAAATTAATAAAAAATGAAAATAATGATATTGATAATAATATAATTGCAAAAGATAAAAATAATCAATATTTTTCTTTGAAAGAAATATATGATAACGCTAATGATAGTTTAGTAAAAAAGAATAAAGCTGCAAATGAAAATAGAAAAAGATTTTATAATAGTTTTGCAGGAAATGAAAAGCTAAATTTGAAGTTAAATGATAATTCTCCACATTCGTCAATAATAAAAATGAAGAAAGATATATTAATGAAGAGTGTAAATGAAGATAAGAAATTTTTAAATAATATATATATGAATATAGGCAATTTAGAATATCCTTTAACTCAAAAAAACTTGAGTAAAGACAATTCTAGTAAATTTAAAAAAATTGATGAAAAAGAAGGAAATAAAAATAGTCAAAGAAATATTTTGCAAAAAAAATACCAATCAATACCCAAATTTTTAAATAAAGAAAATAATAATGATAAAGAATGCCAAAAAGAAAAAAATAGATCGCTAATTCAAAATATATTTAAAATTCATAAAATAAATTATCCTATAAAGAAAGAAGAGGACAAAATATTTACTTCCAGAAGTGAAAAAATTCCAAATCCACAAAATTTAAATGAATTATTAAAAAGAGCCAATGATGAAATCAATGACAATAATGTCAATGAAAAGAGAGATGGAAAAACCAGTAAATTAAATCAGATAATAGATGATGATAATAATATCTCTTTTTCTTTTAATTTAAATAGTGAAAATAAACATAAATATAATTACTTGGAAAACAAATATAATAATTCTGAAGATATTATTAATTATAATGAAAGTTTAAATTCAGAAAGAAAAACAGAAGAACAATTATATAATGAAAAAATAATGAATCAATTAACTGAAGAAATGGTAAAAAAAATTGAAGAAGAAATGGCTAATAATATATTGAATGAAATATTATCAAATGAAATAAATAATAGAAAAAAAATATTTAATACAAAGAAAAAGTCAAAAATATCAAACTACAGTGTTAATTCATATCCAAATTCATCAAATAACAAAAATTATCAAAATGCAAGCTTTAATCTGAATTATTTATCTAATGAAAATTTGGAAGTATATCCTCCTAGTCCGGGGAGAAAGAAATCAAAATCTGGAAATATTTCTTCTTATTTAGTAAACAATAAATATAATACATTTTTTGTATTTTCTTCTCCTCAAAAAAAGGATGAAAATTCTCTAACTACTTCTATCTTAATGAAAAGCCTTCAAGAGAAAAAAAAGGAAGAAGAACTTTCTTATTATGATAAAATAATTTTACCAAAATTTTTAGAAGTAATCAAAACAAATATTATGAAAAAGTATTATCTTTTGATAAAAAATTTAAAAATACCTTTAAAAATAGATGAAGGAAAGCTAATGGTAGATTTATCTTTACAAATAACTATGAAAAAAATTTTTGATAAAAATAGCTTATTTATAATAGATAAAAATTATATAAATGAAAATATTAATAAAGATGCCTTTTTAGATGAGAATATTTTGATACAATTTAATAAAGAAAATAAGTGTAATGAATATATTCAAAATTTAAATAAATGTATTTTTGATGCTGTAAATGAACTTATTCAAAATCAAAGATTATATGGTAAAATAGCAGAGCCACTATCATGGAGTTTGAGATTTAAAGAAATGGATTACAAATATAAAGATACTAGATTTTTTAAAGATTTGTTTATTAATAATATATTTAAAGAAATAAATAATTTATTAAGCTATCAAATAGGAATGATTTCTGAAAATCATGAAAATTCTTCAAGAATTCCAATAGATAGAACTAATATAGAGAAAAGTATAAATAAAGAATTGAAAGAAGATGAAACATGGCAAAATTATGATGAAGAAGAAACTATTATAAAGTTAATGGTTGAGAAAATAATAATGAATCAATTAATGAAAGAAACTGTGGAAATTTTAGAGCATGTTCATTTTTCAAGAAAATACCCAGAAAAATATAGTTATAAATCAATTTTTTCTTGTGAAAAAATACCTTTATTAAGCTTCCAAAATGAATTAGTCAATAAAGCTAAACAAATGGAGAATAGTGAGGAAATTGAAGAAGGCGAAGAAGATGAGGAAGAGGAAGATGAAGAAAATAATTCTTATAAATCCGAAGGCAAAAGTCAAAAGAAAGCAGATTAAATAGGAAAATTTTTAAAGCAGATGATATATCAAATTACAACTAATTTATGTTGATTTTGATTTTTCCTTTTTATAAATGAAATGAGAATGTATTATAATTCTTGTTTTATATTTGTGTAGAAATAAAAAATAAAATTATTTTTTGTTTTTAATTCTATTAATTAATTATTTATTTATTTATTTAATAATTTATTAATTTTATTATTTATTAATTATTTTAATTTTATTTTATTCTTAGTTTTGCATGGGGATTGGGGATTGGGGATTGGGGATTGGGGATTGGGGATTGGGGATTGGGCCCAATCCCCAATCCCCAATCCCCCATCCCCAATCCCCAATCC
>Ga0247610_10008720_pt1 | contig 10285 bp, 11 predicted proteins | sample 174DNAGHGhighgp2_FD_193483 | JGI IMG/M metagenome (GOLD analysis project Ga0247610, IMG submission 193483) | Sheep rumen microbial communities from Palmerston North, Manawatu-Wanganui, New Zealand - 1742 DNA GHGhigh gp2 | ecosystem: Host-associated > Mammals > Digestive system > Stomach > Rumen... | reverse complement strand
TGGTTATCACAATGGGTACGAATGGGTTGACCTAGGTTTGCCAAGTGGTACTAAGTGGGCTACATCAAGTATAGGATTCTACCAATTTGGGGCACAATATTATGCTGCTATTACAAGTGGAAGCTGTTACTATTGTAGTGGTACATATAGTCCTGGTGACTCATCACACGATGCCGCAAGATATAATATGGGAGGCTCGTGGCAGATGCCTACGTCTAGCGATGTTCAAGAGTTATTAGACAATTGCGACTATAGGTATGGAAGTAATTACTGTACATTCACAAGTAAGATAAACGGAGAAAAACTGTATATTGACACAAGCGGATGCTTCACACCAAGTATGAGCAAGGTTCAGACAAGCGGTGCTTATCTATGGACATCAACTGGCAACGGAAGCAATAAGGCATATTTCCTTAGTTGTGGAAATAGTGGAAGTGGTGTATACGGCGATGGAAACAGAGATTATGGAAGACCAGTATACGGTGTATACAAGGGTTAATATAAATGAAAAAGGAACAATCATTGATTTGATTGTTCCTTTTTTTCTTGTTTATATTTGTCTTCTGTTATGATAACTGGATATGTTTTCATCCTTTTAAAGTGAGTCATAATGAATAGGTTCGTTAATCGTTCACCAATGTAACCTCCTATTCTATATTGATAGTCAACAGTGTTATTTGGATATTTATCTTTCAAGTATTTGTCCTTGTTGTCTTCTATCCTCTTTCTTATATCAGTTCCAACTATTTTAAGGTACTCATCAAGAATTTCAAATATGAATTTGCAGTATTCTTTAAAGTCCTCTTGTTTCATAATGAACATATTATATGGTATAAATAACTTACCGTTTATGAAGTTGCTCCACGAATTACAGTATTCTGGATGCTTATCTGCCAATATACCACCAATTATGTATAAGTCTTCAACGTTATGACAATTTGAATATTGCTCCTTTACACTAGTCTTATATTGTAATGGCTTTGATACAATGGCATCATATTTTTCAAACAGTTCATCAACGTTTGGTATGTTGTCTAGGAAATTAAAATATCTCCTATAATGACAAAATCCCACATATTTTTTAAGAGGTATATTATCATAAACATATTTATACTGATAAAATTCACTGAAGAAGTCATCTTTAAGGGGCAATTTTGGTGTCATATACATTGAATCAAGTATCTTATAGGTGGATGATTTTACAGATGATTTGAACGATTTATGCGTACATATGAATATATCAATATCGTTTGATGATGTTATTGTACTATTACCCCATAGTGATTTGTGCTTATAAAGCCAGTAATCTGCATTAGTTTTTTTACCCCAACTTCCAGCACCATAGTGTATAACCCACTCATCCTCGTTTATATTTTTTGAGTTGTACCCCTTACAATCAAAATAGAATGAAGAGCCAGTATCATACTCATCACCTTCTTTTGACAACCCAACAATTCTGCTTTCATCAAAATATTTTATACCGTTCTCTTTACACATCCTTACGTTTATGAAACATATGTGCGGAGAAACTCTTATATTTTTTGAAAGACCATTAATGCACTCTTGACCAACATAAATATACTTATCATTATACAGTTCTGACAAGTCTTTCTTTATTAACACATCTGAATCAAGCAGTATGAAATTGTCATTGATAATATCAAAGCACTTATCAACGCTCATAGTGTGTTTTAGTGTACCAAACCCACTCTTAGCCCCATATTCTGTTTTATCTTCATACTTTGATAGTATTGAATTAAAATCAACTATTTTGCTTTCAGTGTTGTCTATGATAGTTACGCCATCAGAAACACTTTTAAACGGTTCTTTATCACTGTTATCGAAGACAAATATGTTGACGTTTGGGGTTGTCTTAATAACACTTTTTATACAAGCATTGGTTAATTTTGATGTGTTATAGTTAACAATCAAAACATTAATCTTACTATCCATCTATATCAATTCCAAAGGTATCTGCTAGATACTTTTTCTTTTCATCAGTTATTTTATTTAAACAGAAGAAATCTTTAACAAGTTCCTTCTTATCAAGGTTAGTATGCGGTCTGTCAGCATACTGCCTTGTATATTTATGGTTAAGCCATTCATCAATCGTCTTGGTGAAATAATGCCTTATGTAACAACTATTGTAGTTATAAGGCTTAAATGGTCTGTCTGAACATTCAACCCCATCACAATCACAATGCTTTATAGGCAAGCCAAGCGGCGTGTGCGTATTATGATTCCAAAAGAAATTATCTATCCCACACCTAATAATTGACTTAACGTGATAATTTTCTGGAAAACTGTATTTCATCTTAGAATCATATGGCAACGGCTCTGTGAATCTTTTTTGTACTGGTTTATCATCATATGTAACCAAGTCATTGTCTCCATAGTTCATCCAGTTAACATTGATGCATTGATAATCATTGAATATGTCTTGAGATAAGTAATCCTTTATATTATCATAATTTACAAGTGTTAAGAATTCATCAAAATCGAAGAATGCAATCCAATCGAAATCTTTATTATGTTTTTTATAACAATCAACATATGCTTTCGTCTGACAAGATTCCTTATCCCTATAATCAGTTATTTCAACAAATCTACTGTCAATATATGGCTGTAATACATCTTCGAAATGTTCCTCATCACCAAAATTGTTGTCATATATGAATATCTTATCAAATCCGATATTCTTGTAATGTTCAACCCACTCTACAGCATAACGGTTTTCCATTCTACCTATTGCGAATAATGCTACTTTCATATCTCTTTATATATTCTTCCTTTTCTTTTGTCCTCTCATTGAATTTGAAAAAATCGTCAATTTTATATGTCCAGGAAAACACATCGTATTCTCTATCAGCAGTACCCCTTACCATCTTATTATTTAGCCATTCATCAATCGTTTTTGTTATAAAATGCTTAAGATACGCTCCATTAAATGTGCAAGGCTTATGATAGCAATATTCACATATGTTACCAACAGCGTCACAAAATACAATATCATTATTTGGTGAATGTGGTGTGTCTGAAAAATGAATGCCATCTATACCGCCTCTCAAAATGGACTTAACGTGGTCATTTTCTGGAAACGGATGTGCCCCCTTACAGCTTGTGCTCATCTGCCTAGTGAATCTTTCCATAAGCGGTTTTCCGTTATTATGAACAAGGTCGTTGTCATCCATAATCATCCAGTTTATAAGGATGCATTGTTTGTCTTCGCTGAATCTTGATAAAAATAATTTTATATTGTCATCTTTTTGAAGCATTAGGAATTCATCAAAATCGAAGAATGCAAACCAGTTATATTCGTTTTTATGTTTGGCATAGCATTCATTATATGCTGAGAACTGCGCCTTTTCTACATTCCTGTAAGGTATTATTTCCACAAATTCATTATCTATAAATTGCTGTAACACCTCTTCGAAATATTCTTCCCCATCGTGGTTGTTGTCGTAGATGAATATCTTATCAAATCCAAGATTTTTATACCATTCTACAAATTCAACTGCATATTGGTTCTCAAGCCTTCCTATTGCGCATAACGCTACTTTCATTTCATCCATTCTTTTAATAATTCATCATAATATTCAGCTATTATATTCCAACGTGCAATTTTTTCATCTGTTTTTCCGGCAAAATATATTGGAAATGTGCTTGGTATGTTTTCATCAGTTGACTTATCAACTTCTCCAACAGCAATAATACAGTTGGTGTCGATATATAATGTTTCACTTTCCTTAAAAGCGTTTAATTCTGATTCATTTACAAGCCCAAATGTTAATAGGCTTGCACCTTTTTTTATCTTTTCAATCTGCTCGTTTGTGTAATTGAATTTAACAACTTTAATTTTACCCATAACTTTTTATAAAAAATAAAAAAAATAAGGGTAAAAACAACAGTTATTACCCTTATTTAATAATGATAGGTTTAATAAAATATTTTAATTATGTACAGATTTATCGACAATTGATTTGTACAATTTTACCCTTTCTTCACAAACTGCGGCAATTGAATACTTATCTTTTACATAATTGTACAAATTATCTTGTAATTTCTTCACAATATCAGGATTTTCAGCCAATTTATTGATATATTTTACCCAATCCTTATGATTCTTTCTTGAATCGACCAATAAACAGTTACCATTTTCGTTAATTTTTCCTCCAAATTCAATATATGGAATAGAATCAATGGTATATGCTCCAAAATTCTGCGCAATTAACGCCGTATGCGTAAATCCTGCTTCGATTGTTTTAAGCTGTGACTTAACTTTATTGAATTCATTTTCCTTCAAAGGCGCAAGAAGCACATCTACATTTTCATAATGCGTTGCATATTCATTAATATTTCTTGTCCACATTCTTCTGTATTTTTCAGTTACAAATGGGTCATCCACATTCTTCATAAATTTAGACAAGAATTCTTTATGCTCCCCTGAAAGAGTTTTGTAATTTCCTGTGATGATTTTCTCATATGTGAACCATACACTCTCTTCTGGTCTAATTGGGCGTTGCGTTTTCTCTCCTGTATCTTGATTATATGTTGTAATCGTACCATTTGTATCAAATCCGCATAAAACAATTTGAACATTATCTTTTGTTCTTGAAACCAAATCACCAAGAAGTTCAATATCATGCAAGTGAGAAGAACCACAAATGATTCCAACTCTTAATTTATCTGACTTTTTCTTTGTTTGAATATATTGCTTCTCTTCTGGATTGATTGCATTTGGCATTACAAACACATTTTTGTTATATTGTTTAATAACATCAGCAAAAATAGGCGTTGTTGTTGTAACGCAATTAGCCAATTTAATGTGGTTTATAATTGGTTCGTGCCATTTTTCCTTTTTTGCAGTTAAAGACATTGGATGGTCATTACCTAATCTGAAATGGTCATCAATATCAAGAATAACTGGTATTTCAAGGAAATTAATCATCTTCATAATCTCACAATTTTTATCCAATTGCTTGTGAATATGAATGAGGTCATACTGTTTCAAATAAGCATCGAGATTTTCCCTTGGTAAATTATAAACAATGTCAATGTCAAATTCATCTTTATAGTGTTCTGCAATGTACACATGAGGGTCTACAGAACGAAACTTACCTACGCCAGTGCGGTCAGATGGTATTACCAACATTTTAATTTTCTTATCTGCCATAACTATTATATATTATTATATTATTTTATTAAAAAATAGAAAAAAATGGTATATAGTAAATATTTATTATAAAACATTTAAAGAAATATGAAACAACTAAAAACAGACCCAATTTATCGCACATATTATGTTAATAGCAATATAATTTATGAAATTAAAAATTCTATTGCTCCAACAAGTGATACACACGCTGTAATTTACAAAAAAGGTAGTTCTTTCCCTTTAATTACGTTTTCAAATAAAAAGACAGAAATAGTTTATAAGTATTATTTGGATTCATTAATTGAAGATGGTGACAAGTTAAATGGCGGAGTGTTTACAAAAGTTTGTCATGAATTTACTGGTGAGCCTGAAAAGACACCATTTGAATATTTCAAGTCTTTATGCGAGAAACAAATTGCTTCTATAATAACAGACTCAAGTAATAATAGAGATTATTCGTTCTATTATGACCCAGACAATAATATAAACAGATTATCATTGCTTGGAGTTCCTGAATATATGTTTGCTCAAAACTATGATGATTATGGTGCTTTTAAGGAAAGCGATGGAAAAACTACTACTGATGTTACAAAATCTAAATTGATTGATTTTACTCAAGCAACATATAATCAGTTGCTGTCAGACGAAATTTATAATAGAACATTGAAAGCAGCAAATGACGTTGCTTATCAATATAACAAAAAAGTAAAAACATTGGAATTACAAGACAGATAAAAAAATAGGAATCATTTACGATTCCTATTTTTTATTTACGTTTTTAATAAATGTCAATTTCGATTCATACATATCTCCACCTTTTGTAACAAAAACAAATTTATTACCAGTGAATTGAACTGCCTTTACCTCACTAATGTCAGCTGTTTTACTTTCATTAAGCATTTTCTTTGCTAACGCTCCTATTTGCTTTTTAACTGCACTTTCAACAATTGTCTTGATTAGTTCATAATCAATCTTTCCATTATTATTTTGCTGCTGTGGAACATAACTTTCTTGCTGAACTTGTACATTATCACCAGTAATTCCCATTTTATCCAATACTGACCTATTTGGGTCAAATACGCTTTGGTCTATGTAATTGTTACTAAAAGATTCAAGTATTTCTTTTGGTAATCCTTTGTTTACTTGTGTAGGCACTTGAGTAGTTGGCACTGCTGCTTGTTGAACTTGTCTGTTGCCTCTATAGTTATCTATTGCTGCATAAAGTCTTTCCTCACTATTATCATCAGAGTAGTTTTCATTTATGCTACCAATAGATGTTCCGTTTGCTCCATATGAAGGAGCTATATTTTCAAAACCAGTCATAACAGGTGCTGCTGAACCTTTAAGGCTTCTATAGGTTCTTTCTCTGTCAAGTTGCCTTTCTTTTATAATATGAGAATCTTGCTTTGCATCTTCGTGTATCATTTTTCGAGCTTTATCTTTAATTGCCTCGAATTTACTAGTATCCATTGCCATTATTCTTCGTCTTTATCTTTTTTAGGATTATTTTTTACGTTAATCGGCCCTTGTTGTGATTGTTTAGGTTTCATAGCGTTATTTTGTAACATTGCATTATCTTGTTGTTGTTTTTCAGCCTCTGCTTTTGTCCAAATGTCATCATCGAATCTGTTGAATTGTGTATCAGTATCTTCGACATTTTTAGCCCATTGAGCGTATTTTTTACTATTAGGTTGAGAAGTGAAAACATTTTTCCTCCATTGTTGAGAAGCATTAGGTATTGGACCCTGGGTATTCTTAGATGCAATCTTTGGTGCTCCCTTGACAAACTCTTTTTTCGCCCTTACTGCGCCTAATGTGTCATCAATTCCTTCGAATTTTGCTTGTAAAATGACTTTGCTCATAGTACCATCACCATTTCTATTATAATCTGGCGCGTCATAGCCTTGCATTGGTGGTGGGATGTTAAATGTCTGTTTTCTTGGATGCCAAGATGTAATTCTTTTCAATAAAAATAGTTTCCACTTAGGCTCTCCCCTCAAAGTGTCACCACTTATTTGAAATGCTCTTAGACATTCATTTCCAGCCATTGTGATACCATAAGCATATGGTTGAATCAAACGCCTACCTGGTGCATTGTTATCTTCATCAGAATATGTTATATCTACATAGTTATGATTATTGATAACATCAGATACTTCATTTGACCCAACCGATTCATTTAGTACTTTTTGTAAAATCTCGTATAGATTTAATGACATAATGAATTAATTAATTATAGGTGGTTTAATGTCATACCAACATAGTACTGACCTTGCTTAACGTTTTCAGCAGTGTTTACCAATTCTGCGCCATAAGGCTGTACAGGGCTGTACAATGAATTAGCCATACTCTTCTCACGTCCGCCAATATCATTTCTTCCTTCGATGTCGTATAGACCACCGCCATTAAATGTGTCAAAGTTACTATAGTCAATCATATTTGTTGGCTTTGTGCAATCAGGCCACCAAGATGTATGACCTCCATGACCAGTACCCTTACCTTGAGGGTCGCCGTCACTAATTGCGTCTTTGTGAGTTGGCCCATAAGGTCTTAACTCGTTATAGTCACTTTTATTAATTTCATTGCCTCTCTCTTCAATACCTCTCTTTTCAAGGCAAGTCTGACCGTTTTCTATAGTTGCCATATCTGTATAAATTTTAAATATTTTATTTTAATTATAAATAGTTATTACTTGATTTTTTTAATACAAGCAATTTGCTTTCATCAATTATTATTTTTTTGTTCTTTTTAAGGCTTTCTGCTATTGAAGAAAGCACTTTACTTCCACCTTGAATGAATATTGATGCTAAATCACCTCTACAATGATATATGTCTAATACTTTGTTTACTAACACAAGAACTTTTTCTGGCGGAAGATTTTCATCAAATTCTTTCAATATAGCCATAATCGGTTCAATACCATAGTCAGATATACCATCACTCCCATCAGGTAATACCATCCAATCTCCAGTTATTCCGATTTTATATAACAGTTCATCAGATTCAACTTCCCAATATATCTTATTACTTTCTGAATCTAATCTAAGTTCATTAAGTCTGTATTCGCTTTTGTTTTCAGCGTTGTACGCATTAATGTAATCTAAAATATTGTTACTGTTTATAAATAAATTTTCTTCATCACACATTTCGATTACTTCACTAGGTTTAATTTCCAATGTGATTTTATCGTACCCTTCAACTTCAATAAATCTTCCGTCTCTATAATAGTTGTGCAAAAAATCCTCACATTCTTCTGATGGAAAGTCACTACCATGACCGCATATTTCAGTATTTGCCATCAGTGTTGATGTGTTTTTCATGATAATACCCATCCATTGATAAATGTATTTTGAAGGGAAACTTGTTAATTTACCAAAACGTGTGAATTCGCTTAATGCTTTTTTATACATTTCTGGATTAATTAGAGTTCCCCAATCTTGTTTTCCATTTGGGTTTTTTAAAAAAGAATCAAATACATACGATGCCCCATAATCATAGAAATAATTTTCAAAAAAATAATCTATGCTTTCTGTTAGTCTAACGGTGGCATTACCCATTTTAATGTCCTTATTGACATCTTTAACCTTAGTTGGGTCTTTTTCAAGTTTTGGAACAGGAGGTACTGCGTCAACCTTCTTAACAGCAGTTCTCATTTTCCTTAAAGTATCGTGCGCCCAATTCTTCATATCATTTCCGCCAGGAAGAATAAAGCCAAGGTTCTTTTCATTTGCATCGTCATCATTGATGCTCATATCTTTATATTCGTGGTCAATTTTCTTTATGTCAGAAAATGATAATGTTTTATCTCCGTTATGTATTTTATCTTTCTTTTTTGACCTCTTGTTATAATCATCATCAACAATAGAACTTGCACGCTTATAACCCTTTGACTTTTTATATTGGCCAAAGAGATTTAAGTTCTTTTTTATTTTATTAACAAGTTTATCTGGTACCTTTGCTTGTTTTTTACCAAGCAATTTACCTTCGTCTTCTATTATTAATGGCATAAATTGGGTTTTTAAACTATTATCTTACGGCAGGTCCAGACCATCCACCTGGTCCATATGAACTTGCCCAAGGTTTGTCAGTGTGCATTCTTGTAGTAATCTTGTCAAGTAATGGCATTGTTCCATACTTAGGATTACCTTCATCATCTTGGATTGTGGCAGTAGGGCTACTTTCGGTTGTATCGCCGTACTCTTTTATGTCACCATCCTCAAAGTCGGGTGCTCCAGTTTCGCTTTCCATTATCTTAGCGAAGATACGCATTTGACTTTCATTTAACTTTATTGTTTTCATCACTACATCTTTTATTATTTATAAATATTTATTTGTAGTAAATAATGCGAGTATAAATGGCTAATTTAAAGGATAATAACTATCATAATCTAAAAATCAGGGTAAATAAAGACGAATATTGGGATTTTTTCATCAATAAGGATGCTTATGGTGCATATAGTTCCAATGGCGGTATGTATGACGCATGCCTTATATCATACATTGATGCCTCATTGGATGAGTGTATTAGCGAGGAAAATTGGCTCTATAGTACAGATAGTTACCAATGGGAAAGTGCATATACAACAAATAGCGTTTTAAACAATATAGGATACACTGGTATCGATAATGGATTAATTACTTACAGGAAAGATAGAATAAGCAATAAAGACTTCTTCGACATATTTACAAAATCCAAATATGAATTAAAAGAGGGCGATAATAGACTTAAACTTCACGCTGTAAGTGGTAATACATTGCTGTACGAATACCCTACACAAGTTGAAGATGGTGTTATAAAATTCAATGGTGGTTTTTATCAAGGTTTCTTTAGAACAAAATGCGATGAATATAGCATATTACCTATAAAGATGGATGATTTTGACACTTGGGGATTTGAGTTTGTACTTAACAAGTGCGAAATGGAAAAAGAGGGTAAAGAAACCTTGAATGATAAATATCCAGATAATAAAGGTATATTCTTCTATATGGGAACAAGAGCAGAAAATAAGTGGATTTACCTTTATGACAAAGACGATAAAGAAGGTAGAGAGTCTTGTTTCACACTATCATATGACGAATATATTGAAGGCGGAGAAATAGATAAGAAAGACTATATTGTAGGTAATTTCT
>Ga0247610_10008719_pt1 | contig 10285 bp, 20 predicted proteins | sample 174DNAGHGhighgp2_FD_193483 | JGI IMG/M metagenome (GOLD analysis project Ga0247610, IMG submission 193483) | Sheep rumen microbial communities from Palmerston North, Manawatu-Wanganui, New Zealand - 1742 DNA GHGhigh gp2 | ecosystem: Host-associated > Mammals > Digestive system > Stomach > Rumen... | reverse complement strand
ATGCAGAGCCTGGAGTAAACCCACAAAGGAAAGATGGGCGTGGTAATATATGCCCTGTAACCATTATCCTTCCTACACTTGCAATGGAAGCTGTGCAGAGTATAGACGATGATGAAAATGCTAATGGAAAAGAAAGTATTGTTAATGCTTTCATGGAACTTTTGGATAAGAAAATCCATGAAGCAAGAGATATGCTTCTTGAGAGATTTGATTGGATATGCTCACAATCTCCAGCAAGCGCAAAGTTTATGTATGAAAATGGAACAATGGGTGGATATCATCCAGAGGAAGGAATAAGAAGTGCGCTTAAACATGGCACTTTGGTAATTGGACAATTAGGTCTTGCAGAAGCTCTCCAAATTCTCATTGGATGCGACCATACGACTGAAGAAGGTATGGAAGTCGCAAAGAGAATTGAGTAGCTATTTAAAGATAGATGCGCTTAGTTTAAAAAAGAAGAGCATCTGAATTTTGGGGTATATTATACTCCTTCGGAGAATCTTTGCCATACTGCTCTAAAGAAATTTAAAAATAAATATGGAGTTATTAAAAACGTGAGTGATAAAGAATTCTTTACAAATAGTATGCATGTACCTGTTTGGAAAGAAGTATCTCCTTTCGAAAAGATTGATATTGAAAGCCAATTAACAGGATATAGCAATGCAGGATGCATAACATATGTAGAACTTGATGCTTCTGTTATCCATAACATCGACGCGCTTGAATAGATTGTTAATTACGCCATGGATAAGGATATTCCTTATTTTGCAATCAATGTGCCAAGCGATACCTGTTTAAATTGCGGTTTCTAGGGTGAGATTAATGATAAATGCCCAATTTGTGGAAGTCATAATATTCAACAATTAAGACGTGTGACAGGATATCTTACAGGCAATTACAAAACAGCTTTTAATGTTGGAAAATAGGATGAAGTGCACCATCGTGTTAAGCATGTAGGAGTAATGGAACGATGAGATACGCAGGCATTATAAAAAATGATGTTGCAGCAGGAGATGGCGTAAATGTAACATTTTTTGTATAGGGCTGCGCGCAACATTGCCCAGGCTGTCATAATCCAGAAACTTGGGATTTTGATGGTGGATATGAATTTACTCATGAAACTCTAGAAACAATTATTAATTCATTGAACTCTAATGGAGTCTAGAGATAGTTAAGTATAATGGGAGGAGAACCACTTCATCCCAATAATTTATTCTTGACAAATTTAATTATCACTGAAGTAAAAAAAGTATATCCTAATATAAAGATTTATTTATGGACAGGATATGTATATGAAGATTTACTTTAGAGACATGAAAAACTATTAGATAATATTATGTAGAATATAGATACTTTAATTGATGGACCTTTTATTAAAGAATAGAGAGATATTACTTTAGAAAAAAGAGGATCTAGAAATTAGAGAATAATAAAAATAAAAGGGATTGGTTGAACACCAATCCCTTTTATTTTTTTGAACCGCGGTTTGACAATTTTTCATAGGTAAAGTATCACAAAAAATTGTCAAACCGCAGTCTCTAGAAATTATTATCTTATTCTAATCCAAATTCTTCCATTTACTTTTATTTCTTCTTTAGTATCTCCTTCATATTCATTTGCTATCCAAATGTCATAATCTGGTACTGCTGATATTGTTCCAATAATACACCAAGGATAATTTCTAGCTTCTTCATTTGTCATTATACTAACTGTGCCATTAGGTCCAGAGCATACTGGTTTACCTATATTATTTTTAGCAACTTTTCTATCTTCATATAAATAAGCAAGAACTCTTCCAGTAGCTGCTGTTGGAGTCTAACATTTTTCACTCTATCCAATTGCAAAACCAAAAGTATCAGAAACGATTTCACAGCCTTCTTGTAATCTTTCTGTACTTAATACTAACGTATCATTTCCGACTTCTTTAATACATCTACCTGGTTCTATTTTTTCTTTTGTCTCTCTAAATTCTGCGTAGTCATTCCATACTGCTCCATATAGTCTAGTTCCGCAATGAACATACATATCTGCTCCACGATATATTATCCAAGTATTGCTTGCTGTAAATGTACCAGATGAATTAACATATCCATTTGAGTATAATCCATGATTAGATTTTCCAGAGCCAATTAATAATCTTAACCTTAAAGTTGTATCTGTATTTAAAATAGAAATTGCAGCATCTCCGCCAGAAGCTCTTGATCGTGTTAAATCACCAGTCATTGTATCGCCTGCTTTTTTAACATAAGTATTAACAATATTATTGCCAGATCCGTCCTATGTTGCTTTTGTCGCTGTCGCTGCATTCCCACTAAACTGCCCTTGTGTAATGCTTGCTAACTATCCTTTTTTACCATCTCCAAAAACATAACCAGTTACATTCCCAGAAGCGTTACGACCAAATGTCTAATAATTAAACCATATTTGATTATTAAAATTATCTGGGATAAAATTAAATTCATTTGCATTTCCTACTAAGATATGAGCATGAGGAGCATTAATTCCTCCAGAAAAATATCCTGTACCGCTTGAATTTAAACTAGCTTTTCCATTTAACCAATTAATTAAAGTAGTGTTTTCATATCCAATATATAATCCACCATTAGATGCACTAAGACTTATATTTCCATTATTATGATTTCTAATTAAATTATATTCCGTTCCAGAGTAAGTATTTTTTAATAATGCTATATCTGAAGCTTTATTAAATCCAAGAGTTCCTGTCATTGTATCTCCAGCAATACGCACCCATTTATGAGCACTATCTACAGCATTAGCCGTTTCTGCTTTGGTAATAGCTCTTAATTCATAACCATTCCAGCATGTTAAATAAGTGATTGCTGAAGCTGCTAATGCAGACTATGAATATGCTAATGCTGTTGCTGTCCCGTTATAAGAATCTGCTAAATAAGTGCGATCAGCAGAAGTATTATATACTATCCATTTACTATTTTTATGAGAATATATTCCTGCATTTCCAGATGAACCTACTATAAATGCTACTTGATTAGGATTTGTGCTTTGTGTATTATTTACTTCAACACCACATTCTCCTGCTTTAGTGATATTTAAATCATCTGTTAAAGTATTGCTCCATGTATTATCTCCTCTATAAAACTATGCAGTCGTTCCAGATCCCAATATTTCTGCTTTTGTCCAACTCACATTTGCAGATCCATCTACTGATTTACCAGTAGCTCCTATTGTTAAAGTTCTTGCTGTTTTCCATTTATCAGCGGTACTAGCATTACCAGTTAAGTCTGCAGTAATTCCGCCTGGCGCAGTAATATGACCTGTTGATAAATTTATTTTTGCTCTTAAACTATCATTATTTGGAATTGCGCCATACCAATCTTTATATGTTCCTGTATAGCTTGTCCAAGCTGCTGTGACACTATTTGCAGAACTACTTGCAATTAAAGGAACATTAATATCAGTTGCGCTAGAATATGTTCTTAATAAAGTATTTGTATTTGTATTATAATAAGGATTAGTTCTCCAATTAGTTCCATCATATATCATTATCATAACACTATTTGCAGGATAATGAGTAGTAAGTCTTGTATTTCCAGCATATACTGGGATAGCATCTGTGTCTGTTCCATCCGCCAATGTCAATGTCAAACTTGCATTTCCACTTCCTGCAAATGGTAATTTATAAGCTATCATCTTTCCAGTTACTAATTCATTATCATTAGTTACACCAGTCCAAGAACCAGTTGCTGCTGTTTGTGTTCCAACTATATATTCAATTGGATTTCCAGTTAAATCATTAATTTTCCATCGTTTATCATCAGAACCAAGACTATACCCTAAATCGGTATTTGGTAATAGACTTGCTTTAAATGTCATATTAGCCATGTCATTGACTCCTTTCTACTTTTTAATTAATTTAATATCTAATAAAATTTAAAAAATATATTGTTTTTTTGTTTTTTGTCTGACCAAAATAAATAAAAAAATAAAGAGGGATTTATCCCTCTTTATTTTTTTTAAGCAAACGCCTTTCTGTTCGCATATTGGCTAGCCAAATTAACAAGATTACCAAATGCCTGTTCAATCTCGTTATGATCGACCGCATTCGGGAAGGAAGCTTCAATGTGTACATTCTATTCAAGAGTCTCATCATTACCTTCTACTCTTGGCATGAATAAATCTCCAAGACCATTTGCCATCCATGATGCGAGATTATCGAGCTGGCGCACGATATTCATTGCATCAAGGAAGTTTTCGGTATCATGGGCATTAAGGACAAGTTCTTTCTAATGGAGCCATGCGAGACGGCCATTTTTGCGTTCAGAACCGCCATCCCATTCACCTGTATACATACCAGTATCAGCAAATATACCAGCAAATTTATCTGTTCCTGAAAGATTAGTAATAGTATTCTTAGTTTCAGTAGACATATCTGCCCATAATTTTTCATAAGAAGATTTTGTCGTCTCATGTTTATCTTTATAATACTAAGCAATTGCTTGAGCAGCTTCACTTTCTGGTTCAGAAGGATTAGCATTTTCTAAAAGTTTATGTAATTCTTCATCATAGTCAAATCCAATATTTCCAGCTAATGCCATTGCTGCTTTTTCAATAATAGTAAGTTTTTCCTATAACCAAGTCATATCTTCTTCATTATCTTTTACTAATTTCTTTAATTCGCCATCAATAGAAATATAAACTTCTCCATGTTCTTCTAAGTACGCATTTATCTTATCATATTCATCTTGTGTATCTACATCTTCTCCAACATCAATAGCTTCTTTTTTACGGATAGTCTCATACCAAATATCAAACTATTTAGCAGTTTCCTCTGTATTTTCTTGAAGATTATAAATACGTTTGTTTCCATTTTCATCATAATCAGTTACAATAATTTTACCATATTCTGCCAATACTCGTTTAATTTTTTCAAGTTCAACATTAGAATCAATTGTTGAAGCAAAGTCAACTTTCTAATCAGGTACATATGCATCACTTAATTCTAAGAAATGAATCATTACTTGATTTAATTTTTCATACTAAAGAGTTGTATCATATATATCTTTATTAAATTCTTTAATCTTTTTAGCAGTTTTTTCAAAAGCATCGCCTATTCTATCTGCTAATTCTGCTGTTTCTTCAACATTTGTATTTGATTCTTCCATAATTTTATTGCTATTATTATTAAAATATTCTAAAGCATTTTTAATTTCAGATCCTGCAGCATCATATACTTCTGCTTGTTTCCTTGAATATTCTTCAAAAGTTTCTCCTGCTGTTAATGCAAGCTAATTTAAATTATCTTTAGAAAGATTAACCATACCATTCAGACTATTTGTACCTATTAACGCAGAAATAATTAAATCATTCCAATCGTTAGTAAGATCATGAGTATTTGAACCATAACGATCTACAATAAAAGGATCGAGCCAATCATTATTACCAAAAGCATGATTTAACTATTCTTCAATAAATCTCATGGTCTCAGCAGCTCCATTTACAATATTCTAAATAGCCTAGAAATATTCATCTGAATTAGTAAAATCATCTGGATTTAAATTAGCAATCGCTTGTTCAGCAGATTGTTGTACCTGTAAAATTTGTGCTTCTAAATTATCGATATAATTTTCATTTGCTTCTTCCATATTTTTAATAGCAGTCTCATAATTCTATTCAGCTTCAGAGATATCATCTTCACTAGAAGTATATACATAAGACCAATTGCCATTATTATCTCTTGCAAGTCTTACTAAAGATTTAGCATCTTTAGCATCTTCAAGAGCCTATCTAGCTAATTCTACTTGATATTTTTTATCAAGAATATCAAGATCATATTCGCTTAACTTAATACCACTCTCTTGAAGATCATTAATTTCTTTTTGCAGATCACGCAATCTATTTTTACTTTTTAGATTATCAGTATCAAGAATAGATTGTTCAATCGCTCTATTGAGTGCGCTTAAATCATGAATTCTTTCATAATTATCTACATAATAATCTTCTAAAGCTTTTTCTCTATCAAACTATGCTTGTAATAAATCAAATGTATTAAAGAAAGGACTAAATGATTCTTCAAAAGCTTTTGCAGCATTTTCAATAGTTTGTTTATAATCTTCTGCTATTTTATTTAAAGCATCTTCCCAAGATTTCAAGAATTGTTTATGGCTATCTTTTAATTTAGAATCAACAATATCCATTTGTTCTTTTAACTAATCTGCTCTATCTTGATAATAATTATATTTATCATCATTTAAAATTTCTTCTTCAGTTTTACCTATATCAAGTAATCCTTGTTTATAAGTTTTAAGCTACTCATTTGCTTGTATATAACTCTCATTAGCATCATTATACATTTTTTGCATAGTAGCATAATTGGTTCTAGTACCAGCGACTTTATTAATAGCATTATCAATCATGAAATCTTGTAATTTATTTATAAAATCATATCCAATATTAGTAGATCTTCTATTAGTAAGATTTATAATATTATTATAGGCTTCAAAAACTTCATTATAATAATCAAATTCATCTGCCTATGCATTCATCATTTTACTGAATGTTTTTATATCATTTCCAATAGTCTCAATTACTGCATCAATATATTTTTCTTGCTAAGTAAGATTACTATAAATATTATCTAGCATACCTTCAATCTATGCAACAGTTTCAGTAGTTAAATCTTGAAAATCTGGATTATTAACTGTTACTTTTGCCCATTGCTCAAAGAAAGCTTCAGTATCATTTAATAATAAATCATACATTGAATCAGATAATGAACCATTAACTTTATTAATTTTTTCAATAACTTCTCTAAAATTAGTTATAAATCCATCTTCATCATATTCTAGATTTATATCAACAACTAAATTTGAAGAAATCTTTTCTAATTCATCATACCAACCTTGAACTTGTTTAGTAATTAACTTTTTCTAATCAGAAGTAATTTCACCCTTGTTATTTAAAATAACCTTAGTTAAATCAATAGGCGTTACCATATCTTTTCTTATTTCAACTTCTGCCGATTTAGGTACATAATATACTTCATTCCCTATTTGAATCGCTTCAAAATCTTTAAAATATTCTTCAATTTCTTGTTCAGTTGGGAAATAGGGTAAATCAGTTGTCTCAGAAGTTGTTGCAGTCATAGTTCCATTATTACTATATAGATCTGTACTATCTACTCCAATACTAGTAAGGTAACTATTAAAGCCTTCTGCTCCCATTGTTGGATCAAGAGAATCCCAATTAATACTTGAAGAAGCTGATACCCCTGTATTTGTTCTAGGAGGCCCATTAATAACTATATCTGCCCAATTTGATAATGATGATGCGGAATAATTACCTTGTTCTGTTAACCAATCGCTCTACGATTTTAAGCCTTCATAGAATCCTTTTCGACTTTCTAATTCATTAATACGAGCTTGTGCAAATCTAGCTCCAGCTGTATCATTATCTTTTTGATAAGCCTCTAAATCATCCTTAGCTTTACTAATTAAAGAATTTAAATTTGTATTATAATAAGCATCTTTTAAAGAAGCCAACTTATTATTAAATGCTTTCTATAGCGCTTCATTAGGATGTTCATCTAATCTCTCTTTTAACATTTTCATATCTGGATATAATTCTAAGAACTATTCATCAGTCATCATATCGCTTGCCATATCTATACTTAAAATCTCCTCTGGTTTAACCACATAACCTTGCATTGGAGTTTTTGCATAAATTAAAGATGACAAAGCTTTTTGCGGACCATTTACTACATTACCAGAATATGTTGCAAGTATATCTTTTATTCCTTGTTTGTAACGTTCATTAGACTTATTTAAATAATCCATTTTAGTAGCATAATAATCAATTGCTTCTGCAGAATGATACGCATTATCTTTAATTTTTTCAAATTGATAATTTATATCTTTTAATGCATTATTATCTAATTCATTTTCAATCGAAATTTCATAAACAATTTCACGCATTTGGTTATCTAAAACCGCATTGCGCAAATCATATAACTTTTCTGTTTCAGCTTCATATAAATTAAGAGTATCTGTATAGAACTAAATATCTTTTAACATCTCTTGGAATTTATATTGTGCTTGTTTATCCTATGCAAAAGCTTCTGCATTTTCATTATATGCTTGAAGCATTGCAGATACAACTTCTTTGTAATTTACAAGGACACCATTTTCATCATAAATTGGACCAGTCCAATTTATAGGAGTGCGCTACTCAGCACCATCTCCAGTTCCTGTGCCTGCTCCTGTTGTGCCACCTGAAATTGTTGCGCTAAATATATCAATACCAGTCTTAGATTTAAATGCTTCAGCGAACTCTTCTATCATAGTCGTTAAAGCACTTTGATCTGTTGTAAGATACTCTTCTATCTCACCGACATATTTTTCTTGCGCAGCTAATTGCTATCTATAAAGATCAGTTTGTTTTGAAATTGCGCGAGTGCGTTCTTCGCCCCAAGCGCGATCTGCTACCTTTGCAAAATGTTCAACTGCTTGAGTGATGTTATCAATTTGTTCTAAGATGGTATAATATCTCGTTATCATATCTCTTTCTTTAAGAGTATACATATCGTAACGAGGATCTGTTTCTTCTGCGGCGGCTGCAGTACCTGCCATAGCACCACTATAAGCCCCAGCATGAGCACCATCATAAGCAGATTTAGAATAACTTCTACGAGAATAAGAGCTTCCCTCTCCTCCGCCGCCACCTGAATAATTATTTGCAGGAGTCCAAGAACCACCACCTGTAGGTCCACCACTAAAAGAAACAAAACTAGAAGAGCCATCAGGACCAGCAAAATATCCTTTTATTTTATTATTAAATCCTTCTGCAAATTGCTATAATTCTTCAAGTGAATGATTTCCTAATATAGACGCAGTTTGTGCGGCTGTATATATGCGGTCTTCTGGATTGACCCAAACAAATTCGCGGCCATGCTGTCCAACAAGATCCATTGATCCATCTTCTTTAACGCGAAGCTCTGGGCCAAGTTCACCAGTGATAGCAATAGACCCTTGTTTGCCTTCGGCAAATTGGAGAATACGAGCATTATTTTGCCCAACTGCCTTTCCTTTTGTTTTTTCCATCTGAGCAGCAAAATCTGGATCTGCTGGAGCTGAATCAATTAAAGTCTTACCTTCCTCATTTTCAATAAAATTATGCTCTAATCCATCATATCCAATGACAGTACCAGTTTTCCATCCTTGAGAGGTTGTTTCTCCAGAATATGTTCTGGTGCCAGGCATATTACTAATAGTAATACTTGCTCCGCCGCTATAGCCGCCTCCACCGCTATAGCCGCCTCCGCCGCCAGAGCTACCTCCACCGCTATAGCCGCCTCCCCCACCAGAGCTACCTCCACCACCTCCAGAAATTGATGATGAACTTTCTGCACTATAGCTGATATCACTATAAGAGCCTCCTCCACCACCTTCTGAAGCAGGTGCCTCATATGGTAATGTTATTGGATTACCATTTTCATCCACAGGATTTCCATTTTCATCTGTCTTTTTAGATGTCGATGTACCATTTGCATTAGTAGTTTCATTCGCGGCATCTTCTGCTAGTTCTGTTTGTGTTGCGATATTGTCAGCCATATCTTCAACAATACCTTTAATTTGCCCAACTGCTGGATCAAATTCAGGAGTTTCAACTTCAGGTTCTTCATTGGGGCCAGGTTTTGCACCACCTGCGACAGCTGCTGCGACAGCCTAATTTCCACTTTTATCAAATGGTTGGTCAGATTCTTCTGGTTTGGTAACACTTAAATTATTTTCAACAGCAGTTGTTGTTACTTTAGTATTTTCATCATTTGATACAGTATTAGCTTCATTAGCTTCAGTATTGGCTTCATTAGATTCAGTATTAGTATTATTAGAATCAGTATTATCTTCTGTCGCAGCTGTATCTCCTTCAATAGCTGCTTTTAATCCTGCCCAATCTCCAGTGTTTAAGCCATATTTATCAAGCATATTATTTAAATCTGCTTCTGAGTATTCCCCTCTTAATGCATCATATGCTGTTTCATTTATTAAAGCATTAGCCTCATCGGCAGTCATATTACCAGATATAAAATCAGTTATAGCTTCCTTGTCAACTTTATTATCTATCATATTGTTAACAATAGCATCGATCTACTTCTAATCTTCAGTTAAAGTTACCTCTGTTGGACTAGGAGTTTCTGGAGGAGTTTCTGGAGGAGTTTCTGGAGGAGTTTCTGGAGGAGTTTCTGGAGGAGTTTCTGGAGGAGTTTCTGGAGGAGTTTCTGGAGGAGTTTCTGGAGGAGTTTCTGGAGGAG
>Ga0247610_10008716_pt1 | contig 10286 bp, 8 predicted proteins | sample 174DNAGHGhighgp2_FD_193483 | JGI IMG/M metagenome (GOLD analysis project Ga0247610, IMG submission 193483) | Sheep rumen microbial communities from Palmerston North, Manawatu-Wanganui, New Zealand - 1742 DNA GHGhigh gp2 | ecosystem: Host-associated > Mammals > Digestive system > Stomach > Rumen ... | reverse complement strand
AGTTCGCTGTAGGGGATGAGGCATGGATGTCTCTTGGCGTCGTCGTCACGTGTTTCGCCGTATGTCCAGCCCTGTGCAATGCGTGTGGCGGCCCACACCTCGTGTACGTTTTCGGCCATGCGTTCGGCGAGTGCCATTAGCTCGTCGGACAGCACAACGTGGCTGGTGTCGGCAGGATGGGGTATGTAGCCGGTGCCTTGTGTGGGAGTGGCAAAATAGCGTGTCTCCAGCTTGTCGCACAGCGCCAGCAACCAACGGGCGGCATAGTGGTGTGTCATGACATGGCAAGTGTGCAACGCGTTGACAAGCACTGAGTTGTAGTATTCGTGTACATCTTTGCGGTTGCCTCCTGTCAGCCTTTCGCCGAGTGTGATTTTCGTGGCGTCGGCAAGCAGAACGTCTATGCCCATGAGGGTGACTGGCCGGTGCTGCTGTCCCAATAGATTGGTGTGGCAAAGATGACGCAATTCGTCGGTTGTGCGTTTCAGTGCATCAGTGAAATCACTGTCAGTGGCCTCACTGTCAAGTTGAGCAATTATTGCGCTTTCAATTGTAGGTACTCGACTTCGCTCTTTTTTCGACACCTCAACAAAATCTGAGAACACTGAATGACGCAACTCGCGAGTGCCGTCGTGGTCTATTGTGGACCCTTTGCCGGCAATGATGGCGGTGTATTTTTCTTTCAGTGCTTCTATAGCAGCTATTGTTGCCTGATAAGGGCTCGACGTATCGTAAATAATAGGGATTGTAATAGTATCAAACAATTCCATGCGTGTTTTGGATTAATGGTTGAACAATTTGATGTGTAAAGAAAAAATTTGTATTATTGTGTTGAAAATCAAATGATGGAGCAGTGGAATGTACATCTGTTGTAATTTGCAAATTTACAATATTTTTCTGAATAGTAGTAACTGAGGTTTTTATGCTTTTGACGGAATACAACTATTGCTTTTTGAGAGCAATGCCGTTTTCTCTCCATCAAATTGTCCGCCAATCCATCTTTTCGACTGTATGGGCGATTTTTTTTGAAAAATGTTTGTACTTTTGCAATTGCAAACAATATATATATTGTATTGCAACGGCAAGAAATACAATAATATAAATAATAAAAAACATGAAACAACTGATAGAATGCGTACCCAATATAAGCGAGGGGCGCGACATGAATATCATCAATCAGGTCACCGCCGAAATCGAAAAGGTGGAGGGCGTCAAACTGCTTGACGTGGACCCGGGTGCTACCACCAACCGCACGGTCATCACCTTCGTAGGCGAGCCTGAACAAGCTTGCGAGGCCGCCTTCCGCGTCGTCAAGAAGGCCGCCGAACTCATTGACATGCGTCAGCACCATGGCGCTCATCCCCGTCAGGGCGCCACGGATGTCTGCCCGCTCATCCCCGTGAGCAACATCACGATGGAGGAGACTGTCGAATACGCTCACCGTTTGGCAGAACGCATTGGCAACGAGCTGAATATCCCTATCTACTGCTACGAGAATGCCGCCAAGCTCCCCGAACGCCGCAACCTGGCTTACTGCCGCACCGGCGAATACGAGAGCCTCTCGACACGTCTGGGCAGCGAACAATGGAAGCCTGACTATGGCCCCAACGCGTGGAATGACCACGTGGCTCAGACCGGCGCCACTCAGGTCGGCGCACGCGACTTCCTTGTCGCCATCAACTATAACCTCAACACCACTAGCACTCGCCGTGCCAATGCCATCGCCTTCGACGTGCGCGAGAAAGGACGCCCGATGCGCGAGGGTGGCAAACCCTCCGGCAAGCCTATGAAGGATGAGAACGGCAAGACCATCATGATCCCCGGTACACTGAAAGGTACCAAGGCAATAGGCTGGTACATTGAGGACTACGGCATCGCTCAGGTCTCGATGAACATCACCTCTATCAAGGTTGCTCCCGTGCACCTCTGCTTCGACGAGGTATGCCGTTGCGCCGCCAACCGCGGACTCCGCGTGACGGGCTGCGAGATTGTCGGTCTCATACCCAAAAGTGTGCTCATCGATGCCGGCAAATACTATCTGAATAAACAGCGTCGCTCGCTCGGCGTCAGCGAGGACGAAATCATGAAGGTGGCTATCAAGTCAATGGGTCTCGACGACCTCAAACCGTTCAATCCCAAAGAAAAAGTCATCGAATTCCTCATCGAGGACAACAGCCAGAAGAAGCTTGTCGACCTCACATGCACCGGCTTCTGCGAGGAGACAGCCTCAGAGAGCCCCGCTCCTGGTGGCGGTTCGGTGAGCGCCTACATGGGTGCCCTCGCCGCTTCGCTGGGTACCATGGTCGCCAACCTCACCGGTGGCAAGGCCGCCTACGACGACGAGTGGGAGAAATTCAGCGACGTAGCCGTCCACGGACAGCAACTCAAGAACGACCTTCTGCATCTCGTTGATGAGGATACCAACGCCTTCAACAAGATTATGAACGCCTTCGGCCTGCCTAAGAAGACCGACGAGGAGAAGGCCGCCCGTAGCGCCGCCATTCAAGATGCCACGAAGTTCGCCACTCAGGTGCCATTCCAGACCATGCAGAAGTCTCTCGAGGCTTTTGAGGTCTGCCGTGCCATGGTCGAGTGGGGCAACCCAGCCAGCGTCACCGACGGCGGTGTGGGTGCTCTCGCCGCTCGCAGTGCCGTGATGGGCGCTCACCTCAACGTCAAGATTAATGCCAGCAGTCTGAAGGACGAGGCTTTCAAAAACGACATCCTATCCAAGGCTGCCGAGATTGAAGCTTCTGCCATCAAACAAGAAGCTGAAATTCTGGCTATTGTGAACGAGAAAATAGGTCTCTGAGCATAACTCAACGAGAATCGCATATTTTCAACCTACTTGAGCGTGAGATTTGAATATTCAAATCTCACGCTCTTTTTTACACCTTAATCCACCTTTCAACCTTCATCCTTCAAAATCCATTCTCAGGTTAAAGTAAAAGTAGAAATTCAAATATCTACTGTTAAAGTTCAAAAAAAAATCTGAATTCCGAAGCAGGCGGAATTCAGATTTACAAGATTTCACTCGTGCAAGCGAGCAGGGGAATTATGTTTTATAGAATTCCCCTCAAGTTGAACTTTCAAAATTCAACTTTCAAAAAAAAATATTCCTTCAGGGTAGGGGAGAGGCTCCTCTGTCCTGTTATCACGTTGCTATTCTACAACGGTGTTCTCTGCTATGGAACCACGGTATGCGGGGCATGTCTTGTGTGAACACGACGATGCGACAATGGCCAGAACAAAGAGTGCGGATAAAATCAAAACTTTTCTTTTCATTTCTGTATTTGTTTTCTCCCTATAACGTCCAATTTATTTTTTATTGTACATAGTCCCAAAAAAAATTCACTATCGCTTAGCGTCCTTTTTTATATGGTAAGGCAAGATGAACGTATAGGGAGTTCTCATTTTATGTCACAATTTTCGTTTTTCAAAAATAGGGCCTCTAAAAGCCGTTCTCGTCACGGGACGACATATTTTATACTGAATTATGAAAAGACGCTTTATAAGCGAAATTCTGTAATTTACATTTGTAATAGAATAATATAGTTACAGATATAAATATAATACTAATTCCATTAAATTTACAAATGTATCCTTGTTTACATGAGTAAATATATCCTTTTTCCTTCTTTGAATTTATTAATTTAATTAAAGTATTGATTAAATGCTTATTATATATTTTTATTAAAGTGTTAATTGAAATTTTTGGTGATAATAAGGTAAGCCACTCCATTATGATTAGTTTTAAAAATTCATTATTGAAAATCAATTATTTAACCATATTATTTTAAAGTATTACTTTTGTAAATTATGTAAATACAGATGTAATTTTAACAATTCGTTTTGAAATTAAAAATAAATGTGTACTTTTGTAAAATATTTCATAGGAATAGTTACAGAAGTAAATTTATGATAGACAGGATAAATCTCATTCTAAAGGCCAAAAATATCACAGCAAAACAGTTTGCTGAAGAGATAGGCGTTCAGCCCTCCGGTATGTCTCACATTCTGTCGGGACGCAACAACCCGAGCCTTGATTTTGTGATGAAGGTCATTCGCCGTTATCCGGAGATTGATATGCGTTGGCTCACGCTTGGCGAAGGTCAGATGTATAACACCGAAAACAATGATGTGGTCACCGCCGCCAATTCTCAACCTCTGTTGCCACAAGCTGACGCCCCGCAAGCCGATCAGTTTTCTGTGGCCAACGCATCGCCAGCAACCAACGCTTCGCCTGACGTAGCTTTTGGCAACAACATTACCTCTTCCGCGCCCGACCTCTTCAGTTCCATAGAGCCTGTGTTGGAATTCGGTGATGTGAATGAGGAGCAACCAGTGGCGCCAAAGGAGACAGCGCCTGTAGTGCCTAAACCGGAAAAGTTGAAACCTGTGGCTGTGGAGACTGTTGAACAGCCAGTGATGGCCGACGAGCCGAAAAAAGATGATGGATTGAATGCTCCCTCTAAGCCTGAGAAATCTACTGAGTGTGAGGAGACTAATGAAACGACGGATTTGAGCGATGACGTCGAGTGGCACGAGAAACGGGAACAGCGTAAAGAAAAAAAGGTCATCAAGATGATTCTCATCTATGATGACCATACGTTTGAGGAATACTGTCCTCGCGACTGACTATTCCTGGCTTGAGAGGAACTTCAGCAACATTTCGTCCGACATGTCCAGCAACGCTATGGCCTTGCGGATGTCGTCGGCAAGGAAGTGGTCAGGGTATTCGTCGAGGAATTCCATATAGGCTTTGCGGGCCTCCTCTTTGCGTCCCGCGTTGTCGAGGGCTATGCCCTTGGAATAGAAGCACTCGTCAAGCTTGCTGTAGTTTGGATAGTTCTCTATCACGCGGTTGTAGTATTGCACCATGTCATCTATGCGGCCCATGCTCTCGGCCCATTGTGCTGCTTTGTGCAGGTAGACTGGTGCCGCGGTGTCGGACGGGAATAGGTCGGCGTATTGGACATATAGTTCCACAATGCGGTTGCTGGTGTTTGTGTCGACATTCTCGATGTATACGCCGGCGAGCTGCTTCTCGACGGAATCAATCGTGAGTGCCAGTTCGTCGCTTGTGGGTGTCTTAGGTGCTCTGTTGCAGGCAAATAGGCAGAGCAGTGCTGCAAAAAGAGGCAGTATTTTTTTCATGGCAGTTTTATAATGTTTTTTCGTTAAGCCGGGCGCAGAAGAACTCGCTCCTGTCACGGGGCGTGAAAACGACTGTGTTTATTCTAACTATTTCTTTGTCTTCATTTTGTATTTCGGATGCACTTTGCCGGTGGCCACATCGGTGAGCTTGCGCTTAATCATGGTTTTGCGCAGGGGGCTGAGGCGGTCAGTGAACACCTTGCCGTGCAGGTGGTCTATCTCATGCTGCGCCACACGGGCAAACATGCCTGAAATCTCTTCGTTGTGCTCCACAAAGTTCTCGTCAAACCAGTGCAGCACTATTTTCTCGGGGCGCAGCACATCCTCGTGGATGTCGGGAATGCTGAGGCAGCCTTCGTTGAAATACTGTTTCTCGCCACGCTCCTCAATGATTTCGGGATTGATGAGCACATGGCGTTCCTCCTCGGGGCCGTAAGAGTCGGTCTTCTCGTCGTAGGGACGGAAACCGATGACAACCAGCTGGATGGAACGGTCTATCTGGGGTGCTGCCAGACCGACGCCGTCGGCGGTGTACATGGTCTCGAACATGTCGTCAATCAACTCTTTCAGCCCGGGATAGTCTTGTGTTATGGGTTGGGCTTCTTTTCTTAGCACGGGGTCGCCGTAGCCGACAATGGGTAGGTACATTATATTATATTGTATTTATTTTTAGTTTGTGTTGTTTCTCTTTTGAGGATTTGAAGTCGCAATTTGTGTTGATGAGGGTCATTTGGCAAGCGCTTGTTGCTGCATGTAGCTTTGTAGGATGATGACGGCGCTGACGGTGTCGATGATCGCTTTGTTTTGTCGTTGCTTGCGCGATAGGCCTCCGTCTATCATGGCTTGGAATGCCATTTTGGAGGTGAAGCGCTCGTCGATGCGTTTGACGGGTATCTCGCTGAATTTTTGTGACAACTGGGCTACGAACGGCTCGATATACTGGGCTGATTGTGAGGGGCTGTTGTCCATGCGTTTTGCCTCGCCCACGACAAAACAGTCCACCGTTTCACGGTGCAGGTAGTCGTCAAGAAAGGACATGAGTTTTGGCGTCTCGACCGTAGTCAGCGGAGTAGCAATGATTTGCAACTCATCCGTCACGGCCAGTCCTGTCCGTTTCTTCCCATAGTCTATTGCCATTATGCGCCCCATAACTGTTTGTTGTTTCGATGTGCAAAAGTACGCATAATTATTGAAAGACTACATTTTTTTTCGTTTTTTTGTTGCTGGCTGCCAATAGTGTCAATGGTTGTCAGCATCTTTTGAAAAGGAGGAGTCTGCGAAGAACGCACAACAAACATGTCGATTTCTGAAAAAAAACACCTTCTTTCTTGAGTTTTTGATGCTGTTGATAAAGAAAAAAAGTAAAATTAGACAATGTATAATGTTTTGTATATTAAAACAATGAGACGGACGAGATAAAAAAATATTTTTTTTTGGTCATTAATGGAAAAAAAATACTACTTTTGCACTCCGAAAACGAAGGGTTTTATCTACGTACTTTTTATAATTCTTCGCTTTCATGGTCCCTTAGCTCAGTCGGTTAGAGCAGCTGACTCATAATCAGCGGGTCCTTGGTTCGAGCCCAAGAGGGACCACCAAAAAAGGAACGGCTTCAACAGAAGCCGTTCTTTTTTTTGGAATTAGCAAGAAACAAGCATCTTTTTCAAATGTCGTAGTATGTTGTCGTTGTCTTAGCTTGTTGTATGTAATCCTTGAATTGTTAATAAAACCGACTTTTGAACATCGAATAGGGTGGGAGGGATGGTGCAATGTACTGTATGGTAGCGCCTAAGGCAGGACGTGAGCGCTGACGGAAAAAGCACCTTGTTAATATCTTTTGGACCACGGAGGCCGCATTAGCGGATAGAAAGATGTATTTTTGCATCGGTTTATGGTTCAGTCTCTATTTGCAGAGCGAACAAATAATCAGTACTTTGAAACGCTTATTGACGAAGGGTCGGCCACGTCGGCGTGGCCGCTAAGAGGGAATCACGTGATAATCGTGAGCTGTCGCGCAACTGTAGTTCACTTACGACAGGCGCTGTCTGATGCCATTGGGGACTTGGCTGTCCCTGAGAAGGTTATGCGCCAACAGGTGATGAGCCAGGAGACCTGCCCTTGCCGTCTCGACAATGCTTTCGCGTAATAAAGGATGTTGTCGGCCAATATTCATTATTATTGTCTGCGAAGCATTGTTGATTGATTGACATCTTTTGAAATAAACAACATTAATAGACATAATAATGGAGACAAATTCTCTGACAATAACCAAACGCGACGGAACGGTAGAGCGTTTCTCGCTGGACAAAATCATGAACGCCATCGTCAAGGCCTTCGACGCCATGGAGGCTCCTGTCGACCTCGGCAGCATATCGCGCATCCTCTCCAATCTGGACATCCATAACGGCATCACTGTTGAGGAAATCCAGAATCAAGTCGAGGTATCGCTGATGAAGGAAGGCTACTATGCTGTGGCAAAATGCTTTATGCTCTATCGCCAACAGCACAGTGAGGACCGCGAGACGATGGAGAAGCTGAGGTTCTTGTCGGATTATGTTGTCGCCGCCAACGCCGCCACTGGCAGCAAGTATGACGCCAACGCCAACGTGGAACACAAGAACATAGCGACGCTTATCGGCGAGCTGCCGAAGAGCAACTTCATACGTCTGAACCGACGCCTGCTGACCGACCGTATCAAACAGATGTACGGCAAGGACTTGGCCAACCGCTATATTGACCTGCTGACGCACCACTTTATCTATAAGAACGACGAGACGTCGCTCGCCAACTACTGCGCCAGCATCACCATGTATCCGTGGCTGCTGGGCGGCACCACCAGCATCGGCGGCAACAGCACGGCACCCACCAACCTGAAGAGTTTCTGTGGCGGATTCATCAATATGGTCTTCATGGTCAGCTCGATGCTCAGTGGCGCCTGCGCCACGCCCGAGTTCCTGATGTATCTCAACTATTTCATCGGTCTGGACTATGGCACCGACTACTGGAAGGAGCCCGACAAGGTGGTGGACCTGAGCATGAAGCACCGCACGTTGGACAAGGTTATCACCGACTGTTTCGAGCAGATCGTCTATTCGCTGAACCAGCCTACCGGTGCCCGCAACTATCAGGCTGTCTTCTGGAATGTGGCCTACTACGACCGCCCCTATTTCGAGAGCCTCTTCGGCGAATTCCGCTTCCCCGACGGCTCGGCTCCAGACTGGAATGGCCTGTGCTGGCTGCAGAAGCGTTTCATGCGCTGGTTCAACGCCGAGCGCACCAAGGCTGTGCTGACGTTCCCCGTTGAGACAATGGCACTGCTCTACAAGCCCGACGGCAGCTTTGCCGACCCCGACATGGCGGAATTCACCGCCGAGATGTACGCCGAGGGACATTCATTCTTCACCTATATGAGCGACAACGCCGACTCGCTGTCGAGCTGCTGCCGTCTGCGCAACGAGATCACTGACAACGGTTTCAGCTATACGCTCGGCGCAGGCGGTGTGAGCACCGGGAGCAAGAGCGTGCTGACAATCAACCTGAACCGTTGCATACAGTATGCCGTGAACCACAAGATGGACTATAAGGACTTCCTCACCGACATCATCGACCTTTGCCACAAGGTGCAACTGGCCTATAACGAGAACCTCAAGGAGTTGCAGGAGCATGGCATGCTGCCGCTGTTCGACGCGGGCTACATCAACATGAGCCGCCAGTACCTGACCATCGGCGTCAACGGCCTGGTGGAGGCTGCCGAGTTCATGGGCATTCAGATTACAGACAATCCGCAATACCTTGAGTTTGTGCAGACTGTACTCGGTCTGGTGGAGAAGAAAAACAAAGAGTACCGCACAAAGGATGTGATGTTCAACTGTGAGATGATTCCGGCCGAGAATGTCGGCGTGAAGCATGCCAAGTGGGACCGCGAGGACGGCTATTTCGTGCCGCGCGACTGCTACAACAGCTATTTCTATATCGTCGAGGACACCTCGCTGACCATTCTTGACAAGTTCCGCCTGCACGGTGCGCCCTACATCGAACACTTGACTGGCGGTTCGGCTCTGCACCTCAACCTTGAGGAGCATCTGTCGCAGGCGCAGTATATGCAACTGTTGCAGGTCGCCGCCAAGGAAGGATGCAACTACTTCACATTCAATATTCCCAACACCATCTGTAACGACTGTGGACATATCGACAAACGCTATCTGAAGGAATGCCCACACTGCCACTCGAAAAATGTGGACTACATGACGCGTATCATCGGCTACCTGAAGCGCGTGAGCAATTTCTCGGCTCCGCGGCAGGAGGAGGCGGCGCGCCGCTTCTATGCCGGACAAGACAAGATGCCTAAATGATGCTGAAATATGTCACCACGGACATTGTTTTTCAGGAGATACCCGACGAGGTGACCCTTGCGGTCAACATCGCCGGGTGTCCTTGCCGTTGTCCGGGATGCCACTCGCCACACCTGTGGCGCGACGAAGGCCAGCCACTCGACGAGAAAGCCCTCTGCCGCCTTGTCGAGCAATACGGCAACGACATCACCACTGTTGCGCTGATGGGCGGCGATGCCGCCCCCGCCGAGGTAGACATGCTGGTGTGCGCGCTGCGTAAACGTTTCCCGCATATCAGGACGGCATGGTGGAGCGGACGTGCGCGCCTGTCGCCGCAGATATGCCTCGGCAATTTCGACTACATAAAGCTGGGCCCCTATCTGGCACATCTGGGCCCGCTGAAGAGCCCTACCACCAACCAGCGCCTTTATCGCGTGAGCGACAACACGTTGCATGACATCACAAGCCGTTTCTGGCGGGGCAAATGAGCACTGAATGGATGATTGTTTATAATATTTTGGTACAAATTATTAGATAAAACTAGAATGTTTCGTAAATTTGCATTTTCTGGTTTTTCGCAAAAAACAAACTAAAATATTATAAATTAATTATTTATTCAACAGTTATGACAAAATACGTTTACACTTTTGGAGGAAAGACCGCCGAGGGTAAAGCTGACATGAAGAATTTGCTGGGTGGCAAGGGTGCCAACCTCGCTGAGATGTGTCTGCTCGGCCTTCCTGTTCCTGCAGGTCTTACGATCACTACCGAATGCTGCACCGCTTATTACGCTAACAA
>Ga0247610_10008715_pt1 | contig 10286 bp, 6 predicted proteins | sample 174DNAGHGhighgp2_FD_193483 | JGI IMG/M metagenome (GOLD analysis project Ga0247610, IMG submission 193483) | Sheep rumen microbial communities from Palmerston North, Manawatu-Wanganui, New Zealand - 1742 DNA GHGhigh gp2 | ecosystem: Host-associated > Mammals > Digestive system > Stomach > Rumen ... | reverse complement strand
CAAGTAATATTTATTACAATTCATACGAAGGCGGAAGTGCTGTATCCACATGGGGTGATGAAGAACAACTTACTGCAGATTTGACATTAGAAAGAGGACAAGAAAAAACATTAAGTGATATCGGAACGGAAGAAAAAACTGTACTACTTACAAATCCGTTTACCGGTAGTAATTATACATACAAAGTATCTTTATTAGAAGATAACACAACAAGTGCTACAGAAGATAATCTATCTTACGGAAGTGTAAAATTTAAATTTTTAGAAAACGGTAGATTAGTAATAACTGGTAATTGTGTAAAAGTTACTGCAGGTGACAATCAAATTGATGATTTGATTGTTTTGGGAAGTTATAACCAAATTAATACTGGCGATTTGGATGATACGGTAAGATGCGCATGGGTACAAGATGATTTTAATGGTATGGTTTATAAAATAAATAAGGAAACTGGTAAGTCGTATCCACATTATAAAGAAGTAGATAAAGGTACTGGTTCCTATATTTACGATTCAGAGACAAAAGAATATAAATATGTAGGTAAAGGACAAGGTAATTATAGTGTTGCATACTACTATTATAAAGCAGTAAATAATACAATTAATACAGGTTCAGGAAATGACTATGTAAAATATGAAGCTAATGATACTACAATAGATATGGGGGAAGGAGACAATGACAGATGTTTGGCTTCAGATTATCAATATAGATCAAAAAGTCAAATTTCAAATGCAACAGAAAGCACATACAAAACTAACTATTATTATGCAACAACTACGAGGTTAGATAATATAGATGGTTGGGCAAGACAAGGAACTGAAGGATGTTGCGGTTTTTTATCTTTCATCAATTCATTAGGACATTGCACTGGTCAAACTGATTTATCTGAATATATAACTGTAGAAGCTGTAGATGGCGGTAAATCATATAATGTAACTTTTAACAAAGCAAAAGAGGTAACTTATAAAACAATTCAAGTTACAGCATCTGATATAAATAAATATACCGGAGTATATGGAGACCCTGATACAAAACTATTTGCATTTGCTCTTAAACAACTAGTATTGAAAAATAATCCGGAATATGCTAATGAATCCAGTGACATTTTGTCTTATATGTGGAATACAAAACGTGAACAACTTTCCCAATATTTATTTGGAAATACATATTGGAAGATGTATCTTAATACTAACCAACCAAACGGTGAACCATGGTCAACTACCATTTCAACTACACAAATTAAAAATTATATCAGACACTATCTAGCCGGCGATGTTAGCAATTTAATAGTAAGTTTTTCAAATAATGAAGATTTGGGAATAACTTCAGATGATTATTCATTAGGAATTATATGTGGTCATGCTTATGCAATCAAAAGCGGTGATTTAAGTTATAACGATGACAAGTTGGATTGGGTAGAACTTGTAAATCCTTGGGATGATAATGACAGCATAAGACTAACTATAGAAACCTTGTGTGATAGAGAAGTTTGGGTGCAAGCACGCGGATACACAGATGAACAACAAAGACAATTTATGAAAGCATAAAACTCACCTTAAGTTATATTTTTGATAATAAAACATACTTTCTGAAAAGCTATGGCTACTCTAACATTGAACTTAAAAATTTTCTTGATTTTTTAGTCTATTAAGAATAGAATTAGTTTATTATGAAAAGAATAATATTAACAGGTGATAGACCAACAGGATGTTTGCATATAGGACATTATGCAGGTTCTTTAAAAAGAAGAGTAGAACTTCAAAATTCAGGTGAATTTGACGAAATTTATATTATGATTGCCGATGCTCAAGCATTAACAGACAATATGGAAAACCCTGAAAAAGTACGCCAAAATATTATTGAAGTTGCACTTGACTATTTGGCTTGCGGATTAAATCCGGAAAAATCAGTTATGTTTATTCAATCACAAATTCCTGAACTTTGTGAAATGTCTTTTTATTATATGAATCTTGTCACAGTTGCAAGATTGAAACGCAATCCCACTGTAAAAACTGAAATTCAAATGCGTAATTTTGAAGAAAGAATTCCCGTAGGATTTTTCACATATCCGATAAGTCAGGCTGCTGATATTACAGCATTTAAAGCAACTACAGTACCTGTTGGAGAAGATCAAGCTCCTATGATTGAACAAACCAGAGAAATCGTACATCGATTTAACTATGTTTATGGAGAAACTCTTGTTGAACCGAATATCCTATTGCCTGATAAACAAGTTTGTATGAGATTACCCGGTATTGACGGAAAAGCAAAAATGAGTAAATCTTTAGGAAATTGTATATACCTTTCTGACAGTGAAAAAGATGTTAAACAAAAAGTTATGTCTATGTATACAGATCCAACACATTTAAAAATAGAAGATCCAGGACATTTGGAAGGAAATACGGTATTTACATATCTTGATGCATTTTGCAAAGAAGAACAATTTCAAAAATATTTACCGGAATATAAAAATCTTGATGAACTTAAGGAACATTACACACGTGGCGGGCTTGGTGATGTAAAAGTTAAAAAATTCTTGAATGCGGTTTTAGAAGAAGAATTAAAACCAATAAGAGAACGAAGAACAGAATTTTCAAAAAACATTCCGGCAATATACGAAATGCTTGAAAAAGGAAGTAAAATTGCCAGAGAAAAAGCTAAACAAACATTAAAAGAAATGAAACAGGCAATGAAGATTAATTATTTTGATGATAAAGAATTAATAACTAATCAAGCTAAAAAATTTGGGAATATTTAAATGGCAGGTATTTTAAATATACAATTTAAACCTACTGTTGGGAAAAAAGACATAAATCTAAAAAAAGTAGAACATTTTTTAAAACAAAATTGTGACAGAAATATTGATTTGGTCGTATTACCGGAATTTTTTTCTACTGGAATTGACCACAATTCATTTAAGAATTACCCTGAAGACGAATTTGGCGGAGAAACTATAAAATTTATATGCAAACTCGCAAAAGAATATAAAACCAATATTGTAGCCGGAACAGTAATTGAAAAATCTAATGAAAAACTATACAACACCTGTTTTATAATTAACCGAAACGGTGAAATTATAGATAAATACAGAAAAATTCACCTTTATAATTATCTGGGCGGAAATGAAGGAAATGATATTACACCCGGGAATAAACTTGTTACGGTAAATTTTGATTTTGCTAAAGTTGGAATAGCGATATGCTTTGATATAAGATACCCGCAAATGTTTAAAGAATTAACAAAAAATGGAGCTGAAATTATTGTTTTGCCAACAGCTTGGATTATTCCTAATGAAATTTATCAGAATAAAATATCTTTAAAATATGCACAGGATATGTGGATTTCAATGAACAGAACAAGAGCATATGATAATCTTGTATATTTTGTAATATCCAACCAAACAAAAGAAGTTAACAACTCTTTTAGCGCAATTGGCAATTCTATGATAATTTCTCCTACAACTGAAATTCTTGCTAATGCAAAAAATGAACAATGCACAATTTTTTACGATATAGATTTAGAGCTTGTTAAATATTACAAATCAATTTATCCAATAGCACAAATTGATTGACACATTCAATTATTATATTGTAATATTCATATGGGGGTATGTAATGGTAAATTTAATTATTTTTGTTATAGTATTATGGATTCTGGCACTTCATAATAAATTAAATTCACTAAGTAATGAAGTAAAATTTTTGCGTAAGAATATAGAAAAATATATCACTGCACAAGTTATTAATCAGACAAGACAAACAGTAACACAAAATCCAAATGAAGAATCAAAAGATAATACCATACCGACTTTAAAAACTAACATAAATAAAGAAATTCAAAATTCACAAGTTTCTTCAACTATTACAAAAACAGTACAAAAATCTAAAAAACAAGACAATTACGATTTTCAAAATATATTTTTGGGCAATATATTTAATAAAATAGGTGCTATTGCAATTATTACCGCAATTATAATATTTGTAAAATTAGTATCTCCACTTATTATTATAACTCCTTTAATGAAATTAACGGTTGGATTTTTGTTCGGCTTGGCAATTATTATTACAGCACTTTCTATGAACAAAAATGACAATTTAAAAAACTATTCAGAAGTATTATTAGGCACAGGATTTGCAGATTTATTTATAACAACTTTTTGTGGTTATTCACTTTTTAATGTATTTAACACTTTTACAGTAATTTTTCTTGGTATTTTGCTTTTATTATCAACTTATATAATAGCAGACAAAATGAAAACTTTTTCCATGCCTGTTATCGGACTGATAGGAGGATATTTAACACCATTTTGTTCCGGAGCCGGCAACAATTTAATTTTAGCATATTTGATATTTTTAAATATGGTTTCTTTAATATTTACTTTGAAAAATAAAAATTTAAAATCAATTAATATAGTAAATCTTATTATAACAATGCTTATAATGAGTTTAACAATGGATATAACATCAATACATATAAGTTATCCGATATTTTTATGGCTTGTTTATCTAATATATGATTTGATTAGAGATAAAGAAAATATAATTGATAATTCACTAAGTTGGGTAAATTATGGTATTTTAACATTTTTTACTTATATGATATTTAAAGATACTCATTTTATTTTAGGTTATATTTTTGGAATAACCGCCATTGTTTATCTTGCATTATCAGTATTTTCAAGATTTATAAAAAGCGATATTTTTAAAACATATGAATATTACATACTTTTAAATATATGGTTTTTTATATTCTTTACACTTACTGACATACAGAGCGTAATTTCGTGGGCAATTATTGCATTAATTTTATCATTAATATCACAAAATAATAATTTTAAACATCTTGAAAATATAACATTTGGCTATTTTTTAACCACCATAACGGCAATTTTACTGGCAAGATATAACGGTAACCTTTGTATTACAACTCAATATAATCCTATCTTTAATATAAGAACTCTAATATTTATTATACCAATAATCTGTATACTTGTTTCGGCACACTTATACAAAGATAATAAAAAAAGTAGTATTTTAAATTTATGTGGAATTTCATTAATTTATTTATATATGGTTACAGAAATTAGTTCAATTCTTTCATTAAATAACATGCAATACAACAAATTTATAATTAATACAATTTTAGGAATTATTTATTCAGTACAAATGAAAAAAATGTATATAACTACAAAGAATCAAATTTTTAACGGTGCATTTTATATTATTGGAATAATATCATTTTTCTCTTTAATATTTGGTTCATATAATTATGACAGTACTAATTATATAGCATTCTTAAATTTAAGATGCGCAGGATTACTTACAGGTATTGCAGGTTCTATATTAGTTGCACGCTGGAGTAAATCTGAAATTTATAAATATATATCAGTATTTTTAGGATTTTTACTATTCCATTTTGAAGCTTGTGAAAGTCCATACAACTATTTAATATCCTTATCATGGGTTTTATATTCAGGTATTATTACTATACTTGGTATTATAAAAAACAAAAATTTCTTGAAATATTCCGGTATAATTTTAATAATTATGACCGTACTTAGAATATTTATATATGATCTGGCAAAAGTAGATATGATTTATAAACTTATTATTTCACTTGCTTTAGGTTTAATTTTAATGCTGACATCTTACATGTATTCGAAAGGAAATAAAAATGAATAAAATTTTAGAAGGGATTAAGAATCATATTGATTTTAAAATTTATCCTGTTACGTGGATTTCAGTTATTATTGCAATTGCAACAATACCTTGCATTATATATTTACCAGTCCGATATGGTTACGAAAATGGACCGTTAGAAAATATTCAAATAATATTTTTAATACTTGCTTGTATAATGGGTTTTTGCGTAAAAGAAAATAAAAAATTTTTTAGATTTGCGGCATTGGTAATAATAATACTAATTCTTCGAGAAATAAATTGCGGAAGAACTATATTTTTTCCCGTTCCCGGAGTCGAAAATACATTTTACGGATGGAAAGAAATTAAATACGGCTGGCTGGCACACCCTTTATATGGTTTGTACATAGGATGTGTAGGATTATATTTTATTTTTAATAAATTGTATATTGATTTGTGGCAAATAATCAAAAATATAAAATTCCCAATATGGAATATTATATTACTAATAGCCGGAATGTCTATCGGAATGTATGCAGAAAAAGCTTTAAATAATATGCTTCTTGAAGAAATGACCGAAATGCTCTTTTATGCATCTTTAATGGGAATTATATGGTTATATGGATATAATAAAGACTTCAAAATAGAACAGGATTAGTTCTATTTTTGCATATATAATTTCATTATAATCTAATTCTTTATTTGAAGAATTTCACTTAAACATTTTGCAAGCTGATCCGGACAACTTGTTGGCTTATCACCACATTTTATATCCGAAAGTTTTGAAACTACATCTTGCATTTTCATTCCTTTAACAAGTTTTTTTATTCCCTGAAGATTACCGGGACAACCGCCTAAAAAATCTACATCAAGAATAATATCTCCGTCAAATTTAACCTGCATTAACCTGCAGCAAGTTCCTTTTGTTTGGTATTGAATAATTTTTTCCATAATTCCTACATCATATTTGCATAATCGTGTGCACTATTATAATCTACTTCATTATATTTTGCAATTAAAGCTGATATATCCGATTTGTTACCACTTGATATTACAGACATTGCATCATCGTATTTGCCGTTTTTGTACGTACTTAACCAACTTCCTACATTGTAACGAAGACCGTCAATCCATTCATCCATATTTATGTTGGTTTCACCCACATTAATTGTTTCAATACAATTTGTCTGACCGCTTATTTCAATTCCATTTAATCCATTTTTCACTGATTTAATCGAAATATTACTTTTATCTGTTATAAACCAATTCATATGTTCTGAATTACCATCTATGGTAATAACGTCTTTATTTTTATTTATATTCATAAACAGACGAATCTTTGTCAAATCTCCATTTATATTTAAAGAATCGTTACCACCATTATCAAAAATGAATAAATCTGTATTTTTATCAAATAAATTTACATTATAAACATCAGAAGATTTAGTACTGTACGAATTTATAATATCATGACCGCCATAATAAAAATACTGATTTTGAACAATATCATTACCTTGATTTACTTCAATATCGTTATAACCTTTACTCAAATTAACTAAAACTTCACCACTGCCATAGCTATAAACAATATGGTTAGTTTTTTCATTTGACCAATCTTTATTTAAACCACTTTTTGTATAAGACACTTCATATTCACGTTTTGAATCTTTCAATGTCAAAACATTATTTGTAGTTTGAAAATTTTTGTATGTTACAGTATGAATATCAGTTGTTTTTGTCTTTTTATTCCATTCACTGGCTGTAAATATAAGATCTTCATTATTATCTGACAAATACAATGATAAATTTTCTTTTTCAACAGCATAATTTTTTATAGTAATCTTATCTTTTGTACTAAGATCGGTAACAGAATTAATAACAGTATCTCCAAATTTTCCTTTAAATGTAAAAGAATCACTTCCCTCACCGGATGCAATATAAGTTTTTGAACTTTTAACGGTGTATGAATTATTACCATCCGTTCCTATTCTTACATTTTTATATAAATTAACAAGTGCATTTCTCTCTTTCTTATTTCCAAATACTAATAAATCTAAAGCACTATCATATTTATAATTACCATAAGAATCTACCAGCGACCGTAAATACCCTCTCACATTATTATCCAAAACTGATAAAGCATCATCTATACCCTGAACAATTTCTACATTATCACGGTTTACAATATTAATATTTTCAATATCCATATTGCTTGAATTTAAATCAAAAACAACTCCATTTATATTTCTTTTAAAAATTGAAATTTCATTATCACTGGACTTAATCTTAAAATTCTTTAATTTATTTGCACCCTTATTATTAGTCAATAATACTAAATCTGTGCTATCATATAATGAAGTTTGTACATCAGTTATCAAATACAAATCATTCCTGCCGACACCTTTTAAATCCAAAGCATCAACTCCGGCTTCATCAGAAATCATATTAAGTGCAGCTAACGAATTAACAATATAATTATCATCTCCCAAACCGCCATCAATAATATTAAATCCCTTTTTGCCTGTAATTACAATATTATTACCATTACCGGTATCTATTGCATTAAATTTATTGTTTATCGCGGTAAAAATATCATCATAATCAGTACCGGAAAAAGAATAAACAGTACCAATTCCAAATTCATAATACTTTTCATTTTTTATATTTAATGCATTCAAAGCAGAATTTTTCACAGTTATATTTTCAATATCATCAGAGACATATATATTTTTTAAACTACCAATTTTACCCTCATCAGTAAAATAATTTTCTACAGTTACAGTTTCTGTTTTTGATTTTTTACCAACATGTTTACCACTTATAATTAAATTATTTTTATCTTTAGTATAGGATATATCAACATCACCTTTAAACTGAATGTAAACAGATGAACTTGGATTATTTATTTTTACTGTATCACTGCCATCACCTTTTTGCATAACAATTTTATTAGTCACATCAGAATTAAACTCTATATAATCATTACCTTTACCGGCAATTACAGTATCACTTCCGTAAATTGAATATATTTTGTCTGATTTTTTACTGCCTGTAATCACATCATCAGATTTTGTATCATAAATTATGCCTTTTCCGGAAACATAAACATCACCTATTTCCATTTGAGTTTTGTAAGCATTATCAGAATCCATAAATTTAAATTTATTTAAATTATTCTCATAGTTTTCAAACCAACCTTTTAAAACTATTTTATCTTTTTTATTATCTATTCTTGTTATTATTAAATCTTTTCCGTTAGTAGTACTAAATTTCAATATATTACCGGCATTTGCAGTATTTATATCAGAAAACGTAATAGAATGAGATGAATTTGAATTATATATTTCATATTGACCATCACCGTATCTATAGTCAAAATTACCGCTATAAAATGCAGCATCAATCCTTTTTACCATAATATCTTCCTTTTTCTTAATTCCCACAAGATTATAAACTAAATTTGTATATAATTCAAGTTTATAAAAAATAAAAGGCGGTTTTTAACCGCCTTTTATTATTATTTATTTAATTTCTTTGCCGGATCTTCCGGAATTAACATATTCAAGTATAGTAACTTGTTTGCTGTTGCTTCATCAAGATTTATAAACTCTGCTCCGGCTTTTACATCTGTTGCTGAAACAACTTTGACATCAGCGTTAACTTCCAAATCAGCGTATTTAAGATGTATAGGAACAATGTCACCAACTTTTAATGTATTATCATGTTTTAGTAATAAACCACCTCTTGACAAGTCTTTTACTGCTATAACATCTTTTGTAGATTCGAATACAACCGGATTTTGATTATATTCTGCACTATACCTGATGAATTGACGTTTGTCTATCGCATCATAGAAGTCAGAAACTACTCTTTGATTATACATCCAACTGAAATCTACGTTCGGAATATCAGGTTCAGGTTCATAGTCATCATCTGTATCAGAATCAGTATCAGTATCTGTATCTGAATCAATATCCGTATCGGAATCGGCATCAGTATCGGTATCTGTATCTGAGTCTGCATCCATATCGGTATCTGAGTCAATATCGGTATCGTTATCATTGTCATTATCTACATCGGTATCGGTATCGGTATCTATATCGGTATCAGTATCGTTATCCGTATCTAATGGAATATCTTCTTTATAATCATCATCTGTATCAGTGTCGGTATCTAAATCTGTATCCGTATCGGAATCGGCATCAGTATCGGTATCTGTATCTGAGTCTGCATCCATATCGGTATCTGAATCGATATCGGTATCGTTATCATTGTCATTATCGACATCGGTATCGGTATCGGTATCTATATCGGTATCAGTATCGGTATCTGTATCCAATGCATCTAATTCTTTATAGTCATCATCGGTATCAGTATCAGTATCTAAATCTGTATCCGTATCGGAATCGGCATCAGTATCGGTATCGGTATCTGAGTCTGCATCCATATCAGTATCTGAGTCGATATCGGTATCGTTATCATTGTCATTATCGACATCGGTATCGGTATCAGTATCTATATCGGTATCAGTATCGTTATCTGTATCCAATGCATCTAATTCTTTATAGTCATCATCGGTATCAGTATCAGTATCTAAATCTGTATCCGTATCGGAATCGGCATCAGTATCGGTATCTGTATCTGAGTCTG
>Ga0247610_10008711_pt1 | contig 10289 bp, 6 predicted proteins | sample 174DNAGHGhighgp2_FD_193483 | JGI IMG/M metagenome (GOLD analysis project Ga0247610, IMG submission 193483) | Sheep rumen microbial communities from Palmerston North, Manawatu-Wanganui, New Zealand - 1742 DNA GHGhigh gp2 | ecosystem: Host-associated > Mammals > Digestive system > Stomach > Rumen ... | reverse complement strand
GAAAAACGATTATTTTCATAAATGAATGAAATTTTTCATGAAATTCGACTGATTTCTTCAGTTTTGTGAACAGAATCACGTATAATAACCTCGTTATGCAAGGGGGAAAGTTGTTATGAATCGTGTGTACAATTTCTCGGCGGGCCCAGCAGTACTGCCGGAAGAAGTACTGAAACAGTGCGCAGAAGAGATGATGGATTACCAGGGCAGCGGAATGTCTGTCATGGAAATGTCTCATCGCGGCAAAGTGTATGACGCAATTATCAAGGAAGCAGAAAAAGATCTGCGGGAGCTGATGGGCATTCCGGAAGACTATGCAGTTTTGTTTTTGCAGGGCGGCGCATCCACACAGTTTGCGATGATTCCGATGAACCTGATGAAAAATCGCAAAGCAGCCTACATCGTTACCGGTCAGTGGGCCAAGAAAGCTGCTGCGGAGGCATCCAAGTATGGTGAAGCTGTTGTAGTGGCTTCCTCTGCGGACAAGACATTTTCCTATATTCCGGATTGCAGTGATCTGGATATTCCGGAAGATGCGGATTATGTCTACATCTGTGAGAACAACACGATTTACGGAACGGAGTTTAAGGAACTCCCGAATACCAAAGGACATATCCTGGTATCGGATATTTCCAGCTGCTTCTTGAGCCGTCCGATGGATGTCACAAAGTATGGACTGCTGTATGGCGGCGTTCAGAAGAATGTTGGCCCTGCAGGCGTTACGATTGTTATTATCCGCAAGGATCTCATCCGTGAGGATGTACTGGAAGGTACACCGACCATGTTGACGTATAAGACACATGCGGATGCAGGAAGCCTGTACAATACACCGCCATGCTGGAACATCTATGTATGCGGTCTGGTATTCAAATGGCTGAAGAAACAGGGCGGCCTTGAAGTGATGGCAAAGAAGAATCAGGAAAAAGCGAAGATTCTGTATGATTTCCTGGATCAGTCCAAGCTGTTCAAGGGAACAGTTGAACCGAAGGATCGTTCTCTGATGAATGTGCCGTTTGTGACAGGAAATGATGAACTGGATAAGCAGTTCGTCAAGGAAGCAGAAGCGGAAGGCCTGGTATCCCTGAAGGGACACCGCTCTGTCGGCGGTATGCGTGCATCCATCTATAATGCAATGCCGAAGGAAGGCGTTGAAAAGCTGGTTGCGTTTATGAAGAAGTTTGAAGAAGCACATGCGGAGGAAGCGAACAATGCCTAAATATGCTTGTCTGAATAATATTGCGGAAGTAGGTCTGAAGCGCTTCCACGCAGGCTTTGAACCTACGGAGGATTTAAATGAAGCAGAAGGCATCCTGGTGCGTTCCGCCAAGATGCATGATATGGAATTCAGTGACAATCTGCTGGCAATTGCACGCGCCGGTGCTGGTGTAAACAACATTCCGCTGGATCGGTGTGCAGAAAAAGGCATTGTGGTATTCAATACCCCGGGTGCCAACGCCAACGGCGTAAAAGAACTCGTATTTGCAGGAATGCTGCTGGCGAGCAGAGATATTGTTGAAGGTATTGACTGGGTTCGGGAAAACAAGGATGATCCTGAAATTGCGTCTGATACTGAAAAACAGAAGAAACAGTTTGCGGGTACGGAACTGGAAGGCAAGAAGCTCGGCATTATCGGACTTGGTGCGATTGGTGTACGCGTTGCCAACTCTGCCGTTTATATGGGCATGGATGTATACGGGTATGACCCGTATGTATCCGTTGAACATGCATGGCATCTGTCCCGCAAGATTACCCATGTTCATAATGTGGAGGATATTTACAAGGAGTGTGACTATATCACCATTCATGTGCCGCTGATGGATCAGACCAAAGAGATGATCAATGCTGAGGCAATCTCCATGATGAAGGATGGGGTAGTCATCATCAACATGGCGCGTGACCGGCTGGTGGATGAAAAAGCAATGCTGGAGGCAGTCGATGCCGGTAAGGTAAGACGGTATGTCAGTGACTTTCCGAATTCGCTGGTTTCCGGACACCCTCACTGCATTACCACACCGCACCTGGGCGCTTCTACGGAAGAATCAGAGGACAACTGTGCCAAGATGGCAGTTGATGAACTTCAGGAGTACATTGAAAACGGAAATATCCGCAACTCGGTAAACTATCCGAACTGTGATATGGGGCTTTGCCAGACAGTTGGACGTATCGGTATTTTCCACAAGAATCAGAAAAACATGATCGGTGGATTTACTTCCATTCTTGGTGAAGCAGGAATCAATATTTCGGAAATGGCAAATAAATCCCGTCAGGATGTTGCGTACAGTCTGTTTGATCTGGACGCACCTGCAGATGAAGCTGTCATTAATAAGCTCAGCGCAATGGATGGTGTCTACCGCGTACGCGTAATCAAGTAAGAACTGGTGTTCACGAAGGAGTACTGAAGCTCAGCACTCCTTTTTTCTGCTAGAATAGGTGAGGAAAAAAGAGGGGATTTTTCATGCTTGATGTGACTTTGCTGGGATGCGGCGGCACAATGCCATTGCCGAATCGCTGGCTGACTTCACTGTATATAAGATATAACGGCCGGGGAATTCTGATTGACTGCGGCGAAGGAACACAGATCGCTATGAAGGAGGCGGGTGTCAGTGCGCATGACATCGACCTGATTCTTCTGACGCATTTCCATGGAGACCATGTTATGGGTCTGCCTGGAATTCTGATGTCCATGGGGATGTCCGGACGTACTGAACCGGTAACGATTGCTGGGCCAAAGAATCTTTCGGCAGTGGTCTCAGGGCTCTGTATTGCGGCAGGAATTCCGTTTCCGCTGCAGGGGATGGAGCTGACGGATGAAGAATGCGAACTTTCCCATACCTTTGGAGATCTGCTGCATATCCGGGCATATGCGGTTAAGCACAGCGTACCGACCTATGGCTATACCATTGAACTCGAACGTCTGCGCCGCTTTGACCCGGACCGGGCGAAAAACCAGCAGATACCGGTCAAATACTGGGGACGTTTGCAGAAAGGGGAAACCATACACGAACCGGGACTGGTTTATACACCGGATATGGTATTAATGGAAGCCCGTAAGGGATTGAAGGTTACCTACTGCACTGACACGCGACCGACAAACCGAATATCAGAGGCTGGCAGAAACTCGGATCTCATGGTTCTGGAAGGAATGTATGGCGATAATGAACGCATGGAAGCTGCCAAGATTAAAAAACACATGATCTTCCGCGAGGCTGCACTGCTGGCGGCAGCTGCTGAGGCCAAAGAACTCTGGCTGACACATTTCAGCCCATCGGAGATTCATCCGGAGCACTATCTCAATAACGCAAGGGAAATCTTTCCAAACAGTTTCTGCGGCGAGAGTGGAATGCATAAGGAGCTGAGCTTTACGGACGATGCCGTGAAGGCGAATGTTTCCGGGGCCGTTTCCGATGCTTCAGCCAATGAATAAATCATGAAAAAAAAGAAGATGTTCGCATCCTCTTTTTATTTCAGCCCTGCAGTTCAATGACGACTTTATAGGCAGGTGAGATTGCAGTGACAAGCGGCTGGAAAATCTCCCAGGTTTTTAATTTGGCAAAACGGTCTGCTTCATCCAGCAGTTCTTGTTCACTGAGGCGTTCTTCCATAGAGGTGTAGACCGTATTTTCCAGAAGGCTGGTTTCTTCCGGGGTAAGCTTGATATCGCCAAATGCCAGAATGCCGTGTTCGGTATCTTCAAATTCTGTTTTGTTGAGATCGGCATTGACATACTGCAGTTTGGCGTGTGGAATCAGGATCAGCACGGTATTCTGGTTTTCATCGACCAGAACAGCATCTGCTTTCATACCGGAAAGATCGACGGTATATACACCGGTTCCATAATAGGTGACATCTTTCATCTTGGAAAAGATTGGCAGTTTTCCCAGTCCTGCCCGGGTAATCGTTGTGGAAATCGATAATGGCTGTTCCATAACAACCAGTTCCTGATGTTCACTGGCACCGCCAAGAATGGCTTCCTGAAAGTCGGCGGCAGTGTAGCCCAGAATTCCGTCATCATCAATCGTTACATTGGCATCTTCAACTGGTGCCGGTGTTACTGTGATAGGCTGAGGCGCCAGTTTTGGCATGACAAGGAAATACACCGCAGCTGCTCCAGCCATAAGACCCAGAATAAGCCCGGTCAGAAATGGACCGAATCCCCCGCGTTTGTTTTTCTTCAATGCGGTATTGGCAAGGGAGAGACCTTCTTTTAATAAGGCTTCCCGCTTGGCGGAAGCCTCCCGTTCGGACTTCAGAGATTCTTCTGCCTGATCAGCACGCTTCTGCTGCTCCTTTGCCTTACGTGAGAGGTCGTCCAGCCGGGCAGAGAGACCGGCAGAGGCTGCTTTTTCAGACGCTTCTTTCTGTTTTTGCTCAATACGGGCAGCCGATTCGTTCTGCTTTTTGGTTGTTTCATTTTCAACGAGTTTCGCGTTTGTTTCAATTGAAAGATTACGGTCTGACTGTCCCATAAGATTCCTCCTTCCGGCGATAGCTGTATAAGAATAGGATAGGTCCATTAATGCTATAATGTCTAGGCGTTCAGAAAGAGAAAACCATGAGTGAAACCAAATATTCTCCGATGATTACACAGTATCTCAAGGTAAAGGAAAACTATCCGGATACCCTTGTTTTTTATCGTGTCGGAGACTTTTATGAAATGTTCTTTGAAGATGCTCAGACCGCAAGCAGAGAACTGGATCTGGTGCTGACCGGCAAAGCTGCCGGGGTGGAAGAAAAGGTGCCGATGTGCGGGGTTCCGCACCATGCGGTTTCTTCCTATGTCCAGCGGCTGGTCCAGCGCGGCTACAAGATTGCCATTGTGGAACAGATGCAGGATCCCAAGGAAGCCAAAGGCATTGTAGAGCGGGATGTCATCCGTGTCATAACACCGGGCACGGTAATGGAAGAAATCACAGATGAGAAGGCATCCGTATTTCTTTCGGCAGTGGAAGACCACAGCTATGGCTATTGCCTGTCCATGGCAGAAGCCAGTACGGGTGAATCTGTTCTTCTGGATATTCCCCATTCTGCTGCCACGCTGGTACAGACACTGCTTCGTAATAATGTAAGGGAAGTTGTTGTATCCCATACATTTGATGAAAAGCTGATACAGTCCCTGCGGGAGATGCAGATCATAGTTTCCTATTGTGAGGAAACGGAAATCAAAGAAGTTTATCTGCCGCTGTGTGAAAAACTGAAGAAAGAGTATCAGCGTATTGCCTATGGGCGCATGATCAATTATCTGGAAGCGACCCAACGGCATATGCTGGCGCATCTGCAGACAGCAGTGATTGAAAGTGAATCCGAAGTTCTGTACATGGACTTTTCCACGATTCAGAATCTGGAACTGATTGATCCGATTCATCGGGAGACGAAGGGGGAAACACTCTGGACCTTCCTTGATATGTGCAAATCTGCCATGGGTTCCCGGCTGCTGAAGAAGTGGATTGAGAAACCATTAGTAAATCAGCAGGCAATCGAAGCGCGGTATGATCGCCTGGAGTATCTGAAGACAAACTTCCTGATCCGCAAACGACTGCGGGATCATATCGGCGGCATTTATGATTTGCAGCGGCTGATTGGCCGTTGTGCAATGAACAGTGCCAATGCTCAGGACTGTCTGCGGCTTTCCAAAACATTGAACGAAGTACCGGCTATTCTGAATGATATTTCTTCGGAAGTATTCCCGGAATTTGCTTCATTGGATCCACTGGAAGATCTGCGGAGTCTTCTGGATGGAGCGTTTGTCGACAATCCTCCTGCATCCATCAGTGATGGCGGGGCGTTCCGGGATGGCTATAACAAAGAGCTGGATGAAGCGCGTGAGATTCAGCGCAACGGACGTCAGTTCATTTCCAATATGGAAGCAGCGGAACGGGAACGGACAGGAATCAAGACGCTTCGCATCGGTTATAACAAGGTATTTGGCTATTATATCGATATATCCAAAGCCGCGGCTGCACAGGTTAAGGAAGAGTGGGGATACATTCGCAAGCAGACGTTAGTAAATAACGAACGCTTCATCTCACCGGAACTGAAGGAAAAGGAAGAGATGATCCTGCATGCGGAGGAAAACGCCATTCGTCTGGAAAAACAGCTGTTTGCGGCACTGCTCAGTGAGATTCGAACTCGCCTTGCAAAACTGCAGCGGCTTTCCACGGCACTGGCGGAACTGGACTGCTATTCCACACTGGCAGAAGTCTGTTCCAAATACGGGTATGTGCGCCCGGTCTTTACCAATGATGAATTTGCAATTGTGCAGGGCAGACATCCGATTCTCAATGAACGGATGAAGAAGACACGCTATGTTGCCAATGATCTGTCCATGAACGAGCAGGAGTCCATTCTGCTGATCACAGGCCCTAATATGGGCGGTAAGTCAACGTATATGCGGCAGACTGCACTGATTGTCATCATGGCTCAGATTGGCTGTTATGTTCCGGCAGCGGAAGTTCGTATGCCGGTCTTTGACAAGATCTTTACACGAATCGGAGCCAGTGATGATATTCTTTCCGGCCAGTCGACGTTCATGGTCGAGATGGCAGAAGCCAACCGTGCGCTTCAGGAGGCGACAGCGAAATCCCTGATATTGTTTGATGAGATCGGCCGCGGTACTTCCACGTATGACGGCATGGCACTGGCTCAGGCGATGATTGAATACATTGCCGCATGCGTACATGCTAAAACACTGTTCAGTACGCATTATCACGAACTGACTTCCCTGACGGAATCAATTGGAGTGGTGCGCAATGTGCATGTTGTTGTAAAGGAAGATAAGGAGAAAGTGACCTTTCTCTATAAAGTGAAAGAAGGACGGGCAGACCGTTCCTATGGCATTAACGTCGCAAAGCTTGCGGGACTTCCAGAGGCGGTAACGGATCGTGCCAAAGAACTGCAGAAGGAACTGGAATCCAAAAAGCGGGTCGTTCAGCAGAGTTACCAGCTGATTGAAATGAAACATGAAGATCCAGCCGCAAAATCAATTATGGACAAACTGAAGTCCGTCAATCCGGATGACCTTTCGCCAAGAGAAGCCTGGACGATGCTGACGGATCTGTATGAAGAAGCTACGGGCAGGAAGGAATAAGAATGGAACAGGATAAATTAATCATTCGCGGAGCCCGCGAAAACAATCTGAAAAATATATCGCTTGAGATTCCCCGCAACAAGATGGTTGTAATGACGGGATTGTCCGGCTCGGGTAAAACCAGTCTTGCGTTCGATACGATCTATGCCGAAGGGCAAAGACGTTATGTGGAATCTCTGAGTGCATATGCGCGCATGTTTCTTGGCGGTGTGGAAAAACCGGATGTGGAACAGATCGAAGGTCTTTCTCCGGCAATTTCCATTGACCAGAAAACAACTTCCAATAACCCGCGTTCCACGGTTGGAACAGTAACGGAAATTTATGACTACCTGCGTCTGCTGTATGCGCGGTGTGGCGTTCCGTATTGCCCGACCCATAACATTCCGATTACCGGTCAGGATATCAGTGAGATGGTTGCGCAGGTCATGAGTCTGGAAGACGGTACCCGTCTCACGGTTATGGCTCCAATCATTCGTAATAAAAAAGGAACGTTTAAAGACCAGTTTGCCAAACTGCAGAAAGATGGCTACGTACGTGTTCGTGTTGACGGCGAAATCAAGCTGCTGGAAGACGACATTGAACTGGAAAAGAATAAGCGCCACAACATTGATGTTGTGATTGACCGCATTATCAAGAAAGAAGAAGCGAAAGGCCGTATCCATGATTCCCTTGAAACCGCATTAAATCTTGCGGCGGGCATGGCAATTGTGCTGGAAGGAGATCAGGAAGAGCTGTTTTCGAGCAATTATGCATGCAGGATATGCGGCTTCTCTGTTCCGAAACTGGAACCGCGCCTGTTTTCCTTTAATGCGCCGCTTGGCGCCTGTGATACCTGCAAGGGTCTTGGATTTACGGAAGAAGTGGATGTTGATCTGCTGATCCCAGATAAGGAACTGTCGATTCGGGAGGGTGCCATCCGCTTTTATAAGAATATCGTTGATACCGAGAACATTGAGTGGCAGACATTCGAGACTCTGATGAAAGCTTATAAAATCAGTCTGGATGTACCGGTAAAGAAACTGACTAAAAAACAGATGGAAATCATCCTGCATGGATCGGATCGTCCGATTTCCTATAAGATTACCAGCTCTGGCGGAAACACTTACATGCGCAATGATTATATCGAAGGCATAAAGGATATGATTGAACGCCGCTATGTAGAAACGAGTTCCGCCATGTCCAAAGACTGGTATCACTCTTTCATGATTGAAAGCAAATGTCCAACCTGCGGTGGCAAGCGTCTGAACGAGCAGGCTCTATCCGTACGTGTTGGAGATCGCAATATCATTGAGTTTACAGAGCAGTCGGTAGTCAATGCCATGGACTGGCTTGAGAAAACAGAGCTGACGGAAACACAGGCCAAGATTGCGGAACAGGTTATCAAGGAGATTGGCAGCCGCCTGCGCTTTTTGAAAGATGTCGGTCTGGATTATCTGACGCTGGATCGCCTTGCTGGAACACTATCCGGCGGTGAGGCACAGCGAATCCGTCTTGCGACACAGATTGGTTCCAGACTTTCCGGCGTCCTGTATGTTCTTGATGAGCCAAGTATTGGCTTGCATCAGCGTGATAATGCCAAACTGATCGATACACTTAAAAATATGCGCGATCTGGGCAACTCTTTGATTGTGGTCGAACACGATGAGGAAACCATGCTGAACGCGGACTGGATCGTAGATATCGGACCTGGCGCAGGCATTCATGGCGGTGAGGTTATCTTCAACGGAACACCAGAGGAAATCTTAAAATCCGAGGACTCCATTACCGGGAAATATCTGTCCGGACGGCTGCGCATTGATGTGCCGGAACAGCGTCGCAAAGGCACTGGCAAAGCAGCTGAACTGATTGGTGTCAGTGAACATAATCTCAAGCACATTAATGTAAAATTCCCGCTTGGAAAGCTGGTGCTGGTTACGGGCGTATCCGGAAGCGGAAAGTCTACGCTTGTGAATGAATGCTTTATGAAAGCAGTGCAGCAGAACCTTGGCTACACGCGTATCCATCCGGGTAAATACGAGAAGGTAAAAGGCCTTAACAATATCGACAAACTGGTACAGATTGATCAGAATCCAATCGGCCGTACACCGCGTTCCAATCCGGCTACTTATACCGGCGTATTTGATGATATCCGCAGTGTTTTTGCCAATACACCGGAGGCAAGACTGCGCGGATATGATAAGGGACGGTTCTCCTTCAATGTAAAGGGCGGACGCTGCGAAGCGTGCTGGGGAGATGGTGTAAAAGTCATCTCTATGAACTTCCTGCCGGATGTCTATGTTCCGTGTGAAGTGTGCCATGGCAAGCGTTATAACGAAGAAACCCTGCAGTGCACCTTCAAGGGAAAGAATATTTATGATGTGCTGGAGATGACGGTAGAAGAAGGTCTCGAACTGTTTGCGAATCAGCCGAAGATCCGCAATAAACTGCAGACGCTGTGTGATGTCGGACTTGGCTACTTAAAGTTAGGCCAGTCTTCTACGACGTTGTCCGGTGGTGAAGCGCAGCGTGTCAAACTGGCTTCGGAACTGCAGAAGCGCGCTACCGGCAAAACCGTTTATATTCTGGATGAACCAACGACCGGTCTGCATACGGACGATGTTAAACGCCTGATTGCCGTACTGGAGGCAATTGTAGATACCGGAAATACGGTCATTGTGATCGAACATAATCTTGATGTGATCAAATGTGCGGACTGGATCATTGATCTTGGACCGGAAGGCGGAGATAATGGCGGCACGATTATTGCCGAAGGAACACCGGAACAGGTAGCGGAGAATCCGAATTCCTGGACTGGACAGTACCTGAAGAAAACCCTGAAGTGGACAAAGGCCAAGAAAGAGAAGAAACAGAAATGATTGTTACCTGGGTGGCTATCGCAGCCTGTGTTGGATGTTTCCTGCTGATCAACCGCTCACTGTCGCCAATTGATAAAGCAGTGGAACTTGGGGCACTTCTGCCATTGCGTGTGAAGCGCGGAGAATACTGGCGCCTGCTCGCGGCTGGGTTTCTCCATATTCAGCCGCTTCATTTACTGATGAATATGTATGCGCTGTACAGCTATGGCTCACTGGAGCGTGCTTTTGGGCCGGCACTGTTTGGGACGATTCTTTTACTGTCGATTATCGGCGGTAATGTTCTTTCGGCGTTTTTAGGCAGCGAAGATGCCATCACACTGGGTATCTCCGGCGGCCTGTATGGCTTGTTG
>Ga0247610_10008710_pt1 | contig 10289 bp, 7 predicted proteins | sample 174DNAGHGhighgp2_FD_193483 | JGI IMG/M metagenome (GOLD analysis project Ga0247610, IMG submission 193483) | Sheep rumen microbial communities from Palmerston North, Manawatu-Wanganui, New Zealand - 1742 DNA GHGhigh gp2 | ecosystem: Host-associated > Mammals > Digestive system > Stomach > Rumen ... | reverse complement strand
TAAAGGACGTGTTTTTGTTCCAGCTCAATTTAGAAGACAAATGGAAGGAGAGACAGAATTGGTACTTCGTAAAAATTTGTTTTCTAATTCTCTTGTGCTTTATCCAAAAGAATCTTGGAATGATATGATGTCTACATTACGAGGTAAACTTAATCGATTTAATCGTGAACATGATGCTATATTTCGTCAATTTGTAGCAGAATCTGAACGCTTGGAAATGGATGAACAAGGTAGAATTTTGATTCCTAAAAAGTATTTGCAAAACGCAGAAATTGAATCGTCGGTACGCTTTGTTGGAAATGATTCTACTATAGAAATATGGGCATCAGGTAAAGTTGAACAAACGTTTGTTGATGATGATTCATTTGCAGGAAAATTAGAAGATATCTTTAATCAAGGATTATAATGGAAGTTAATTATCACATACCGGTATTGCTAAATCCAAGTGTTGATGGTTTAGACATAAAGGAAGATGGAGTTTATGTGGATTTGACTTTTGGAGGAGGTGGTCATTCAAAAGAAATTTTGAATCGTTTGGGTAAAAAAGGACATCTTTATGGCTTTGATCAGGATATCGACGCTTATGAAAATGCATTTGATGATGAGCGCTTTACTTTTGTAAGAAGCAATTTCTGTTATTTGTCAAATTTTCTAAGGTATTATAAGGTAGGAAAAGTTGACGGTATTTTGGCAGATTTGGGCGTTTCGTCTCATCATTTTGATTCTCCAGAAAGAGGATTTTCTTTTCGTTTTGATGGACCTCTTGATATGCGTATGAATCAAAAATCTGGGAAAACAGCTGCGGATGTGTTGAATACGTATTCTTTGGAAGATTTATTGCGCATTTTTCGGTTGTATGGTGAATTGGATAATGCGTATAAATTATCGCAAACAATAGTTAAGTATAGAGAAAAGGTACAATTTGAAAAAATAGAGGATTTTGTAGAAACTCTACAAAAGTCGTTCGGAAGAGATGTAGAAAAGAAAAATTTAGCCAAAATTTTTCAAGCTTTACGTATAGAGGTTAATGATGAAATGTCTGTTTTGAAAAAAATGTTGGCACAAACTTCAATGTGTTTGAAAAGTGGCGGTCGTTTATCTATTATTACTTACCATTCTCTGGAAGATAGATTGGTGAAGAATTATATGAAGACGGGGAACTTGGAAGGAAAGTTAGAAAAGGATTTCTTTGGGAATGTACAGACGCCTTTTAGACTTATTAATAATAAAGTAATCGTACCATCTGATGAGGAACAAGAAATAAATCCTCGTTCGAGAAGTGCTAAATTGAGAATAGCGGAATGTAAGTAAAATGGCAATATTTAAGAATATAATATCGAAGTTCAAAGAAAATCCTGAGGCCGATTTGCAGTCTTTCGATTTTAGAGAAGTATTTAAAGGTCATTACTTGCAAGAATTTATTGTTAAGAATATTAAACTGATCATTTTAATACTTTTTTTTATAATGCTTTTAGTGGGGAATCGATTCGCTTATGAGCATCAAATGTCAGAAATTGCTAGATTAAAAAGGGAATTGGAAGATAGCAAATTTACATCTTTGGAGGTTTCTGAAGGATTGATGAGGCAAAGTCGTCCGTCACAAGTAAAGCAGATGATATTAAATAGAAATATAGAATTAGAAGATTCAAGAGTACCTGCATATCGAATTAAAAGAAAAAGTAGATGAGTGATAAAAAGCGACAAATAGGATTTCGTTTTGCAATTGTAATGTTCTTTTTCATTTGTGGGGCATTTATAATAATTGGTAAGATTGTTTATATACAATATTTCGAAGGTCCTAAGTGGCGAAAATTAGGGGATGAAATGATGAATTTGCCGGATGTGCTTTATGAAGCAAATCGTGGTAATATATATTCTTCAGATGGGAAACTATTAGCAAGCTCAATGAAGACGTATATATTAAAAATGGATTTTAGGGCTGATGGATTTAAGAGGGATACGTTCTTTTATTATATTGATGATTTGTCGTTGTTGTTGAGTAATATATTAAAAGATGCTTCTCCTGAAGCGTATGAAAAACGCTTAAAAGAGGGGTATCAAAAGGGTAGTAGGAATTTTAGAATTTCGAGCAAACCTATAAGTTATTTGCAATTGCAGAAACTTAAAAAAGAATCTCATTATGTGAGACTTGGTCAAAATAAAAGCGGATTGTTTTACGAAAGTCGATTAGATCGCGTTAAGCCTTTAGGCTCTTTAGCTTCAAGAACGATTGGAGGAATTTATAAAGTAGAGAAAAAAGGTAGTTATGGTATTGAATCGTCTTTCGAGAAATATTTAAAAGGTATTGATGGTTTATATAAATTGAAAATATATAGGGGAACTCGACATTACGAGAGAGAGACCTTGTTAGAACCTGTTGATGGATATGACGTAGTAATGACTATTGATGCTAATATCCAAGATATTGTAGAAAAAGAGTTACGACGCTATATAGGACAGGATGCAATAAGAGCAAAGCGTGCTTGTGTTATTGTAATGGAAACTAAAACAGGAAAAGTAAAGGCCATTTCTAATTTGGTTAGAAATAGTGATGGTACGTATTCTGAAAACATAAATATGGCTGTGGCTGATGAAGTGGAGCCTGGTTCTACTTTCAAAACATTATCGATGATGATTGCTCTTGAAACAGGCAAAGTAGATACTAATACTGTAGTTCATACAGGTAATGGAGTGGCTGACTTTTACGGTAGAAATATGAGAGATTGGGATTGGGATTATCCTATTCATAGAAATAAGCCTAGGGTGATTCCAGAAGCAGCGACAATGGCTGAAGGTATGTACCAATCTTCAAATATAGTAGTAGCGACTATTATAAACGATTTGTTTAAAGACAATCCGTCTAAATTTTGTGATGCTATTAAAAAGATGGGTTTTTTAGATTCAGTTTCTTTGGATATACCAGGTAGTGGAAGTCCTTACATTAGAACTCCTAAAGAAAAAGGGTGGTCAAAAACATCTTTACCTTGGTTGTCAATAGGTTATGAATCAAAAGTGCCACCAATTTATATGTTGCAATTTTATAATGCTATTGCAAATGATGGTAAAATGATAAAACCCTATTTTGTGGAGAAAGTAATGAATCATGGAGAAGTTATTGAGACGTTTGATACTGAGGTTATAAACTCTAGTATTTGTTCGAATAGTACTTTGAAAAAGGTTCAGGCAATGTTGGAAGGTGTGGTGTCAAAGGGAACAGGAAAACCTACGGATACGGAAAATTTTCAAATTGCTGGTAAAACGGGAACGGCTCAAGTAGGAGGTAATAGTGCTAGTGGAAAGCATCGATATTCGTTTTGTGGGTATTTCCCAGCAGATAATCCTCAATATACTTGTATGGTTTATATTGCTGAACCTGCTATTCCAGTTAAGGCTCCTTTGGTATTTAAGAATATAGCAGAAAAGGTTTATGCGATTTCGTATAGCAGACCAGTTGAGAGAACTAATTTGGAGATCTCTAAAATGCCGATTTCTAAAAATGGGAATTATGGAGATATAAGAACGGTTGCTAATGAATTGGATATTCCTTTACTTGGAAAGGTCGAATCTGCTTGGGTAAGCACAGCTGCTCAAGATAATGGCGTGATGTTGCATGATAAGTCGTTCCGTGAGGGTTTAGTTCCTAATGTAGTAGGTATGGGGGCTAAAGATGCTATGTATATTTTAGGAAATATGGGCTTGAAAGTGAATATTAGAGGCAGAGGAATGGTTTCTCAGCAATCATTGACATCGGGTTCGTATTTCAAAAAAGGAGATGTAATAACACTGACATTGAAATAGATATGATTTTAAAAGAGATTATAAATAATGTCAAAATTGAGTCCTTAATAGGAAATGATTCTGTTGAGGTGAATGGTATTGAGTTCGATTCTCGTAAGATTGTAGCAGGTACAATGTTTGTCGCTATGCGAGGCACTGTAGTTGATGGACATGATTTTATAGAAAAAGCTCAAGAAATGGGAGCTATTGTCGTGGTTTGTGAAAAATTGCCTAAGCAAATGAAAGAATCGTTAACTTATGTACAAGTAAAGGATTCAACTTTTGCTTTAGGATTGCTTGCTTCAAATTTTTATGGAAATCCTTCTCAAAATATGCAAGTAGTAGGGGTTACTGGTACTAATGGTAAAACTACTATCGCAACAGTTTTGTATGATTTATTTAGAAGTCTTGGCGAAAAAGTAGGTTTGTTTTCTACCGTTTGTAATTATATCGATGGTGAAGCTTATCCTACCGATCATACTACTCCTGATGCATTGGAAATCAATAAACTGATGGCAGAAATGTATAGTAGGGGAGTGAAGTATGTATTTATGGAAGTAAGTTCTCATTCTGTGGTGCAACATCGTATTAATGGATTACATTTTGTAGGGGGAATTTTTACCAACTTAACTCGAGATCATTTGGATTATCATAAAACATTTAAGGCATATTTGGAAGCTAAAAAATTATTTTTTGATAATTATCTAGACAAAAAGGCATTTGCTCTTACCAATATTGATGATAAAAATGGTAACGTAATGTTGCAAAATACTCAAGCTAAAAAATATTCTTATTCATTGCTTCAACAGGCAGATTATAAGGTGAAAGTGGTGGAGGAATGTTTCGATGGAATGCAATTAGAAATTAATGGTAAGGAGGTTTGGGTACCGTTTATTGGTCGCTTTAATGCTTTAAATTTAACGGCTATTGCGGGAACAGCAAATTTACTTGGTGTTGATTTTTATAAAGTTTTGATAGCATTGAGTGCCATGAAACCTGTTTCGGGACGTTTTGAACCAATTGTTTCAAATGATGGAAAAATTGCGATTGTTGATTATGCTCATACTCCTGACGCTCTCGATAACGTTTTGTCAACTATTAATGAAATTAGAAATGGCAAAAATAATTTGATTACTATTGTTGGTTGTGGAGGTAATCGTGATAAGGGAAAACGTCCAATGATGGCTAAGTCAGCTGTTAGTGCTTCAGATAAGGTAATTGTAACTTCTGATAATCCACGTAATGAAAAACCAGAAGATATTATTAATGATATGTTAGAAGGACTTACCGACAAAGAAAAGAAGAAAGTGTTGACTATTATAGACCGTAGGGAGGCTATAAAAACAGCAGTTTTTCTTGCTCAACCAGGTGATGTGATTTTGATAGCAGGGAAAGGACACGAGGATTATCAAATCATCGGGACTGAGAAATTGCATTTTAGCGACCAAGAAGAAGTAATGAAGTTTTTTGAAAATTAAAATGTAAATATATGATAACCTATTTGTTTCAATATTTGGACAAGACTCTTGATTTACCAGGTGCAGGTATGTTCAATTTCATTTCGTTTAGAGCTGCATTAACATTTTTATTGTCTTTGTTTTTAGCAACTTGGATGGGTAAAAGAATCATTGCAAAACTTCAAAAGTTACAAATTGGAGAAACTATTCGAGATTTGGATTTGGAAGGTCAAATGAGTAAAAAAGGAACTCCTACGATGGGTGGAATCATTATTTTATCGTCTATTTTGATTCCTTGTCTTTTATTTGGAGTTCTGAATAATATCTATATGATATTGATGCTTGTAACTACTTTGTGGTTGGGGGCTTTAGGTTTCGCTGATGATTATATCAAAGTTTTCAAAAAAGATAAAGAAGGACTTCATGGAAAATTTAAAATCATTGGTCAAGTTGGTATTGGATTGATTGTAGGCGTGACTTTGTATTTAAGTCCTGATGTCGTAATGAGAGAAAATATAGAAAAACATTATGATGAATATAGTCAGGAAGAAATAGTTGAATATAGCAATGACGAAATTAAATCAACTAAAACGACCATTCCTTTTTTCAAAAATAACAATTTTGATTATGCTGATTTATTCAGATGGTGTGGGGAGAATGCTCAATTTTTTGGATGGATTTTTTTCGTGTTAATTGTAATTTTTGTAGTTACAGCAGTTTCAAATGGTGCGAATTTAACCGATGGTTTGGATGGTTTAGCTACAGGATCTTCTGGTATTCAAATGGTTGCCTTGGCAATTTTAGCGTATGTGTCAAGTAACGTACATTATTCTGGTTATCTGAATATTATGTATATACCTAATGCAGGAGAGATGGTAGTGTATGCATCGGCATTTATCGGGGCTACAATAGGTTTCTTGTGGTATAATTCCTATCCAGCTCAGGTATTTATGGGTGATACGGGAAGTTTAGCTTTAGGAGGAATCATTGCGGTATTTGCAATTATTATCCATAAAGAATTGTTGATTCCTGTTTTAAGTGGCGTCTTTTTGGTAGAAAGTTTGAGTGTTATCATGCAAACTACTTATTTCAAGTTTACTAAAAAGAAATATGGTGCGGGACGTCGTGTATTTAAAATGACCCCATTACATCACCATTTCCAAAAACCAGCAGGAGTAGTGGAGGCGTTGATTCAACGTCCTTTTCAGGCAATTCCTGAATCAAAGATTACGGTTCGTTTTTGGATTGTAGGTTTGATTTTGGCAGCAGTAACTATTTTAACTTTGAAAATAAGATAAACAAAATATGAAAGCAAAATTGTTAGTCGTATTAGGTGCTGGAGAAAGCGGCGTTGGTTCTGCTATTTTAGCAAAAAAGAAGGGCTATGATGTATTTGTTTCAGATATGTCGACCATCAAAGATCAATATCGTAAGATTTTGGAAGAAAATGGTATTGATTATGAAGAAAAACAGCATACAGAGTCTAAGATTTTATCAGCTACAGAAGTAGTGAAAAGTCCAGGAATTCCCAACGATGCACCAATGATAAAGAAATTGGAGGAAAAGCATATTCCTGTAATTTCTGAAATTGAATTTGCAGGTCGTTATACAAATGCTAAAATGATATGTATTACGGGTAGTAATGGTAAAACTACTACAACTTCGTTGATTTATTATATTCTAAAAAATGCTGGTTTAAATGTAGGTTTAGCTGGTAATATTGGTAAAAGTTTGGCGTTACAAGTGGCTAACGAGAATTTTGATTACTACGTAATTGAATTGAGTAGTTTTCAACTTGATAATATGTATGAATTTAAGGCGGATGTGGCAATATTGATGAACATTACGCCCGACCATTTGGATCGATATGATCATTGTATGCAAAATTATGTTGATTCTAAAATGCGTATTGTTCAAAATCAGACAGAAAATGATGTGTTTATTTATTGGACTGGTGACCCAATCGTTACGAAAGAAATAGAAAAAAGAAACATTAAATCAAAATTATGTCCTTTTGGACTTACAAACGAAAGAAATGAAAAAGCCTTCGTGAAAGGTGACAATTTAGTATTAGAAAATTTAAATTTAGAAATGGCATTAAATAATTTAGCTCTTAAGGGCACGCACAATTTGTACAATTCAATGGCAGCAGGATTGGCAGCGGCTGAGATTAAGATTGAAAAAGAAGTAATTCGTCGTTCATTAGCAACTTTTCAGGGTGTTGAACATCGTTTGGAACCTGTAGCAAAAGTGCGAAATATTATGTTTATAAACGATTCAAAAGCTACTAATGTAAATTCTTGTTGGTATGCTCTTGAAAGTATGACGACTCCTACTGTCTTGATCTTGGGTGGTAAGGATAAGGGTAATGATTATACCGAAATAGAAGAATTGGTCAAAAATAAAGTAAAAGCTTTAGTGTTCTTAGGGGTAGATAATACTAAATTACACGCTTTCTTTGATGGAAAGGTAGAAAATATTGCCGACGCTTCTTCAATGAAAGAAGCTGTACAAAAATCATATCAATTTGCTTCTCAAGGTGATACTGTTTTGTTGTCCCCTTGTTGCGCAAGTTTTGATTTGTTCAAGAGTTACGAGGATAGAGGAAAACAATTTAAAGACGAAGTTAGAAGTCTATAATTATACTGAAAATGAGAGAGTTTGCTGCAAAAATATTTAAAGGGGATAAGGTAATATGGGGATGCTATGCCATTCTTTGGATTATCTCTTTAGTGGAGTATTATAGTGCTTCCGCAGGGATTTCTCTTAGGGTAAGTCCAAATTTCACTAGTCAAGTCATGGGTCAGGTAGGTTATTTGATGTTGGGATTGATGCTTATGTTGGCAATCATCCACATCATACCAAGAACTATGTTTAGATTGATTGCGTGGTTGGGAATGCCTATCGTATTAATTTTATTTGTATTACTATTTTCTAGTCATGGAGTAACTCAAAATGAAGCGACTCGTCAGGTAAGGTTGTTTGGTTTTTCTATTCAGGTATCTGAAATCGCCAAGGTTGTTTTGGTTGCTTATATCTCTGAAATTTTACCTAAAGGAGATAAAAAAATGGCTTTTAAGAAGATAATGTTTTTAACGGTATTTTTCTTCTTTTTAATTCTTCCGGAAAATCTATCTACAGCGATAATATTGTATGGATTGTCAATGATAATAATGTTTGTAGGGGGAATAGAAATTAAGAAAATTTTGTATGCTATACTGATTCCATTGTCAGTGGGATTGCCATTATTTTTTTCATCTCCTTATTGGCCAAGTGAATTAAGGAATTCACCTAACTCAAAGGAGTATGCTCAAATGTTTCCTGAGGCGGGATTTGTAACAAAGACGTTGGCGAGGTTTACTCATCGTGTCCCTACATGGTATAATCGTGTTTTCGATGATGAAGTGAATGAAAATGGTGAACCTATTGATAAGTTTTCGGTATCTTATGTTAGAGAAAATGGACAAAAATCATATTCTCAAATAGCAATTGCTCGTGGTTATATTCCGAAAGGTCCAGGGAAAAGTAAAACCCGTAATTATTTGTCTTTGTGTTATTCTGATTTTATCTTTGCTATAATCTTGGAGGAATTAGGCATATTTGGGGCGGTTTTATTGTTGATGGTGTATCTTATTATCACGTATCGTGCGGTTATGATTGCTAAAAATTGCGATTATGAGCGGTACGCTTATTTGGTGATTGGTTTGGCCTTAATCATAATTATACAAGTGTTTGTTAATATGTTTGTGGTCGTGGGTATTGGACCAGTAACAGGACAACCTTTACCTTTTATAAGTGATGGCGGTACCGATAAAATTATGAAAAGTTTTTGTCTTGGTATTATACTTGCTATCAGTGCTTATAATGAAAAACAAAAAGAAACAAATAAAGAATTAAAAGAAAATAATATAACAACCGATGAATCAGCAAATTAAAGTAATAATTAGTGGAGGAGGAACGGGGGGACATATATTCCCTGCAATTTCAATTGCCAATGCATTGAAACAATTGTATCCTAATATTGACATATTGTTTGTTGGGGCAGAAGGTCGTATGGAAATGGAAAAAGTTCCTGCTGCTGGATATCCAATAATTGGTTTGCCTGTAAGTGGTTTGGATAGAAAAAATCTATTCAAAAATTTTAAAGTAATTTTTCGATTAATCAAAAGTCTGTTTAAGGCAAAGAAAATTATCGAAGAGTTCAAACCTAATGTGGTAGTAGGAGTTGGAGGTTATGCCAGTGCGCCTGTATTGAAAATGGCTCAAAGAAAGGGCATTTATACGGTTATACAAGAACAAAATTCTTACGCTGGTGTTACTAACAAATGGGTAGCTAAAAATGCAGATAAAATTTGTGTAGCTTACGAGAATATGGATCGCTTTTTCCCTAAAGATAAAATTATCTTTACAGGAAATCCTGTTCGTCAATCCTTATTAGCCGCTATTGACAATCGAGAAGAAGCTTATGAATTTTTTGGTTTTGATAAAAACAAAAAAACTTTGCTTATTGTAGGAGGTAGTTTGGGGGCAAGAACTATTAATAATAGTGTGATTGCTGGGATTAAAAAGTTAATCAGTTCGGATATTCAAGTAATTTGGCAAACGGGTAAATTTTATATAAATGAGGCTAAAGAAGCTGTGAAAGAATATAATTGCCCTAATCTATATGTAACTGATTTTGTAATGCGTATGGATTACGCGTATTGTATTGCCGACTTGGTGGTATCTCGTGCAGGGGCAAGTTCAATTTCTGAATTGAGTTTGCTTGGACGTCCATCTATATTGGTACCTTCACCTAATGTAGCGGAAGACCATCAAACTAAAAATGCTATGGCTTTAGTAAATAAAAATGCGGCAGTGATGATTTCTGATGATGAGTCGGTGGAGAAGTTAGTGGAAAAGGCTGTAACTTTAATTCGTGATGGTGGTACGTTAATAGAATTATCAAAAAATATTAAATATTTTGCTCGTGAGCGTGCTGATAAACATATTGCAAGTGAAATCTTGAGTTTACTTGGTATTAAAGCAGAACGTATTTCAAATATCGAAAATTAT
>Ga0247610_10008708_pt1 | contig 10294 bp, 5 predicted proteins | sample 174DNAGHGhighgp2_FD_193483 | JGI IMG/M metagenome (GOLD analysis project Ga0247610, IMG submission 193483) | Sheep rumen microbial communities from Palmerston North, Manawatu-Wanganui, New Zealand - 1742 DNA GHGhigh gp2 | ecosystem: Host-associated > Mammals > Digestive system > Stomach > Rumen ... | reverse complement strand
GCAGAGCTTGTCGTCGGCAGTAAAACCCATATTCTCTCCGGTGAAGTAACCATCGTTGGCAATGCCGTAGTGGGTCAGCATCACGCCCTTGGGGAAACCCGTAGTGCCGCTGGTGTACTGCATGTTGCACACATCATAGCAGCTGACGCTCTTCTTCATTTCGTTCAGCGTATCGTCTTCCACGTTTTGGCCAAGGAGCAGCAGCTCGGCGGTGTTGTACATGCCGCGATACTTTTCCATGCCGATGAATACGACGCTCTTCAGGTAGGGGAAGCGCTCGCTGTTCAAATGGCCGCGCTCGCAGGTTTTCAGCTCGGGCAGCATGGTGTAGGTCATGTCGACATAGTTGCAGTCCCACGTGCCGTCGGTGATGCAGAGCACCTCCATGTCGGAGTCTTTGCAGAGATACTCCAGCTCGTTCTGCTTGTAGTTGGTGTTGACAGTCACAAGGACAGCGCCAATCTTTGCCGTGGCATAGAGGAACGTCAGCCAGTCGGGCACGTTGGTGGCCCAGATGCCCACGTTGGAGCCTTTCTTCACGCCTATGCTGATCAGTCCCTTGGCCAGGTTGTCCACACGCTCGTTGAACTTCGACCAGGTGAAGCGAAGGTTGCGGTCTGAATAGACGATATACTCCTTGTCGGGCGTCGTCTCGGCCCAGTGCTCGAGCCATTCTCCCAGTGTGCGTTCCCACAATTGGTAGCCGGCGCTGCCAGTCTCGGCAGGGTATGTCCTGTTAGGCAGGGGTCTGCCTGCCATGTCCAATTTCACATTGTTTGTTTCCATTTTCTTCGTTTTTCCGTTATAACGCTATAACGTGGTGCCGTCATAACGATGATTAAAATGGGATGTAAACCACAGCGAGAATCTTGGCCGACTTGCCGGGAGCGCCGTGTACGTGGTGCTTGACGATGGAGTCGTAATAGATGCTGTCGCCCTCTTTCAGGTTGTAGGTCATCTTGCCGTAGACTATCTCCACCTCGCCCTGCATGACGTAGATAAACTCCTCGCCCTCGTGCTCAGACAGCTGGAAGTCGGGCTTGTCTTCAGGGTTGATGTCAATGATGAAAGGCTCCATGTGGCGCCCGGCCTTCTGCTTGGCCAGCGGGTGATACTCCATGTGCTTGCGGGCATCGATGGTGCCGTTGCTGAAACTGATGCTGCTCTCGGCCTCGCGGTCTTTGGCACGTGTGATGACCGGACCTATGGCGTCGTTGTCGTCCATGAAGGTGCCTAAGCGGACACCCAGCGCACGGGCTATCTTGATAAGCGGGCCCAAAGAGGGCAGGTTTACGTCGTTCTCGATGGATAAAATCTGTTCTGCCGTCAGGCCGCTGCGCTCGGAGATTTCTTCAATGGAGAGATTTTTCGTCTCTCTGAGTCTCTTGATTTTTGCGCCAACAATGGAATGTGTGTCGGACATAAAGTTATTTTTATTGAGGGTTAAGTTTTAAATAATGCGCAAAGATACGAATTTGCTTTCAGACGACAAAGAAATTATCCGTTTTTCTTCCGTTTTGTCACAATTGCTTGACATTGCACAAATGCGGAACTAAAAAAGTCAACGACTTGGTAGTGTGCGATGGCTTGTAAAAGTGAAAATCGATTCGGCTTCACCGCCATGAAAGTTCTTGCGCTTGCAAGCGTTGCCTAACGCGCCTATCCGTAGCCTTTCGGTAGCAAGCGGCAAAGCCGAGCGCCATCTGGGGCTTTTATGCAATTGGTTTCCTGCCGAGAAACCTTTGGTTTCCTGCCGAGAAACCGATGGTTTCTCGGCAGGAAACTTTTATAACCCATACGCGGACGGAGGCCAATCAGGAATTTACTATTTTGTAGCGGGCGAACTTCAGGAGGAGTTGCTTGGTGCCGGCATTGCGGAAGGCAACGGTGGCCTTCTCGTTGTCACCTTCGCCCTCTAAGCGGACGACGGTGCCTATGCCGAAGCGCTGGTGCTCGATGATGGTGCCCTCGCGGAGCAGAGACCCGCCCCCTGTACCATCCTTGTGAGGAGGGGTGTGGGTCGCTTGTGTGTCTATCCTTCTCAGGCTTGAGGTGTTGCCTCCTCTCCCGGCAGTGAAGGCATTGGTCTGTCCGCTCCTGGCCGTGTGCAGTAGCTGCTTGAACTGCGGCGAGAGTGGGTCAACGGCAGGCTCGGGCTTGGTGCGTGACACGGCGCGCGGCATGGGGGCGGCCTTGAACTGCGTGGCCACAGGGTGGGCGTTCTGCGCCTGCCAGGGCAAGCGTGGAGAAGCGAATGACTGTCTGTCACTGTTGCCGCCATCTACTTGCAGCAGGCTGGGGTCGATGTCGCGGATGAATCGCGACGGTGTGTCGAACTCCAGCCGTCCGAAGCGGAAACGGTTTTCGGCACAGGTGAGGATGCAGTGCTTCTCGGCACGGGTGATGGCCACGTAGAGCAGGCGGCGCTCCTCCTCCAGTGCGCGCATGGAATCGGTGCACATGGGCGAGGGGAAGATGTTTTCTTCCAAGCCCACGATGAACACGACGGGGAACTCCAGGCCCTTGGCCGAGTGGACGGTCATCAGCGACACCTTCGGCTGGTCGCTGTCCTTGTCGCTGTCGAGGTCGGTGAGCAGCGCCACCTCCTGCAGGAAGTCTGCGATGGATGTCTCGTCTCCCCTGTCTTCCTCGCGACGGCTCTCCACGAAGTCCTGCATACCGGCCAGAAACTCCTGCAGGTTCTCCTGCCTTGACAGGTCGTCAGGCTCGTGGCTGCTGTAGATGTCCTTGGTGATGCCGCTCTCCTGTATGATGCTGTGGCCCAGCTCGTAAGCATCCTCTGTGCCGAGTCTTTCGCGCCAGCCCTCTATCAGCTGTCGGAAGGCGTCAATCTTCGTTGCCGTGCTTTTCGCCACTTGGAGGCCGAAGAGCATGGGCTGCAAGATGACCGCCCACAGCGAGACGCCGTGCTCCGTGGCTGCGCCTGCGATTTTCTTCACCGTGGCATCGCCGATGCCTCGGGTGGGGTAGTTGATGATGCGGCGCAGCGCCTCCTCATCGTCAGGATTGACTATGGTGCGGAAATAGGCGATGACATCCTTGATTTCCTTGCGCTGATAGAAGGAGAGGCCGCCGTAGATGCGGTAGGGGATGTTGTCCTTGCGCATCTGTTCCTCGAAGCTGCGGCTCTGGGCGTTGGTGCGGTAGAGGATGGCAAAGTCGTTCCATTGCAGGTCTTCCTTGCGGCGCAAGCGCTTGATGTCGTTGCACACAATGAGGGCCTCCTCGCGGTCGCTCTGTGCCGGTTTCAGCTGCAGCCTCTCGCCTTGCTCGTTGTGGCTGTAGACATCCTTCGGTATCTGGCGCTCATTTTTTCGGATGAGGCTGTTGGCGGCTTTCACAATGAGCTGCGTGGAGCGGTAGTTCTGTTCCAGCTTGAACAGTCGGGCGTTGGTGTATGCATCGCGGAAGTTGAGGATGTTGTCGATGTCGGCACCGCGAAAGCTGTAGATGCTCTGTGCGTCGTCGCCCACCACGCAGACGCGCTGGCGCTCGCGGGTCAGCAGATAGACAATGCGCTGCTGGGCGAAGTTGGTGTCCTGATACTCATCGACGAGCACATAATGGAATTTCTCCACATATTTCCGCCTGATGTCCTCATGCTCGCTGAAGAGCAGAAACGTCTGCACCAGCAGGTCGTCGAAATCCATGGCGTTGGCCTGTCGGCAGCGCATCGCGTACATTTTATATATAGTAGCCACCTGCGGGTGCCTCGGGTCGAAGAGCGAGCAGGAGCCAAAGGCGTCGGGCATGATGAGGTGGTTCTTCGCCATTGAGATCTGGTCGGCAACGGCGGCGGGCTTGTACTCCTTGTCGTCGAGTCCTTTTTCGTGGATGATGTTCTTCACCAATGAGCGGGAGTCGCTCTGGTCGTAGATGGTGAAGTTCGACTGAAAGCCGATGGCTGCAGCCTCGCTGCGCAAGATGCGTGCGAAGATGCTGTGGAAGGTGCCCATCAGCAAATATCTGGCTCGCTCCTCGCCCACCAACCGTGCGATGCGTTCCTTCATCTCTCGTGCCGCCTTGTTGGTAAACGTCAGCGCGAGGATGTTCCATGGTGCCAGGTTATATTGCTGCAGCAGGTAGGCAATCTTGTAGGTCAGCACGCGCGTCTTGCCAGAGCCCGCACCAGCTATCACCAGCTGTGCGCCGTCGCAGTAGACCACTGCCTCCCGCTGGCTGTCGTTCAATTCATTCAGTAGGTTTTCCATTTTCTTTTTTTCCATATCCCTGTCCTTCCTTTCGAAGCAGGGATTATCATTTCTTGCACTCCACCACCTGCCACTGGTCGATGGTGCGGCGGTCTTGGCTGATGTTCAGGCCGATGGCATAGACGGGACGGGCATCGGCGGCAAAACGCACGGCGTAGTCCTTGGTCAGCACCTGGCTGGTGGCTTCTTCAGCCGTCTTGCCGTATTTCAGCTCGATGATGTAGATGGCGTCGGGCAGCTTCATGGCAATGTCCATGCGTCCGTCGCTGGTCATGTCCTCAGCCTGCACGTCGGCACCGAAGGCCATCAGCGCAGCGTAGAGCACCGCTTGATACAGCTGTTCGTTTTGGTTCTTGTCCGTTATAGAATAGGGAATGCCAGCGTACCAGCGGCGCACAGTCTCGATAAAGTCATTGATGGTGATGTCCTTCAGCAGCAGGCGTTTGTAGGCGCGGCCCAACGTATCTCCACTGCCGGGATAGGCCTCCATGTAATAATAGTACAGGCAGCGGGCAAATCCCTCACGCACTTCCTCATTGGGGAAGCCCAGCGTCCATTCGCCTATAAAGGGATTGTAGCCTTTCAGCGTGAGGTAGCCGCTCTGGAACAACGCCGGGATAGGGTCGGTGATGCGCTCGGTGGGTGCGCTGAAGCGCACAAGGCTGGCCTGAACCCCCTCCAGTTCAGGCAGCTGCACCTTACAGTTGCGCATGATGTTGGCCAGGAAAGAAGGTGTGCCCGTAGAGAACCAGTAATTCTGTATGTCGCCTGCGGCGAAGGCATTGATGAGGCTCCAAGGGCAGTAGATATCGGTGAAGTTATCTGAGAAATGATAGCCGTCGTACCATTGCTTCAGCTTTGCCACGATGTCATCGTAGGTGTAGCTGATGCCCCATCTGCTGTGCGCCTGGTTCAATTTCTCCGTCAGCAATTCGATGTCGGGCTGCATCTGCGTGAGCATCTCCTCCTCCGTGATGCCGCAAATGCCTTCGTAGGCTCTGTCGTAGGTCAGCTCCTGCAGATTGTTGAGTTCACTGAACACCGACAACTGCGAGAACTTCGATATACCTGTGAGGAACACAAACCGCAGATATTCTGCCTGTGCCTTCAGAGGACTGAAGAGGTTGCGGATGCGGTTGCGTATCTGTTCCTGCAGCTCCGGGTCGTTCATGCTGTCAAGCATGGGTGCGTCATACTCATCGACGAGTATCACCACTTGCTCGCCTGTCTGCTCATAGGCGGCCCGGATAACCTTTGTCAGGCGTACGTCAAAAGCAGAACTGTCTTCTGTTTTTGCCACATTCCATTTCTCCTCCATTCGGCTCAGGATAGCATCAACGGTGGTTTTTAGCCGTTGCAACTCGTAGTATTTCCCTTCCGAGAGGTTGATGCGCAGCACAGGATATTTCTTCCATTCCGTTTCCAGACGCCCTAAGGCCAGCCCGTCGAACAGCTCCTTGCGGCCCTCGAAGTAGCAACGCAGTGTGTCGATGAGCAGCGACTTGCCGAAACGGCGCGGACGGCTCAGAAAGAAGAACTTGGCATCGGCTTTTACCATGTGATACACAATGGCAGTCTTGTCGATATATACCGACCCTTGCTTGCGCATCGCCAGAAAGGACTGCTCTCCGACGGCATAGCTCTGTGATCTTGTCTTTGTTGTCATAAAACCAAAGGGAAGCATGTGCTCTTCACCGCCGCAAAGATACAACTTTTATTGCAATTGGCAAAAGAAACGAAGGGAAAACCGATTTCAAATTAGATGATTATTCGAAAGTACCCGATTGTGTGCCAGTCAATATAGATACAAACCGACTCCTCTTAAGAATGTATCATGACAGATGAAGACAAAAGCTTGTGGTTGACACTGACGCGAATGGGAATGCTGACGGGAGCGTGGGTGTCTCGCCTGCGTATACCCCAGTTCTCCCCTGGGGGGAGTTAGAGGGAGGCATCTGCGTAGAAGTAATCCCCCTGTACCCCTTGCAAGCTTTGCAAGAGGGGAGATGAGTTTCCTTTGCAACTACGTGTTAGTCTAGTAATGTAGAATACAGAAGATAATGGAAAAGATGTCCATCTGCTATATGCGGAAATAATTAAAAGGAGAACACTGACGAGGATGATACACAAATCGGGTAAATAAATCCGAGATTATGGCTTTCTTTAAGGGGAACTATTGTTATAATAGTTCTTATCTATTGTTCTGCCTGCTAAGAGGGGCTCTTTTTCTTAATTAAGCTTTTTTTTTACTCTTTTTCTGTCGTTTTCAAGTAAAAATGCGAAAAATCTTACTTTTTTTTGCAGATTTTTAAAAAAAAACGAGGTGGATAGCAAATATTTGTTTTTTTTTTCAGCGTAATCGGGAGAAATCCGGTTTCATGATGCATAAGCTGATTATTTCGCACTTGACTGAAGACGCGTAGGAAACAGACTCGGAATAGTTCGATTTAAGAAAGCAAGGGAAGACCAGGAAAGGCCTCCCTTAACTACAATCATTAGCTATGCTCACGCACCCATGGCGTGACAGCATTCTTACTATTGTAGTGGGGGTTCCAATTTTCCTACGCGCGCCCCTTAAGTCAAGTGCATAAGAACGGTCACGCCATTCTTCGTACCTAGACTTTTGTGCATTAACAGACAACTAATGCAAAATGAAGGAATTGATTCTCTAGAGAATCATTTCATCAGGATTTGGCTTATAACACTTATGAAAAGGATTATACTATTAATATTTGTAGCAGCTATGCGTGATTTGTTTTCCATTTACCAGGCAATGGAGTGGATAGATGCATTAATCATAGATAATTGCAAGTTAAATGGACCATAATTAATTATGTTTTCGGAACGTGTTTTTGATTTGTTCATATTTGTCAACAATTATATTTAAAAACTACTGTTATGAAAAAAAAGAATTTGATTTGGAGTTTGCTGGCCATTGTGATGGCAGCAACAATGAGTGTAGGACTGTCATCGTGTCATACTGACCACCATGAAGATGACGAAGTTACGGTATATCCTCCTTCCGTTTCTTTCCCTTCAAATGGCGGGCAGCAAGCGATAACCGTCAAGAGCAATACCAAGTGGACTGTCACAGGCATGATGACTGGCGTGACAGTAATGCCAACGAAGGGGGAAGGCGATGGCACTATTATGCTGATTGCGACAGAAAATACCGAAAAATCTCCACGAACAGGCTACTTTACTGTCAATGCAGGCGATGCTTCTGCTATGATTATGGTAACTCAGTCACAACAAGATATTCCTTCTGGAGTCACTATTGTCAATAATAGTACGAAAACATTCAAACGGTTCACTGTTATCTTTAGAAACTCAAAAGAAGAAATGTTGTCTCAGCAGGAGTTTGGTGATTTGTTACCAAACAACTCTATTAATGTTTCCATTCCAACAGGTGCTTCAACTTACTATGTTGCAATTTATGATGGCGGGTGGTATTTCTCTGCAGACTACGATGTTTCAGTGACAACGTTGTCACTCACAAACACAATGGTATGGTATACCAATTAATACAATTTTCGATTTTACGCTACAGTTGGCACATGCCAGCTGTGGCGTTATTGACATTCATGCTCTGACAATCATGCGTCTTTTGACAATTATGTATTTTATTCTATTTGCGGGGAATATTTACGTTTATGGTATGCCTGCTTATCCCAAAATACTGCCAGTCATGGTAGATGATGGTTTAATTTATATTCGGCTTTTTGGCGATGAACACAAAAAGAGAGCCGAGAATATTGATGGTTATACTATTATTCAAAAGAGCGGGGAATGGTTTTTTGCAGAAAAGGATGAGGAAGGTTGGCTAAAACCGTCTGACCATAAGCTTTCTAAATCTTTCAATGGCGAAACAAGAGAATTTCTAAAAGGAACACCTAAACATCTGTCAAATGTTGAAATATCAAAACGTACAAAACTAGTTAGTTCTGCGAGAAGTCAGAAAGCTGTTGGCGTAAGAAAAGTTCTCGTCATTTTAATGCAGTATAGCGATTTACTAATGGTAAAGAATCAATATGATTTCAATAGTCTTTTTAATGGTATCGGTTATTCTGAGGATGGGGCACAAGGGAGTGTGTGTGATTTTTTTACAGATGTATCATACGGACAATTACAACTCATCTGTGACGTTATAGGCCCATTCACCAGCAAGCATAAAAGATCATATTATGGTGGAAACGACAGAAGTGGCGAAGACTGTCACCCTGAAGAACTGTTTGAGGAAGCCATAATAAAAGCGGTTAGACATGTTAATTTGAAAGACTACGATGCAGATGATGACGGATTTGTGGATAACGTACATATCATTTTTGCTGGTCATGGTGAAGAAGCCGGGGCTTCTGATGAAGCGATTTGGTCGCACGAAGCAACCTTTTACCAGCCATATGAGATACAGGGGATGAAGATTGATAGATATTCTTGTGCTCCAGAACTTAGGGGAAATTCAGGAAGAGGAATCTCCCGCATCGGCCCCCATTGCCATGAGATTGGTCATGCTTTAGGTGCTATGGACTACTACGATACGGACTATGAAGAAGATGGAGAATACGTTGGAACAGGTGAATGGGATGTCATGGCAGCTGGCAGCTGGAATAATGACGGCATAACCCCAGCAGACTTTAACCCCTATGTGAAAGCAAATGATTTTGGCTGGATAGTGCCTAAAGACTTGCCATCAGGAGAAGTAACGATTTATCCTTCATGTATCAATCCTGACAATTATTATATACTGAAGTCTTCTTATTCTACAGACTATTATCTCATAGAAAACAGGAGCAAAGGGAAATGGGGATATGGAGTCCCAGGAGAAGGATTGTTAGTCTTTCATATACACCCAGAATTAGTCAATTCAGGAAACAACATTAATTCAAAAGCACCCCAAAAATGTTATGTGGTCTGTGCTTCTTCTAAAACGCATCGCCCAGGAACAAGCCCGTCTTCATATGGTAACATAGATTCTGATGGCTGCCCTTATCCAGGCAGGACAAACAATACTAGTTTCGGACAGAGTTCTACTCCTGTAGCCTTTTTCTGGGATGACGAAGAGTGTGGAATAGAACTAAATCATATTTTTATTGACCGAGAAGGCAACATCCATTTGGATAACAATAGTATAGATATAGGCGATGAGGATGCTGAAAGGGAGAGAATTTTTTTCGAAGGATTTGAAGAAGACGATGTGAAAGTCAATATTATTAGAGACAACGAGAATTCACTTTTACCCTCATGGATAGTTGAAACCAATCCGGATGGGACTTCAAAGTTTATTACGCGCCCACTTGCATACAAAGGCTCTAAGTGTCTACAATTGCCAGCAAAGAGGGTAACAGGAGAGGTGACGAGCACCTTCAGTTTCAGTATTCCTGAAAAAACAGGAGGTGGTTTGCTGAGAATTAAACTGTATGTAAACACTTTTAATCCGCAGATTGAAAATCCCGACAAAATTCAAATAGGTTATCGTATTAGCGATGATGAAGAATGGCAGTATGAAGAAATCATATCTTCTGAAAACAATCAATGGCGACAGTACGTTATTCAATTGCCAGAGAATGTCCTTCCACAAATTCAAGTCATAGGTACTGCCTATGCTGGCAGTGTGCTTGCCATCGATAATTTGGAAGTAGAGGAGGAAATGAATATAGGACAGGATACTATAGAAAAAGTTGTGTGGAATGGTGCTAATATCTCCGCAACATATATGTTTAATGGTATGCGCGATAATGCACCCCAAGGAGGTCTAAAAATTATACGCACGTCAGATGGTAGTTACCGTAAAATATTAATTTCAAAAAAATAAGTATATGGGGAAAATACGAAGGAAGTGGCTTGATAAGTTGTTGTCACGCCTTTTGACATTGTTGGGCTTTAGCTCTACATTTGCCTTTATGGCCTGCTATGCACCTCCTATGGAGGACTTGGACTACCTTGAAGTGAATCCTTCACAGCTTTCATTTCCTGCTGAGGGCGGAATACAATCCATACACATAGAAACAGAAGACGAATGGGAAATAGGCGTTTCGAATAATTTTGTGAACGTAGAGCCGACA
>Ga0247610_10008706_pt1 | contig 10298 bp, 5 predicted proteins | sample 174DNAGHGhighgp2_FD_193483 | JGI IMG/M metagenome (GOLD analysis project Ga0247610, IMG submission 193483) | Sheep rumen microbial communities from Palmerston North, Manawatu-Wanganui, New Zealand - 1742 DNA GHGhigh gp2 | ecosystem: Host-associated > Mammals > Digestive system > Stomach > Rumen ... | reverse complement strand
TGCATTGTTAAGAGGCTTTACCCAATATAATTTTTTTTTTGATAGCTAGACGTTCTAACTGTTGTTTTTTATACAGGGGCGTTGACCACATTGGCTACCTCAATGTTCTAGCAAGTAGACCTGTTATATGAGAGCGTTAGGACTCATTCAAGTCCCAACCTCTTTTGTGACCGTTTCGGGCTAACGATGAACCTGAAAGGATTATTCAATCCTCTTTTAAATCTTTAAATACAAAAGGCTTGAATAATTTCGGACTTGACTACCGTGCCTCTGTAAGGTTGAGAGATAACCTGCTATAGCCTTTTGTTTATACCTTTATTCTCCTACCCTTTTATATCAGGCTGACCTGCTTTGCCTACACAAACCAAGTTTCACAACTAATCTGTTTCCAACGAGTTTATCCATTTCTGGTATCAAGGGTACAGGTCATATTTAAATTTAAAGGTTTGGGTTTTAATGACTTCAAGTCATAAGGATTCTACAGCCATCCTCTACTGTTACGCAACCTTTAAATACTTTTATTCAAACGGTGTTTGTTGGACCACACCGCAAAGGTCAATTGTAACAAACGATTTTTTGACATACTAGGATTATCGTGAACCTAGCCCACCACTCTTCCAGGCTTCCCTTGTCATCAGTAAACCATCCAAAACCCTAATTATATAAGAGGGTAAAGGGTATTCCCTCTGTTGCTTACTTTAATCATTACGGAAAGTTATTAAAATAAGCCAATAATTGTTCGCTCACACTTAATGGCAGTGAATCTCCAATGATTCTAGATAAGGGCCGTGGTATTTCACACTCAGACCCTCAAAACTGTCAAGTGAATGATATTCGAAGCGTCATTCCCGCTATTAATTCAATATCTAAGAAAAGCCATTCTTTTTAATCTAGAGTCCAATATAAATTAAGTAATGAGATTTACATACGATTTATATCAGAGTTCGAATCTTTTTAATTTCTATACTTACCTGACCTCCCGTATAGGCTCTCACCTCTATACTTTGTGCTTCGGTATCTAATGGGGCCCTCGTTGTGCCCTAACCTTTAACCAGAAACTTAAATATTAAATTTTGCTCCTCAATGGAATTGAACCATATCACAAGTCACTCATACACGCATTAAGCCTTGAATAATCAAGAGATATTTCTATCTATGGGGTTGTCATTGCTGTTTTACCGTTAAACTATGTTGGAACATATATTTGTGAGGCTCAACCCTCACTTGCAGAGTATTTCTCTGGAGTTCCCCGACTTTTCCGACTTAAAGCGAACTTATGTTCGTTGGTCCACTCATTCAATGCTGTGAGGTGGTTGCTGTTGTTAGCAGTACGTTCGCCTTTATCACTAGCTTACATTGATGGTATCAGGTGGTGGAACCATTGCCATTATTCTCCTACCCGTTATATCTGGCTAACCTGCTTTGCCTACACAAACCAAGTTTCACAACTAATCTGTTTCCAACGAGTTTATCCATTTCTGGTATCAAGGGTACAGGTCATATTTAATATGAGGATTTTTAGGGAGCGACCCTAGGAAAATAATTACGGAACTTCATCCTACCTCAACCCTATAATATTCAACAAGATACTCATCTAAGTGTACCTTGTGTTCACGAATGTTTTCAGGCTAACATACAACCTTTCGCTAATCTAATAGCGCTTTGTGAGGCACAACCTCACTTGTCTTGAATCCTCAAGAGTTCCCTTTGCTAACGTGTCCGGTGAGTAGGTTGCTGCAGCAGCCAAACGTGGATATAGGTTTCACTTGTCTAGTCCCAAGGGTTTTATCCATACAGCCTGTGTGATGGACATTTTTCAGTTTTCCTTCTGTGAAACAATTAAGTTTCCTCTAATAAAATTGAACTCCGTTATCGTCCCTTACCCGAAGGTAAATTTTTACTAATTGAAACAACTAAGTTTCTCTATCATGAGGACGGGTGAGGTCGAAAACCCCACAATTTAATTTATTATTGGAAAGCCATTATGATATTCTCGCTCACTTTACATGAGTAATTAGAGGATTAAGGTTTGCTTTTACATTACATATCCTCCGCTCATTATCCTTCCGAATAACTACCTGTTATGTAATAACCAATATTTTACAATTAAATAATATATTCTTATTAAAAAAATAATCTGCTATTGCAGATTTTAAATTCTATTTGGTGCATTAGAAAAGACTTGAACTTCCGACCTCACGCTTATCAGGCGTGTGCTCTAACCAGCTGAGCTACTAATGCATAAAAAATCACTGCTAGCATAGCAGCTTTGTAGATTACCTACGTCAAGAATTGAATACGTTTAACTATTTACCAAAGATTTTAACTAATTTTAAAATTTCATACTTTATCTTTGAGCTTTTTTGAAATTAAGCTTTTATATTTTATGTTTGAAATTTTAGTTTTAATCTTTTACCAGTAAAATTTGTATTTACTGACAATAAATATAATATGTTTTCTCTACAGGACTCGAACCTGTGACATTTTGCTTATCAGGCAAACGCTCTACCATTTGAGCTAAAAGAAATAACGCTTTTTCTGTATTATCTTCGTTGTTAATATCTTAAAAAGTGTTTCATTGTTCTTCTTTATCGACTAGAAGTAACGTCAATTCGTTTAGGTTTTCACTACACTAGCAGTGATATATTATTTATTATTTTATTTTAATTTTATTCTGTAACTTCGTCTAAATCGACTTTAATTACAGTTAAAGAATTAGACTTTGATAATTCAAAATCTACGTTTGAAATGAAAGTGTTTATATCTTCTTCCATTGCAGTAATTACATCACCTAACTTATTAGGGTCACATAAAACTGTTGTGTTTCCTGCGATATAACTTTCTTTTAATTCTTTTAATTCTTCAGCGCTTCTGTTAGTCTTATCAGTTTGTGAAATTGAAACAAGATAACGTTCAGCCTTTTCTTGAAGACCTTCATTTGCTTTATTCATAGCCTTAACAGCTTCTGAATATTGAATCTTTAATCCAGCTAAGAAGTTTTCTTCATCTTCGATTAAATGCTTACGTACAATTGCTTCTTGCACTGTCATAGTGTGCTTACCAATTGTAACTTCAGTAATTGAGTTTGATTTATCAATTGCTGACTTAATCTTTGCCTTATTTTTAATTAAGGCTTTAACAGAATCAAAGTTTGCCTTTAACTTTGTTTCATAATCCTTTACGTCAATATCATTGATTTTGTTGTTTGCAACCAATCTCTTTGCAATAAATGCATTTTCTAATTTTGATTGAATTCTTTTGTCTAACAACTTTAATGTTGAAAGAGCTTCATGAATTGTCATTTGTTTTTCCATTTTTAATTTTCCTCCTAAATTTTTATCTTTAAAATGGTCGGAATGACAGGATTTGAACCTGCGGGGCTTTCGCACTAGTTCCCAAAACTAGCCCGCTACCAAACTACGGTCTACATTCCGATGGCGGTCTGGGCGAGACTCGAACTCGTGACCTCCTACGTGACAGGCAGGCATTCTAACCAGCTGAACTACCAGACCAAATGGTGATTCCGACGAGGTTCGAACTCGTGACCCCATGATTAAAAGTCATGTGCTCTACCAGCTGAGCTACGGAATCATTTCATAGTATAACCAATATTGATTATACTATAAATTTCAGGATACGAATTTTTCTTTTATGTGAAAAATCTTAAAATATCCAGAGAATTGAACGACTTCTCCTAACTGCCAAGTATCCTTTAGCCAAATATAGAGTATAAATTATTCCCATTAGCTCGTTATATAGTCCATGGTTTCACCGTCTCTATGGGTTTCTGAGGGGATGCTGCGCAACATCTTTGTCCTCCCTTCGTTTCTCTATATTTCTTCTATCTTTCATAATGCCCGTCACTATCTATTCAAGATTCATAACTCAAACATAACTTATGATAGTGGTTTATTAGGGAGTTGTTCCTTCTCCGAAAAATCTAATTTGGCAGGGCTAGAAGGATTCGAACCTTCGATGAGGGAGTCAAAGTCCCTTGCCTTAACCAACTTGGCGACAGCCCTATATGGCGGGAAATGAGGGATTTGAACCCACGACACCTTGATTAACAGTCAAGTGCTCTAACCTGCTGAGCTAATTTCCCATGGAGCAATTGGGTTGGATTGTTTACCAACATATATATTCTGGATGAATATCGTTCTATGTTTAAACTACCAATGCATATAAAATTTTTATGGTGCCAGCGGAGAGTTTCGAACTCCCGACCCTTGGGATATGAGTCCAATGCTCTAGCCATCTGAGCTACGCTGGCATTTAAATATCCAAATTACCTTAAAGTTAATGAAATGTTAAAATCCGGGTTTAGAATAAGTCGACTCTAGCTACCATACTAATTCTTCTAAACCATAGCCATCTCGTTGCTATTTTGTCACAGATTTGGTAATTATATTTTTCTGTTACCGTTCCATACCGAAAACGAGATGTATTCCAGTATGCCTATAACTAAACTTCCGCAACGTTAGCTATCCGTATATAAGAAGACTTTCTTGGATATTTTAAGACGTTGGCTGGATTTGAACCAGACATCTTTTTTAGGCATGAGCTACTTCACTCAACTTTCGACCTAAAAACATTTTACTTAAAACTACAACATCATATGGAGCAGGTGAGGGGAATCGAACCCCCGTTATCTGCTTGGAAGGCAGAAGTCCTAACCACTAAACGACACCTACATAATACAAGACACGAGCTTGATTAATTATTAGTTAATTTTTTATTAATTTGCTGTATGTGTCTTTTTTTAAGAGATAAATAATAATGGCGATTCAGGAGAGATTCGAACTCCCGACCTACGGTTTAGAAGACCGTTGCTCTATCCAGCTGAGCTACTGAATCATAAATACAAGACGCAAAAATAACTTGCATGTTGTTCTTCTAATTATTTGCTGTATGCGTCTTTTTAATTTACAAGGCTCTGTTTATTCTGGCATGAATTTTTCATAATATTGTTTTGCTGTATGAGCCTTATTTATATAAATTCTAATTAGCCAATTTTGGTACCTCGGGCCGGGGTCGAACCGGCACGCCTTTAAGGGGCATGGGATTTTAAGTCCCACATGTCTACCTATTCCATCACCAAGGCATCTATATGGTGACGACTCCGGGGCTCGAACCCGGGAATGTATGCGTGAAAGGCATATGTGTTAACCACTTCACCAAGCCGCCATCTTTCTTTTGTGATAGGATTTATGCTTTTGATATCATTCTTCCGAAGATATTCTTCTTTGATATCCATCCATTTACATGTTTGTGGTTGTTAGAAATTTGATATGAATTATCTCTAATAGAACTTATTAGATGACAATAATAATGGCCATTAACCTTACAAAGAACGATATCACCCTTTTTAAGTTCTGTATCTTCTTTTACAGGTTCCATAATCACGCTTTCACCAGATTTTAACTTTGGGGTCATAGAATTTCCATAACCAGTTACTTTACATGTTTCTCCAGAGATTAAATGTTCAGCAGTAGTCCTATCTTCTTTTCCACTATACATAAAATTCTCCTTTATTTTTTATGGTGCACCTTGCTGGGTTCGAACCAACGACCCTCTGCTTGTAAGACAGATGCTCTCCCAACTGAGCTAAAGGTGCATATGGTGACGACTAAGGGACTCGAACCCTTGCATGTCAGGATGAAAACCTGATGTGTTAAACCACTTCACCAAGCCGCCATACTGGTGCTGACTGCAGGAATCGAACCCGCAACCTACTGATTACAAGTCAGTTGCTCTACCAATTGAGCTAAGTCAGCATTTAAAGTGTTGATTGTCCTAGGCTCAACACTAGCTTATAAGCTATCCCACCCATCGGAAGGAAACAATTCACCACATTGTCTTTCTTTCATGTTCAAATGAACGCTTTATATTTATCATAACAGTTCCTATAGTAACTGGTACAATCTTTTTGGTGGAACCAATGGGGGTCGAACCCACGACCTCCTGCGTGCAAAACAGGCGCTCTCCCAACTGAGCTATGGCCCCAAATTTTATGGTGCTCCCTGCTGGAGTTGAACCAGCGACACAAGGATTTTCAGTCCTTTGCTCTACCTACTGAGCTAAAGAAGCAAATATTTATTTAATTTTAATTAATGGTGGTTAGGGTAGGATTCGAACCTACGTACCTAGTAAGGAACAGATTTACAGTCTGCCGCGTTTAGCCGCTTCGCTACCTAACCATTTTGGAGTGTGGAAGTGGATTCGAACCACCGAATACGGAGGTTGCAGCTCCGCTCCTTGAGCCACTTGGATACCCACACATAAAATACAAAGCTCTATTATTTTCAGATAATTTTTTTGGTATCTAATATAATAATAATGTTTGCTGTAAGAGCTTTTATAACAAGACTCAATTTTTCTCTGACAAATTTCGGGTTTGTATTTTTTAAAAAATTGCTGTATGAGTCTTTAAGAATTCGGTGGCCGCAATGGCCATATAATAAACATAGGCTGTTCCTCAAACTCCATTTAACCTTAACTCAAAGCCCGAGGCTTTCGCTCTCGCACCGGACTCTTCTAGCACCTATGTTGTTTATGTAATTTGGTGGACCCGACAGGACTCGAACCTGTGACCAACCGGTTATGAGCCGGTAGCTCTAACCAACTGAGCTACGCGTCCAGAAAGGGCAAGACACATTTTTGCCCGCTGTCTTAGCCGTTTGACTACTCGGCTTTTTAGACCAAGGATGGATTCGAACCATCAATCGCGGGGTGGGATAATTAAATTTGCTGTTTGTGTCTTAGGACCTTAATATGGTACTTTTCAAGACTTGACCCCTGAATTTTTGTGCTGTACAAGTCTTTCTTATTATTAAGCATTTTTATTATATATTATCAAAATACTTTTTAAAATTATCTATTGCTTTGAGAATATGCATGAAAAATAAAGCAATATTAATGATTAATAAAATATTTTGTTAATACCGATTTAGTAAGATAAACTCCGTTATCTGATATGAAAAATTTATATCCATCTTCATACATCTGTTTTGCATTTATTTTTATTATAAATAAATTGCCATGTCTACTTCCAACTTTACTAGCTGTTTCTTCATCTTTACTAAGATGAACATATTGTCTAGTCATTGGTTTTAAACCTTCTTTATAAATCGAATTTAAGAATTTAGTAGCGGTTCCATGATATAAAATATCTGGAGGTACTATTTCCTTAAAGGTAATATCTACTTGTTTTGTAGAATGACCTTGATTCGCTCTTATCTTCGATTTATCTTTATTAAAAGAATATCTAGTTTTTTCATCTGTATTGACGATATCTTCTAGTTCTTCTAATGTAAAAGTCTTAAATTTATTTTTAACTGCTTTTATTAAATCTTTAGTTGAGCAATAACCTTCTTTATCTAATGTTAAGTTTCCTTCTTCTGGTTTGTGTCTTAACAATAAAGAAATATATACACTCTTTCTTGTTTTTATATCACTCATAAAATCACTCTTTTCTTTTCTGGCGGTCCGGACGAGACTCGAACTCGTGACCTCCTACGTGACAGGCAGGTATTCTAACCAGCTGAACTACCGGACCATACGATGTTTTCTCCTCTCAAAAACATCTAAAAACAACGGATTTATTTCAAGCATAAATCAGCTTGCTTCCTCGGTCTGAAGCTAAGACTCCTTTTCGATTAAAAGGACAAATGAAGTTTCTCTTCCTAAAACTAACAAATAGACCTGGTTCAATCAAAGCAGTACCAGATGGACTCTTTAGGACACGGAACATAGAAATTCAGTCCCAAGTTCCTATAATATTTTATTCTTATATTATTAAGCTTTTAAAGTTAAAATTTAAACTTTAAAAATAAACTAATAATTTAAAAATAAATCTTTAAAGGTTATCCCTAGAAAGGGTACTAGTCTTAGTTTCGTCAAGACTAGCAGAAACCGCCAAACCCAACTATTCAAGATTGGGCCCTCCTTGGAGCAGCGTACGAGATTCGAACTCGCGCATCCTTGGTCGGAAGCAAAGTAGACTACCACTATCCTAACGCTGCATATAAATTTTATCATAGAAATATAATATTTATCTCTATGCATTTATATTATATATAATTATTTTTTATTTTAAAAATTTAAAAATAAAGGTAAAAGAAGGGCGTTTAGTATTTAAACTAAACGCTTTTTGTTAATTCAAATAATCCCATTACACATTCTTTGGAAATCTTTGACAAACCTCTTGAAACTGTACCTGAAGCATTAAATAAATTTGTTTTCTTCCAAATTAATTTCTCTGCCTCGTCGTTAGCTTCTTTGCTGAATACAGGCTTGAAATATAACATATCTCCATCATAATCTCCGTCCCAATGAATCTAGGTAGGCATTACCAGGAAGCATAACGTCATAGAATTCAGAGTCAACAGAATTTGTCTTAACTTCTTTATTATTAATAGTTGGATATTCTTCATAGTGAGTTGTTAAACCATCACCTAAGTCTAACCAAATATCTCTAGTTTTAGAAGTAGATAAAACCTTAATTTTAGAAGGATAAATATTTTGGAAGTTTGTAATCGGATAACGTGTAACATATACATGTTTATCTGCTAAAATTTCTAAACTTGTAATATAAAACAAATCAGCCATTGTCATAGACCTAACAACTGATGGTTTATAATTGTTTGCATCAGCTTCAGATTTATATTCGAATAATTGAAGTGCTGCAACAATAGTCTTTCCTTCTTTATTAATGTATTCAAATGTAATTGGAGAAAAACGTTCATGCGGAGCTTTTATAAATTGTTTTGCTAGCTTGTGAACATCTTCTGTACTATATTGAGCTACATCAATTTTCTTTATATCATTATAATTATCATTAGCAAAGTTTGTAAGAATATCTTGAAGAGTTTGTTCTATACTTGAAATATAAAACGGCATAAACATAGAAATAAGTGTTGACATAGGGAAAGCACCATATCCAAATGGAACTGGTTTTTGGCTTAGCTTGTTTGCATTATTATTTTGGCATGAAGTAATAACGTTTGAAGCCGTCCAGTCAACAGTTTTACCTAGTAAATGCTTACGTATCATAGAGTTCTTACCAGAACCTTTTAATTCTGTTGTTCCGTTCTTATTAAGGATTAAGTTCTTACCACTAGCAGGAGCTAATGTAGAATAATATAATTCTCTTAATAAGTTTTGAATTCTCATTTTTGTTTCATTTCCAAATAAGCTCAAAGAAAATCCTGTTTTCATGGCACGAGTTTTCTGAATCAAATCTTTATATAATTTATTAATAGAGTCACCCATTGACCTATTAGTAGAAGATTCAGCTCTGTAGAAAGGTGGAAGTACTAACCATTTATCTACAAAGAATTCATCTTTCTTTAAAGAATTTAAAAACTTTAGTCTTGTTTTCTTATCGATTGAATCAATTTCAACTTCTTCATCTGCATCAATCCAATTGATTTCTTCAAAGTGGTCATATATAAAATCTAATCCAGTTTCTGCACCTGCAAAATTTTCTGGAACTATTTTTATTTTCTTGTTTGCAATTACAGCATATTTTGTACCATACAAAATATCTCTAATTGAACCAAAACGCTTAGTTAAAAGTGTATAAATAAGAGGGTTAATATAGTGGCCATTAAGCTCTATATACCCAAAGATGCTTTGTCGTTCTTTATCAGTTGTCCCAAATAGCTCGTAACTGAATAATCCGTCTGTAGTTGGTGTCCCATCAAAATTGAAGAACACTGGATTTGTCACTTGCGGACAATGATTCGCTTCGACAAACGCCGAAATATTGAAAATATCTAATTTCATTGGATTCCCTCCTTTAAAAATTAATTAAAAAAAAATATCATATCATAATCTATTGTTCCAAAATAAAAGTGGGATTAACTTTTAGTTAATCCCATCCTTTTAAACCTTCATTAATATCAGATTCCTCATGGACAATATTATTTAATCCATTGAAAACTTTTTTATTAATTAATTTTCTGTTATAGTAAATTCTTTCAATAAACTTTACAACAACTTTAATTGCATGAACAGCTTCTTTATATTTCTTCTTTTCTTCATCATCAGAAATATTTTTAGATTGTCTTTTTAATTGATTTAAAACCATTCTTTTCTTCTTAAAGTAAATTATAGTTTTTCCTAGACTTCCTTTAAGTAAACTTTTTGTTTGTTGAAATTTTAATGAACTTGTAGATGCTTGAATAGTATTTAATACTCTCTGTGAAACTGGTCCTTCAAAAGAGCCATTTCCAAATATTAAATTCATCCATCTTTTTATTTCTTCTTCATTTTCAAGAATCTCATTAAAGTTTCCT
>Ga0247610_10008703_pt1 | contig 10299 bp, 4 predicted proteins | sample 174DNAGHGhighgp2_FD_193483 | JGI IMG/M metagenome (GOLD analysis project Ga0247610, IMG submission 193483) | Sheep rumen microbial communities from Palmerston North, Manawatu-Wanganui, New Zealand - 1742 DNA GHGhigh gp2 | ecosystem: Host-associated > Mammals > Digestive system > Stomach > Rumen ... | reverse complement strand
GGAATCTCGTAGCACTTCTGCCAGTAGCAACGGCCCTTCTGTGTGAAGAAAAGGAGCGTATTGTGCATCGTAGCCGGGTAGATATACTCGGTGAAGTCGTTGTCGCGATGGCGTGCAGCCTTCGAGCCCATGCCGCCACGGCCCTGCTGATGGAACTCCGCCAGCGGCGTGCGCTTGATGTAGCCCATATGCGAGATGGTGATGACCACGGGGTCATCGGGATAGAAGTCCTCGGCGTTGAACTCATGATCGAAGGGGATAATCTCCGTGCGGCGCTCGTCGCCGTACTTCTCCTTCACCTCTAACAAATCGTTCTTCATCACCTCCTTACAGCGCTCAGGATTGTCGAGAATCTCCTGCAAGTCGGCAATGAGCTTCATCAGGTCGTCATACTCCTGGTGAAGCTGCTCCACACGCAGACCGGTGAGCTGTGCCAGACGCATATCGACGATGGCCTTCGACTGGAGTTCGTCCAACTCGAATCGGGCTTCGAGATTACGCTGAGCATCGGTGGGCGTCTTCGAGTTACGGATGATGCGCACCACCTCGTCGATATTGTTCACGGCGATAATCAAGCCCTCGAGGATATGTGCACGCTCCTGTGCTTTGCGCAGGTCATACTGCGTGCGGCGGATGGTCACGTCGTGACGGTGCTCGACGAAATACTTAACACATTCCTTGAGTGTCAGCAGGCGGGGACGTCCCTTTACCAGAGCGATGTTATTGACTGAGAACGAGCTCTGTAAAGCTGTCATCTTAAAGAGTTTATTCAGCAGAACATTGGCGTTGGCATCGCGCTTGCAGTCGACGACAATGCGCATACCCTGACGACCCGACTCGTCGTTCACATTAGCCACACCCTCTATCTTGTGCTGGTTGGCGAGGTCGGCGATATAAGCGACAAGATCAGCCTTGTTCACACCATAGGGAATCTCCGTGACAACAATCTTGTCGTGGGTCTCACCACTCTCAATCTCGGCCTTGGCACGCATGACGATGCGTCCGCGTCCTGTCTCGTAGGCGTCGCGAACTCCCTGCAGACCATAGATATAGGCACCCGTTGGGAAGTCGGGACCAGGGATGTACTGCATCAGCCCGTCGGCGTCAATCTCGGGGTTGTCGATGTAGGCACAGCAGCCGTCGATGACCTCGCCAAGGTTGTGCGTCGGCATATTCGTGGCCATACCCACGGCAATACCATTGCCGCCATTCACCAGGAGGTTAGGCACCTTTGTCGGCATGACGGTGGGCTCCACGAGCGAGTCGTCGAAGTTGGGAGTCATGTCGACGGTCTCCTTGTCGAGGTCGTCCATGATGTGCTCACCCATCTTCGAGAGGCGGCACTCGGTGTAACGCATGGCTGCAGGCGAGTCGCCGTCGACAGAACCGAAGTTACCCTGACCGTCGACAAGCGTATAGCGCATATTCCAGTCCTGGGCCATACGAACAAGGGCACCATAGACAGAACCGTCGCCGTGGGGGTGATACTTACCAAGCACCTCACCCACTACGCGCGCACATTTCTTATAAGGTTGCGTCGAAACGTTGTTAATGCCCATCATACCATAGAGGATACGACGGTGTACAGGCTTGAAGCCGTCGCGCACATCAGGCAGTGCACGGGCAACAATCACCGACATGGAGTAGTCGATGTACGAGGATTTCATTTCCTCCTCGATGTTGATTTTGATAATTCTGTCGTTGTCGAATGTCTGATCCATCTTTTTTATTTTCGATTTACTGATTTTCTTTTTGCGATTTACTGTTTTTCTTTTTGCTATTATTCTGCAATTTTGCGTTTAAGGCCATTTTCGAGCCCTCTGACGCGTTTTTACAGTCTGCAAAGGTACTACTTTTTTCTAGAACGCCGGCATCCGTTAACCTATTTTAGTGCAAAAAAAGAGAAAAAACACAATTATTTTGGTTTTTTCCTCACTTAATCGTACCTTTGCACGAAAATCAAGAGAAAGATGAAGAGATTCGTGATGATACTATGCGTGCTGGCGACGCTAGTGACGGATGCCGGGGCTGTGCTGAAGGAGCGTGACCTGGAGCAGACGCTGGCCATTCTGAGAGCCGAGCTGACACGCCACTACCAGGAGTTACGTGACCAGCGCGAGGGACGCCGGGAACAGCGACAGCAGGTTTATCAGAACCTGACGCAGACTATGCAGCAGGCTAATCAGAACGCGCTGATGCTCTATTCTCAGCAGCAAGAGTACCTGTTCGACTTGACTTATGCGTGCCACCAGGCCACGGAGCTGTATCAGGAGTTCCAGCAGCGCCAGTTGCCGTTCCGCGAGTATATCAATACGACAGCGGGCGAGATAGCACGCTATGACAGCCTGGTGACGAGTCTGAAGACGATGCCTGTCAACATGCTAAGCGACCGTGCCCGTACGGACCGCAGCGTCAGCCTGACGCTGGCAACGAGCATCCGGCGGACGTTGGAGGAGGACTCGCGTCAGACGTCAGACTACATCAGCTACTACGACCGTACGGAGCAGCGGCTGAAGAACATGAACGATTACGCGCAGAAGCGCTACTACGACATCCAGACAAGCATTTTCGTTAACGGCGGCGACACCTACATCGACATCGTCATGCACCTAAAGGAGAAGTGGCGCAAGATGAAGGAAGTGGTAGCCGGCAAATACACAACCGACCGGACGACGGAGCGATCCGACTGGAATGTCTATTACATCTTTGGTCTGTTTGCGGCCATCGCGTTCTACGCCCTGATAGCCGTGGGACTGAACCTACTGGTATTCCGCTTCATGCCGCGACGGCTGCACACGACGGAGTTTCTGAAGAAGCGGTCGAGCATCATGTGGGCCACGACGACCATCACGCTGGCCCTGCTCATGGGTATCATCAGCTACAACACTGAGCAGAACTTCATCGTCATGGCCTCGGGTCTGCTGGTCGAGTACCTATGGCTGTTGGCGGTCATCCTCATCTCGCTGCTGCTACGTGTCAACGGCAGCCAGATACGCAGCGCCTTCAGCATCTACGCCCCGTTGCTTGTCATCGGACTGGTGGTCATTACATTCCGTATCATCCTGATTCCCAGCGAACTGGTTAGTCTGCTATTCCCACCGGTACTGCTAACGTGTCTTGTATGGCAATGGGTGGGCATCCGCCGCCACAACCGCAACGTGCCGCGCTCAGATATGTTCTACACGTACATCTCCCTGACAGTGTTCATCGCCTCGGCCGTCTGCTCGTGGATGGGCTACACGCTACTGTCCGTGCAGTTGCTCATCTGGTGGATCATGCAACTGACGTGCATCCTGACCATCACCTGCATCTCGCAGTACCTGCAGATGTATGCCGACAAGCACGGCTTCGCCGAGCGTCCCGTGACGCAGACGTGGTTCTACGCGCTCATTCATAAGGTGGCGCTGCCCGTACTCATCATCTGCTCGGTGATGCTCTCTATCTACTGGGCTGCCGACGTATTCAACCTGAGCGATATGTGCTGGGGCATCTTCAACGAGAAGTTCATCAACCAGAAATACCTGCAGGTGAGTATCGTCAAGCTGGCCGTTGTCATCAGCTCTTGGTTCCTGTTCCGATGGCTGTCGCGGACGGTGCTGAACCTGATGCGCCTGCACTTTACGACCAAAGACCCGTCGTCGGCCGAGAGCCGCATGGTGATGGCGAAGAACGTTGTGCAGCTCGTCATCTGGGGTGCCTGGCTGCTGCTTGCGCTGGCCTACCTCCACATCAGCGTCGCCTGGCTGCTGGCCATCTCGGGCGGACTGTCGACAGGTATCGGTTTCGCCTCGAAGGACATCATCGAGAACATCTACTACGGCGCCTCGCTCATGACGGGACGTATCAAGGCGGGCGACTGGATAGATATCGACGGCACCTTGGGTAAGGTCGTCAGCATCAGCTATACGTCGACGGTCATCGAGTCGCTGGCCGGCGAGGTTATCACGTTCCAGAATGCACAACTCTTCCAGAAGAACTACAAGAACCTGACGCGCAACCACGGCTACGTACTGGCCATCATCCCGTTCGGTGTGGCCTATGGCTCGAACCTCAAGCAGGTGACCTCCCTGGTTGAGGATGCCGTCAACGGCATGAACCACGAGTGGATGGACCCGTCGAAGAAGGTGAAGTCTGTCGTCTACGAGATGGGCGACTCTAGCGTCAACTTCAAGCTCTTCGTGTGGGCCGATGCTGTGAAGCGCTCCTACGTGGTGAGCGACGTACTGAAATGTGTCTACGACACACTTGGCCGAAACGGCATCGAGATTCCGTTCCCGCAGCGCGACGTCCACATTGTCAGCGGAAGTTAAAAAAAATGGTAATTTTGTTTGCGGATTAATTAAAAATTAATATCTTTGCAACGGACAATGAAAAAGACGACCATTATAGCAGGTCCCTGCGTCATCGAATCAGCCGAATTGCTGGACACGGTGGCGCATGAACTGGTGCGCATCAACAGCGTGCTGGGCACGGACATCATCTTCAAGGCATCGTTCGACAAAGCCAACCGCACGAGCATCCGCTCGTTCCGCGGCCCGGGGTTGGAGCATGGTCTGCAGATGCTTGCCGACGTGAAGTCGAAGTACGGTCTCCGTGTGCTCACCGACATCCACGAGGCTTGGCAGGCAGCCCCCGCCGGCGAGGTGTGTGACGTGCTGCAGATTCCAGCCTTCCTCTGTCGTCAGACAGACCTTCTCGTGGCTGCCGCAAAGACGGGGCGCACGGTGAACGTGAAGAAGGCGCAGTTCCTCAGTGGTCGCGATATGCGCTACCCCGTCGAGAAAGCCCGCGACGCCGGTGCTCAGGACGTATGGCTGACGGAGCGCGGCAACATGATGGGCTACAACAACCTTGTGGTGGACTTCCGCAACATCCCCGATATGCTGGAACTGGTGCCTACGGTCATCATGGACTGCACGCACTCCGTACAGCGCCCCGGCGGCAGCGACGGCAAGACTGGCGGTGACCGCCGCTACGTGCCTCAGATGGCGCTTGCAGCTAAGGCTTTCGGCGCCACCGGCTATTTCTTCGAGGTACACCCCACCCCGGATCAGGGTCTCTCTGACGCCGCTAATATGCTGGAGTTGGAGAAATTGGAGGGGCTGGTTAAGAGATTGATAGATTAAGAAATGAACGCAATAGATTACGGCATACAATGCATCAAAGACGAGGCTGAGGCGCTGCTGGAGCTGATTCCGAAGATGGACGAGCAGTTTGAGCGCGCCGTCGAGCTGATGTACCGCTGCCATGGCAAGATTATCGTCACCGGCGTGGGCAAGAGCGGCCACGTGGGCGCAAAGATTGCGGCGACGCTGTCGTCAACGGGCACGCCGTCGTTCTTCATCAACCCGCTGGACGTCTTCCACGGCGATCTTGGCGTGATGACGAGCGACGACGTGGTGCTGGCCATCTCGAACAGCGGCCAGACGGACGAGCTGCTGCGCTTCATCCCGATGGTGCTTCAGATGGAGATTCCCATCATCGCCATGAGCGGCAACGCCAGTTCGCTGCTGGCTAAGTACGCCAACTGCCACCTGAACGTCAGCGTGAGCCACGAGGCCGACCCTCTGAACCTGGCGCCGACGAGTAGCGCCACGGCGCAGATGGTCATGGGCGACGCTCTGGCTGTGGCCCTCATCAAGAAGCGCCACTTCAAGCCTCAGGACTTCGCACAGTTCCACCCTGGCGGCGAGTTGGGCAAGCGGTTGCTGACCACCGCCCAAGATGTGATGCGCACCGTCGATATGCCGGTCATCAGTCCCGAGATGAAGCTTGGCGAGGCCATCATCCTTGTCAGCAAGGGCAAGCTGGGACTGGGCATTGCCATGGAGGGCGACCAGGTAGCCGGCCTCATCACCGACGGCGACATCCGCCGCGCCATGGAGCGTTGGCAGGCGCAGTTCTTCGACCACACCGTCAGCGACATCATGACGCGCGACCCGAAGGCTGTGACCCTTGAGACGAAAATATCCGAGATACAGAGAATCATGAACAAATACAAGATCCACTCCGTACTGGTCACCGACCACGAGCGTCATCTGCTGGGTGTCGTCGACCACTACTCGTGCATGGTCTAAGAATAGAAGGAACTAAGAACTATGAGAACAATAAGACGCATCCTGACGATGACGGTCGTACTGCTGATGGCAATGTCGGCAGAGGCCGCCTATCTGTTCAAAACCCTCGACGCCAAGGACGGCCTGACGAGCAGTCAGGTGAACTGCATCCTAAAGGACCAGCGAGGCTATATGTGGTTTGGTACCTCGGCGGGTCTCTACCGCTACGACGGCTACGTATTCAAGGTGTTCCAGTGCGACTCTCAGGACGGTTCGTCGCTGCCCGACAGCTACATCAAGAGCATCCAGGAGTCGCTCGACGGCAACCTGTGGATAGGCACGGCAATGGGTTACTGCCTGTACAAGCCTCAGACGGAGACCTTCGAGCGCGACATGAAGCAGGTGTTCGCTAAGATGAACATCGACCGTGTGCCGTCCATCGTCTACATCGACCGCCACAAGAACATCTGGGGCGCCATCCCTAACAAGGGTGTCGTCTGCTTCAACCAACAGCAGCAGCTTCTCTATGAGTTCGGCTACACGGGCGACATCACGGGTGTTCCGCAGGGTAACATCTGCGACATCGGCGAGTGCCGCGACGGTGCGGTAATGGTCTACGACGACGGCCGTCTCGTATGCTGCGACGTCATGCACCAGCAGCATACCGTCTGGGCTGCCAACGAGGTGGCCGACAAGAAGCTTCGCCACACGCCGACGCTTCACGTCATGGCCGACCAGATGGACAACCTGTGGCTCTACGGCCGCGGCACGCTGTTCTTCTACAACAAGAGCACGAACACGTGGGACACCACTATCGGCGACCAGCTTGGCATGACGACCGTTAGCGTCGACAACTCCATCCACGGCATGGGTGCCGACCGCGAAGGCAACATCTGGATAGGTACTGACCAGCACGGTCTGGTGCGTATGAACATGAACACGCACGAAATGGAGTCCATCCAGCCGCACAACATCAACGAGGGTCAATGGAAGAACGAGATTGTCCGCATCCAGAGCATCTATATCGACGACACAGACTTGCTGTGGGTAGGCACGGAGAAATCGGGCGTCGCCTATCATGGCGAGAATATCTACCGTTTTGAATCAAAGCTTATTGGCGACATCACCGCCATCACGCAGGACGCCTCGGGACGCACGTGGTACGGCACGAGCAACCAGGGTCTTCTCGACTATAGCGGGACACTGGCCAGCGTGAAAGTCTCGTGCATGGCCACCACCCCCGACGGCAGCCTCTGGGTAGGCTCCAAGAACAACGGTCTGACACGCATCAAGGACGGTGTGGCAACCATCTACAGTCACGACCGCAACAATGCGAACACGCTGATTGATGACCACATCAACGACCTCTGCTACGACAAGACGGGCAACTTGTGGATAGCCACCAACGGCGGCCTGCAGGTGTTCAACCCGAGGATGAACACCTTCTCCACTTACACGCGCGAGAACCGTAAGCTGACGACGAACAGCATCACGTCGCTCTACTACTCGAAGGGCAACACCCTGTTCGTGGGCACCAGCGAGGGTCTGATCCTGATGAACCTCTCGACGTCGGAGATGCGTCACCTGATAGGCAACACGACGTCGCTGAAGAAGTTCACGAACAACTACATCACTCAGGTGTTTCAGGACTCCCGCGACTTATTATGGATAGGTACGCGCGAGGGTGTGAACATTCTGAACCTGGCTACCGATGACCTGCACTACCTCACGGAGAAGCAGGGACTGTGCAACAACAACATCTGCGGCATCACCGAGGACAACAAGCACAACATCTGGATAACAACGAGCAACGGCATCAGCCGCGTCGTGGTACAGCGCGACCACGAGGAGAGCAGCTTTGCCTACGGTCTGTATAACTACGACACGCGCGACGGTCTTCAGAGCAACGAGTTCAACATTGGCTCCATCTTCACGGAGAAGAGCGGCAACGTACAGTTTGGCGGCCTGCACGGCATCAACTGGACGAGTCAAGACCTTGACGAGGACAGCAAGTCGCTGCCCCGTGTCATGCTGACACAGCTGTTCCTTGGCGAGGAGGAGATTATGATTGGCCACGACTACGACGGCAATGTTGTGCTGACACAGGCCCTGAACGAGTGCAACCATCTGGAGCTGAAGCACCACCAGAACTCCATCACCATCAAGTTTGCCGCTGGCAACTACAACCAGAGCGAGCGCCTGCAGTTCAAGTACTGGATGGAGGGTCTCGACGTCGACTGGAAGACTGGCGACGCGCTGAAGCACGGCGTGACGTTCCACAACCTGAAGAGCGGTACGTACAAGCTCCATGTGAAGGCCGTCAGCGCCGACGGCTCCGTGAGTAACCAGGAGCGCGTCATCGAGATTACCATCGCCCCCCACTGGCTGCTGTCATGGTGGATGATCGTGGCCTATGCCGTAACGTTCATCATCATCCTCTACATCTGGCGTATCGGCATCCGTCAAATCCGCGAGATGCGTGCCCGCAAGAACGCTGTCATCGACCAGCTGAAGATCCAGCGCGAGGAGATCAAGGCTGCCAGCGAGGATCTCCGCCAGCCGATGATCCGCATGACGTCAATCATTAGTAACCTGTCGCAGACGGAGAAGTCGCTCGAGGAGCGCGAGCAGCTGAACGCCCTCCACTCGCAGATGCTTCAGGTCATCACGCGTGTCAGCGATATGCAGTCGTCGCTTGAGAACCCCGAGGTGAAGGCCAAGCAGAGCGTACAGAACCGCTTCGAGCTGAACTCGAAGGGCGAGATGCAGATGATTGAGTCGAACACGAACACGCTGACGACGGAGGTGAGCACACGTCGCACCGCCGACTCGCCGACGGGCAAGTTCGTTGTCATCTTCATCGACGACAACGAGGAGTTCCTGCGCTACATCAACGAGCGTCTCATCAACGTCTACGACTTCCACGTCTACAACAACATCCACAAGGCCGCCGAGGACCTGGAGACGATGAAGGCCGACATCATTGTCTGTAAGGAGGATATGCCGGGCATGAGGGGCAGCCAGCTGTGCAACCAGCTGAAGCTCGACGCCTCACGCGCGAAGATGAAGTTCGTCCTGATGACCGAAGGTGCGCTGACGGCACGCGACATGAAGGATATGGACATCACGCTCTCTGCCGACGACTACCTGGCCAAGCCGTTCAACCTCCAGGAGGCCGTCATGCGCTTCAACAAGCTGCTGGGCCTGGGCATTGTCGAGATTGACACGAACCTCATCGAGGGTGCCGAGACACGCCGTCTGGAGAGCCTCAACTCGAGTATGACAACGTCCACGGAGAGCATCGACATGACGGGTCTTGCACCTGTCGGCGACCAGGATGGCGACGACGAGATGCAGATGGTTGAGACGCGCATCAAGAAGGGCAACGCCCCCGCCGTGAGCACCAACAACGAACTGGTGGACCAAATAACGACCGCCATGGCCGAGGAGAGTGCCGAGGAGATGGGCAGCGACTACTCGATGACGAGTGCCGTCGACCAGCGCCTGATGATGAGCATCGAGCAATACGTTCTCCAGAACATGAGCCGTGGTCAGATCAGTCTTGAGGAGATGGCTTCGGCGATGGGCATGGGCCGTGTGCCGTTCTTCCACAAGGTGCGCAACCTCACGGGCAAGACGCCCACGGAGCTCGTTCGCGACATCCGTCTGAAGCACGCGTGCATCCTGCTGAAGCGTACGAACATCAATATGAGTGAGCTGGCTGTGAACATCGGTTTCATGACTGCCGAGAACTTCATCAACGTCTTCAAGGAGAAGTTCGGACTGTCGCCGTTGGAGTACCGCCTGAAGCACCACAAGGGGTAAAATAAGAGATAAGAGATAATAGATAATAGATAAGAGATAAGTTAAGATAAGAGATTAGAATTAAGAGGTGACAAGAGCAACGACGAGACATAGCAGCCTTTTACTCCGCATAGGTTTATTATTTTTCATATTTCATATTTCATCTAGCCCTGTAGGGGCTCAGACCAGCGACACGCTTATCCGCCGGCAGATGGCGGACTACGGCGTTCGCTTCACCGACGACAACAGCGTTCGCGTGCTGATGAACGGACAGGCGAAGTTCGACGACCTGTTCGAGACCATCCGTCAGGCACGCCACAGCATCCATCTGGAGTACTTCAACTTCCGCAACGACTCCATAGCGTCGCTGCTCTTCGACCTGCTGCGCGAGAAGCGCCGCGAGGGAGTGGAGGTGCGCGCGCTGTTCGACGGTTTCGGC
>Ga0247610_10008702_pt1 | contig 10299 bp, 14 predicted proteins | sample 174DNAGHGhighgp2_FD_193483 | JGI IMG/M metagenome (GOLD analysis project Ga0247610, IMG submission 193483) | Sheep rumen microbial communities from Palmerston North, Manawatu-Wanganui, New Zealand - 1742 DNA GHGhigh gp2 | ecosystem: Host-associated > Mammals > Digestive system > Stomach > Rumen... | reverse complement strand
AAGCGCAAGGTTGAGGTCGTACTCATTCCCTCTATTGTCTTCGTCCGCATGAACAAAGGCGACCTGCGTATTGTGGAAAACCAAATGAATGTCCACTCCGTGATGCGCGACTCTGCGAGGAAAGGCTGTGGCACAAGTTATTGGGATATGCTGGCCCGTGTTACCGATGAAGAGATGCATGTACTCTTGCAAATGCTTGGTCAAGTAGAAGTGCCTGTGAAGTTTGCTTCGACAAACTATTCCGTCGGAGAATATGTCCTTATCAAGGATATGGGCGAGAGTAACAACAAGGCACAAATAGTCAGAATCTTTGGCGACAAGAAGACATATGTTGGAGTTCGCGTCAGTTTCCTGGGCTGTGCCTATATGGAGATGCCAATGAACAAAATAGAGAAAATAGAAGACCAATAGGTATAAGGCGTTCGATTACTAAGCGTTTGAAGTCTGTGCCTACAGTTTAATTTGGAAGACAGAGAGTATATGGAAATCAACGAAGCTTTAATAGAAAGGTTGCTTGGTGAGGCAAAGAACTCGGAAAGACTGCGTCAGAACTTTGATTTACGCACCTCCGAGAACGACGGCAGCCAACGAATGCTGAATGCTATGCAGCCCGGAACTGTCGTGCCGGTGCACAGACATCCCCGCAGCAACGAGAATGTGATTCTGATTAAGGGCGTTCTGGATGAAGTCCTATTTGACGAGAATGGCAATGAAACAATGCGTGTGCGCCTTGACCTGACAGAAGGGAAGTTCGGTTATGTTATCCCCGCTGGCGTTTGGCATACGGTGGACATCATCGAGCCTTGTGTCATCTACGAAGCCAAAGATGGCCCCTTCGGCAACGACGGAAGCGAAAGAAAGGCATAGGACACAACTCTGCTGAACGAAAGATACCAAAAAGAGCCGTCCTCCCGAGAGATGTAATTCCCAGAGAGGACGGCTTTTTTGCTTAACAAATTAAGATTGATGCTTAGAATTTCAGTTTGTCGGCAGCATTCTGAATAGCCTCGTTGGTCTTAGCTTTACCTGCTTCGACTGCCTCGTTGGCTTTTGCCTTGCCAGCCTGAACTGCTTCGTTAGCCTTAGCCTTGCCAGCCTCTACAGCCTCGTTGGCTTTTGCCTTGCCAGTTTCCACCACTTCGTTAGCTTTAGCCTTGCCAGCCTCGACGGCAGCATCCTTTACTGCTTCTGCATCAGCTTGCACGGCTTCAGCGGCAGCTTCCGCTGCGTTCTCGGCATTCTCGGGCGCAGCCTTGACGGCATTAACAATGTCAGAAAGGGTAGTGGTATTGATGTTCAGCTCCTTCAATTTGTCGGCATTCTCATCTACGAAAGCTTTAATCTGGCTTGCGTAGGCAGTAGCTTTTTCAATATCACCCGATTCGATGATGGACTTCAACTCAGTCTGTACGGTCTCTACGGCTGCTGTGATGGCAGTTGCATCGCCCGTTTGTACTTTTTCAGCAAGAGAGTTTACGACAGCTTCGGGAGTAGCGTTTTCGAGTGAGATGCTGTCTTCCTCTGCGGTGTTAGCGTTTGTGCTGCCAGAGCAGGCAGCAAAACTCATTGCAGCAGCAAAGGCTGCAAGTGCAAATAACTTTTTCATTTTGTTTTTAAAGAATTAAGGTTTATAATATGTGAACTATGTGTAGAATGTGTTATTTACGCAGCGAAGTTACAGCTATTATGTGATATGAGCAAAAGAAAATGCAAGAAAAATGCCGTCTGGGGTTGAAAGTTACAGAAATAATCATTATTTTTGTGGTCAAGTTATGCAAAAAGTAAGTAATCCACTTGTTTGGCTGGCGCGATTCCGGCATCGTAAAGGCTATGGCGTACACAGCCCGTTTGCCTTTAACTTCATAACGGATGTTATCTATGAGAAGCATCCATATTATGGATATGGCGAGTTGGACAAGTTGCTTCCTCTCTCCATGCGACTAAGGCAGCGACGCGGTTTGCATCTGCTTCTGCGGCTTGCTAACCATTTCCAGCCCGAGACCATCGTGCTTCCAACTGATGCATGGTGGGAGAAACGCTATCTGCAAAGTGGCAGCAGGCGTGCCAGAATACGTTGCCAATGGCAGGAAAGGGAGGAGGTCGGCATGTGTCTGCTGTCGGAACCTAATGACGAAGCGCTTCATCACATGGGCGAACATTCTGTCCTCTTGCTTGACAATCTTCAACGCCACCGTAAGTGGTTCCGCGACATCCCCTCCGTTGTCAGCTTCGACCTCTATGACTTTGGCATTGCATTATTCGACAAACAATATAACAGACAATACTATAAAGTAAATTTCTAATGAAAGTATATACTCGAACAGGTGATGAAGGCATGACATCCCTTGTGGGGGGCAAGCGTGTGAGAAAGGATTGTGTGCGGCTGGAAAGCTATGGAACAATCGACGAACTTAATTCGTATGTCGGCTTACTGCTGACTTATGTCACTGAGCCGGCAGACAGAGAGTGTCTCATATCCATTCAAAATAGCCTTTTTGTTGTTGGTGCTCAGCTTGCAACAGAAGCCCCTCAAACCACATCCTGCACCATAACGGAGGACGACACGGCAGCCCTTGAGCGTAGTATAGACACAGCTTCTGAGGGTCTGCCGAAGTGGCGAGGCTTCACACTACCTGGTGGTTGCAGAGCTGCAGCAATAGCCCATGTGTGTCGCACGGTTTGCCGTCGTGCTGAACGATGCATTCTGACACTCAATTCCTCCGAGCATGTCGAGCCTCAACTCATTGCTTACATCAACCGTTTGAGCGATTATTTCTATGTTCAAGCACTGCGTCTGAATTTTTTGCAAGGCACGGAAGAAATTTTATGGCATAAGTGATTGTTAACAACAAAAAATGTTGTATATTTGCATCCTAAATTGAGTAAAAACTAAATAAACATACTATGTATTGGACATTGGAATTGGCTTCAAAGCTGGAAGACGCACCTTGGCCAGCTACTCGGGAAGAACTGATTGACTATGCTACTCGTAGCGGCGCTCCTCTCGAGGTTATCGAAAATCTGACAGAAATGGAAGACGAAGGTGAGGTCTATGAGACCATCGAAGACATTTGGCCTGACTATCCCACCAAGGATGACTTCCTTTTCAACGAAGACGAGTACTGAACAAGGCGATGTAACAAAATGGAATGAACCCCGAAAGTTAGACAAACTACTTTCGGGGTTCACTTTAATTAGATGTTCTCTATTAAGCTTTTATTCAGGCTTTCCTGTCGTCGATGTTGTTGCCGGCTGTTTCCTTGAGCGTTTCGTCAAAGTCAGTCAGGCCGTTTTCGACTAGGATGTTGTACCATTGGATGAGTTTCTTGATGTCGCTTTGGTAGATGCGGTCGCCGTCGAAATGGGGAAGGACTTCGCCCAAGAAGGCATAGAGTTCGTCCTTCGACGCTTTGCGATAGTCGATGGAGGTGGCTTTGCCGTTTTCCTTTGCTTTGATGTTGTTCAAGACTTCACGGAGGGGTACTTCCTTTTCCTCTGTGTACATAGCGATGTCAGCCAGTGAAATGATTTTGTCAGCTGCGAAGGCAGGGAAACGCTTCTTCTGAGCATCGAGCGTTTCGACGATGAGGTTGTTGTTGCCTCTTGACACGAGTTTGTAGAGTCCGGGCTTTCCGGAGATTGCTAAGATTGTTTCAAGCATTGTCTTATGTAGTTTAGGGTTCAGTATTAAGAGTTATGACTTGTTTCAACTGGTTAAGCAGTTGGTTGTTGTCTGATTGGTTGTTGTCGATGATGAAGTCTGCTTGCAGGCGATGGAGTTCGGGCCTTTGCATTTTCATTCGGGCGCGTATTTGTGCCTCGGTTGCTGCGTCGCGGAGCATTGCTCTGCGGAGGCGAACGTCATGTGGAGCATCAACGAAAAGGACTTGGGTGGCCATTTCGCTGAAGCCGCTCTCATAGAGGATGGCACTCTCAATGGCTACGATGGGCTTGTCTTGTTGCTGCTCGGCCCACCTTTTGAAGTCCTGGAGGACGATAGGATGAATGATGGCATTGACTTGGCTTGCATGTTCGACATCTGCAAAAAGATAGTCAGCAAGTAGTTGTTTGTTGAGGTTCGCTCCGTCGAACACTTGAGGGCCAACAAGTGCGATGAGTTTCTGGCGTATCTCTTCGTTCGTGGCGGTCAGTCGCTTGGCTTCCTTGTCACAATCATAGACGGGAATGCCGAACTCCTGCCAAAGAAGTTGAGAGATGTGGCTTTTCCCACTACCGATGCCACCTGTTATGCCTATCGTTTTCATTCTGTTGTACTCATGATTTAATTAAGAGCCGTCAGCTTATCTCTCTGCTTCTTCCTCAGATACATTCTCAATGAGATAGTCGATTTCCTGTGGTGAGATTCTTACATTTGAAACGCCTGCTGGAATGGTCTTCAGGTTCAGGTGGAGTTTGCTGCTTTCTGTGTTTTGCAACAGTTCCTCGTATGTTGTTGCAACCACAAAGTCTTCCGAACTGATACGATGGTATCTTCCAGACTCAACACGGAAGGTAACATTGACCTTTGATGGGAAGGTTCGCAACTTTTTCTCTGCAGGGAAGTTTAATCCAATGACAGGAACTTTAACGGTCTTCTCTGTATAGTAGCCTACGCCTACTTTTATGCTGACCTTTGCAGGGTCATATTTCAGAAGTTTCTGTTTGCGAAGCCCAACTTGAAAGTTGCTTGCTTCTCGCAAATCCTCGTATAAGAAGTCCTCGGAATAAACGGCAAACATGGTATCCAGGATGGCTTTCGGTGCAAACACTTTTACCGAATCGGGCTCGATGCGAATGCTTTGTATGTAGTTTTGCTGCGATGCCATTACTGTTCCGGCCAGCTTTACCGGCATCATCCGCGATTGTCCGCGATTGAAGGAGAAATATAATGTGTCGGGCCTGACAGCTTGTATGTTTGTGGACAATACGATGTTTTGTCTTATCATACGTTGGATGTCGGCTGGTGGTATCTGTACTTCTGCATCATTCTGCGCGATGTCGTATTTCGAGAAATCGACTTTTACGCGTTTCGGACGGAAGATGTTTGCTATGTTTTGGCGTGCAAGGGTAAGGCCCCTGTCGTGAAGCGTAACAGAAATGGTAGCGGGCAGAGAATCGATGATGACAACATCCTCGGGGACGTTCGCCAGTTCCAAACGGATGGTTACCTCCCTTTCAAGTGTTTCGTTGAGTGCTTGCAGTAGCCAGAAGCCAAAGGAAACGGCAAGGAAAAAGCAGAAGACAAGCAGTTCGTGGCTTCTTGCCCCGAGCCATGTATCTCGCCACTGCTTGAAGATTCGCTTGCCCCTTGACATCATTCATTTACCTTTTATTTCTCCCTATGGATGGGGAGTCCGATGGGGCTACTGTAAGTTTGTCTGCGGAGAGGCAAAGACGCTGCCTTTGTCAACGGTGATGCAGATGCCGTTCGATATTTCTACTTTAAGTGTGTTAGCTGCTTCATCGATGTCCTTTACGGTTCCATAGATGCCGCCAGCCGTAACGACACGTGTGCCGCGGGTAATTCCTGCCCTGAAGTTCTGGATTTCCTTCTGCCTCTTCTGTTGGGGACGAATCATAAAAAACCACATGATAGCGAAGATGATGACCATCATGATTAAGAATGATGTGTTGCCACCAGCAACAGGTTGTGCTGCTAAAAAGATATTCATTTTGACTGTTGAATTTAGTTATTTTGAATTTGATTTGAGTCTTCTTTGACGAGTTTCCCATCTTCCATAAGTTTCTTTGCGATGGTGTCGAGTGTTGCGTTGATGTATTTATCGCTTTTAGGTGTGCTATACATCTTGGCAATATCGACGTATTCGTTTATGCTGACGCTAAGGGGAATATTGGGGAATGTAAGAATCTCCGCAAGGCCGAGTTGCAGAATGATGCGATCCATGAGAGCTATGCGCTTGAAGTCCCATTTGCGCGTTGTGGAAGTAATAAGTTCGTTGTAGTGTTCCTGACCAGCAATAGCGCGAGAGAGGAGTTTCTTTGCAAAGTCGAGGTCAGCATCGCTTTTGTATTCTGGCATCAGTGGCCAGGTGGAAGTGCTGTTGTCCTTAAAGCGGTTAATGGTTTTCAGTACAAATGTATCGACGATTGCTTTGTCGTCGTTCCAATAAACATTTATGTCTTCCAGCAGGTCGGCGAGTTCGTCGTTGTTGCAAATGAACTGACGGTAGATGAGCCGCCAAACTTCTCGGTCTTCTTCGTAACTGGAGTTCTCGCTTTCCATGTAGTTTTTGTAGACATCGCTCTCCTCGATTTGATTGTAGAGGTCGCGCACAAATTTTTCGTAGTCCGCCCAACTTAATGCCTGCTCCACACAGTAGTCTCGCAACTGACGGTTAGAGTCGAGCTGGATGATGAAACGGTTGTCCACAAACTTACGGCTCCATACAATACCGTCTTTCAACTTTTTGCTGCGAGCTTGGTGCACTTCAAACATGCGAACCGACATTCTTCCGACTTCTACCATTAGCATCAGCAAGAAATTGTAGAGGTCGTATGCCTTGTCCAGACTCAACAGAAGTTCCTTCTCGCAGGCATCGGGGTTGCGACTTCCTTTTTGCAGATAAGAATAAAGCACCTGCACAAGTTTGATTCGTATCAATTCACGGTTTATCATAGAGCGCTTTTGTATTACACGCCGCAAAGGTACGAAAAAAAAACGAAAGAATGAAGAAATGTATGTATGAAATGCTTCATTATTCATATTTATTTTATACTTTTGTCAAGCGAAACGCACATCAATGTATTATGGAAACAGAAAAGAAACCTTTTGAAGGCAAGGATGCAGCAATCCTTTTCTCACGAACAGTCAAGGCTGGACAGCGTATTTATTACATCGACGTAAAACAGAACCGCAAGGGCGAAATGTATTTGAGTATCACAGAAAGCAAAAAAATGCTTGGTGGTACACAGGAGATGCCGCAGGTCAGTTATGAAAAGCACAAAATATTCCTATTTAAGGAAGATTTCGAAAAGTTCGAGGATGCGTTACACGAAGCTTTGACTTTCGTCAAAGACGAACAAGGCGAAGCTCCTGAAAGAGAAGAGAATAGTGATGTCATCAAGTTGGATTTGGACTTCTGATAGGTCCGCATCCTGCTTGTCTTTCCAGTTAAGTCAATTAACGTCTCTAGTGTTGTTGCCAAACTACTCTGGAGTAAACAAGAAACTACTCTAGAGTAATTGGCAAACTATTCTAGAGTAATCGGCAAATTATTCTAGAGTAATCGGCAAACTACTCTAGAGTTGTTTGTGGACTTCACAAGCGTAGTTGGCCTTGCACCCTAACAATAGAAAAGAAATAGGCGGCAGAAGCTCTTCAAAGGAGCCTGCCGCCTACATTTTATATATAATGTACTTTGGTCTTTTAATTGCTTCTTGTCATAGCCCAACCGAGTTTCAAACCGCTATAGCTGCTCAGCACAGAACCAATAGAGCTCGAGCCTTTTGAACCTACCGCAGTAGCGATGCTTAGCAGTTTGTCTGCGTCAAATAGCATTAAGAGCTGACCGCCCTGTACTGAAACGGTGCAGGTCATTTGCCCCACGCCAAACACGCCTGTCAAGGTCATCTTGTTTGTGCTGGGGTCATATACATATGTTCCGGGAAGAGTTCTGCTTCCAAGCGTCAGTGAACAATTGCCGTCGTTGCCCAAAGTAAGCACAGATTTGCCAGCTTTGAAGCCCATCTTCTCGAGGTAGGTCCCAAGTTTCTGTTCCAGGTTGTTACTGAGAACCTGACCACCAAGCTGCGAAAGAATGTTTTCGCTCTCAAAGACAAGTTTCGGACCTGAATAGGTCCAATTGCCAACGAGAGTCTGCTTGTTTGTCGTACTGCCAAGGATGTTACTAAGAATAGTGCCAAGAACTCCTGCTCCAGCTTGCTGAAGAACATCACCACCCAAAATGTTCCCGCTAGGAGTTGATGTGGTCTGACCTGTTGTTCCCAACCCGCAAGACGCGAGGACGAGACTTGCAGCAACAATAGCTGCAACTGATTTAATGCGTTTCATTTTCTTTTTGATTTTTTAATTATTGGTTTTGAATTATATAAATAATCTTGTGAAGCTTGTGGGATGTGGCGTCTCGAACTGCATTGGCTCACCTGTTCTGGGATGATAGAAGTAGAGACGGAAGGCATGAAGAGCAAGTCTGTGAAGCGGATTGAGGCCACATCCATACTTGTCGTCACCTGCAACCGGATGTCCCAGGTCTTTCATGTGAACGCGTATCTGGTTCTTTCTTCCTGTCTCGAGTCGCATCTCGGCAAGGGTATAACGGCCATTCGTAGCTATTCGGCGATAATGCGTTATAGCTTCTTTCCCACCATTGTCAGTCGGGCTGCTATATGTAATGTAAGCTTTATTATCTTTGAGCCACGAATGTACAGTTCCTCCTTCCTGTTCCATTTCACCACAAAGTACTGCTACATATCGGCGATCGTAAACTATATTGTGCCAGTCATCCTCGAACATCTTCTTTATCTCCAGATTCTTGGCATAAATCATCAAACCGCTTGTGTCGCGGTCCAGTCGATGAACTACATGAGCCGTACAGACAAAATGGCGTTTGCGGAAGTATTCGTCGAGGATGGTCTTCACGCAATACTGACCAGGCGCAGAGGCCATGCTGAGAATCCCTTCCGACTTTTCGATGACGATGAGGTCCTTGTCCTCGTAGATAATCTTCACATATTTGTTCAGGAGTTCTGTGCTTCGCTTATGGCGGCTCACAAGGACAGTCTGCCCCGTCGAGAGCATGAAGTCGTATTGCGTCACGAGTTTCCTGTCAACCTGAATGCCATGTCCTTGCAACAAGTCTTTGACTTTGTTGCGACTGATGCCGCTCATCTCCTTCATCAGGAACTCCATGAGCGGCATAGGCTCTTTGACCTCTAATTTAATATATTTGCTGGCGGCATATTGCTCACCTGTCAGGTTTCTCATTTAATTCGTATTTAAGAATTCATTATTAATTCTGTTCTTTCTTCTTGTTGTGATGGGACTTCCCTCTGCCTTTTCCTCTGTATTTGCCTTTTCCTCCGCGCCCCTTGCTCTTTGGTGAAGAGTGATAGGTAGGCGTTTCGCCATACTCCTCTGGCATAGTTTCCTTAGGAATTTCCTTGCCAAGGAAACGTTCTATCTGTCGGAAGAAAAGCATATCCTTTTCGTTGACAAAAGTTACAGCCTTGCCACCACGTCCAGCCCTTGCTGTTCTGCCAATGCGATGCACATAATCCTCTTCATCGCGCGGCACATCGAAATTGATGACAAGGGCAATGTCGTCGATGTCTATACCACGAGCCACAATATCTGTTGCAACAAGGATATCAATCTTTCCACTGCGGAATCCAAACATCACGTCATCTCTTTCTGCTTGACTCAGGTCGCTATGCATCGCCCTTGCATTATAGCCAGCGCGAATGATGCTGATGGCCAGTTCCTTCGTCTTCTTCTTGGAACCGACAAAAATGATAACCCTGTGAGGGGCTTCCAGTTCGAACATGCGCTTTACGACCATTAGCTTCTGCGGCTCATAGCAAAGATAAGCACTTTGTCTGATGTTGTCTGCAGGCTTACTAACCGCAAGCTTCACTTCAACAGGATTATGTAAGATGCTGTGTGCCAAGCTTAATATATCTCCAGGCATGGTGGCACTAAACATGATGGTTTGATGCTCTTTTGGCAACGCCTTTGCGATTAAAAGGATATCATCACAGAAGCCCATGTCGAGCATGCGGTCTGCTTCGTCGAGGATAAAGAATGAGACACGACTAAGGTCAATATTGCCCAAACTCAAATGACTGATGAGACGCCCAGGTGTGGCAATCACCACATCGGCACCGCTCTGCATAGCTCGCTTTTCTTGTTCATATCGAATTCCATCGTTACCTCCATATACAGCCACGCTGCTAATATCGTTAAGGTGGTAGGCAAAGCCTTGCATTGCGCTGTCTATCTGTTGAGCAAGTTCACGGGTTGGGGACATGATGACACAATTGATAGCATCGTCCGGATAGCCTCCATCTGCCAATTTGCTTAAAACAGGGAGAAGATAGGCAGCAGTTTTGCCCGTACCCGTTTGCGCCACACCCATTACATCGCGACCTTCCAAAATCGGAGGAATAGCGTGCTCCTGAATGGGCGTCGTGTCGGTGAAATTCATGTCGTCGAGCGCATCGAGGACATAGTCATTGAGGTCTAAATCGTAGAAATCCATATGTTATTGTGGTGCTTTTCTGTAAAGATAAAATGCGATTATTGTATAAAGAATATTGGGC
>Ga0247610_10008700_pt1 | contig 10300 bp, 9 predicted proteins | sample 174DNAGHGhighgp2_FD_193483 | JGI IMG/M metagenome (GOLD analysis project Ga0247610, IMG submission 193483) | Sheep rumen microbial communities from Palmerston North, Manawatu-Wanganui, New Zealand - 1742 DNA GHGhigh gp2 | ecosystem: Host-associated > Mammals > Digestive system > Stomach > Rumen ... | reverse complement strand
ATTCATAATTTTTAAAGAGTTAGTGATTAATTTTAATTGCTAACTTTTTTAATTAATGAGAGGATATTTTAATTTTATTTAAATTTAAAATTATAAATGGTATAATTATAATGTAGGTTACGCAATATTTGTTACTGCATGGGAGGTGACCTTATGAATCATATTAGTTTAGAAGAAAAAGAAAAATTAGAAAATATATATCAAAAATTTTTAATAGACCCTAATATTGCTAGAATGAAAAATGTTGGTATGCATAGAGGCTCTAATTCATATATCCATTCATTTAAAGTTGCTAAATTAGCTATTAAAAGAGCATTACATCATAAAAAGAAGCTTGATTTAGAAGCAGTACTTATTGCAGGTATTTTACATGATTATTATTTATATGATTGGAGAGAGGATAAGACATTGAGAAAAAAGCATGCAAGACGTCATCCTTTTGTTGCTGCTGCAAATGCTAAAAGAGATTTTAATGTTTCTGATTTTGTAATTGAAATTATAAAATCTCATATGTGGCCAATCAATTTTAAATTATTTCAAAGAACAACTGAAGCAAGAATTGTCGGTAATGCTGATAACACAATTGCTTTTAAAGAGGTTATTACTAGTAGAAGATATAAAGCTAAAAGAATTGTTAAAAACATGGAATCAATTGAAAAATTATTTGATTAGGAATAGGCTTATGAAAAAATATTTTATTTGTTCCACATATTAAAAATTATTTGAAATTAGGCGGAATGAAAGAAGAAAATATTGAAAATTTAATTAACAAAATTACAAATTAAAAAGGTGGTCATTTGACCACCTTAATTCATTTATTCAACTTCTTTAGCTTCTTTAACGAATGCAATATAAGCTAAATATGCTTCATATACATCTACTTTAGAAACTATTTCACATGGAGCATGCATTGATAAAATTGAAACACCAGCATCGATAACATACATATCTTTATTACCTAAGATATAAGCGATTGTTCCGCCTCCACCAACATCAACTTTTCCAAGTTCTGCAGTTTGATAATAAATATTATTTTTATCCATAATATTTCTAATTTGAGCTATAAATTTAGGATCTGCATCATTGCATCCTGATTTTCCTCTAGCACCAGTATATTTATTAAATACGATACCTTTAGAACAATAGGCTGCATTTTTTTCTTCGAATACGCTCTTATATAATGGATCATATCCTGCAGAAACATCAGAAGATAGCATTCTTGATTTGCTTAAGCATCTTCTTAATTTTAATTCTGAATAATCACCGCATAAATTCATTAATTCAGCTAAAATATTTTCGAACCAAGCTGATTGTGCACCTGTTGCGCCAACAGAACCAATTTCTTCTTTATCAACTAAGAAAGCGCAAGTTGTATATTTAGCCTTTCCTGCATCTAATACAGCCATTAAAGAAGTATAAGCACAAACTCTATCATCATGACCATATCCTAATATCATTGATTTATCTAAACCTAAATCACGAGCAGGACCAGCTGGAGCAACTTCAATTTCAGCTGAAACAAAATCTTCTTCCTCGATATTATATTGTTTCTTTAAAATTTCTAATACATTAGCTTTAACAGCTTTTTTATCATCATCATTTAAAGGAATTGATGAGAAAGTGATATCTAGGCCTTCACCCTCAATAACCTTATTACCTGGTTTTGAATTTTTTTCGGCTGCAAGATGTGGAAGTAAATCAGAAATAACAAACACAGGATCATTTTCATTTTCACCAATGTTTACTAATATTTCTTTACCATCTTTTTTATAAACAACGCCATGTAAAGCAAGTGGTCTTGCAACCCATTGATATTTAACGATTCCACCATAATAATGTGTATCTAATAATGAAAAATCACAAGATTCATAAAGTGGGTTTTGTTTTAAATCTAATCTTGGTGAATCAATGTGAGCACCTAAGATATTGATACCTTTTTCCATTGGTTCATCACCAATAACAAAAGTACAAATATTTTTTCCTCTATTAGTCACATAAACCTTATCACCAGGATTTAATTTATTAAAAGATTTGATATCTTTAAATCCATATTTTTCAGCAATTTCAATTGCTTGCTTAACACATAATCTTTCAGTCTTACCATAAGAGATGAATTTTTTATAGCCTTCATTAAATTCCATTAATTTAGCTAAATCTTTTTCATCTTTATATTTAGACCATGCATTCTTATTATACATATTATAAAATCTCCTTTTCTTAAAAATGTATTCGTATTATAACATTTTAATTATATAAATTAAATACTTGTTTAATCGTTATAAGCATTTTCATTATAATTATATGATGCTTTATTGTTTTTTTATCTTAATTTTAGTATAATAGCGAGTGGTGATTGTCGTGGATGATAATAAAGAAAGACTACAAAAGGTTATGGCTCAATCAGGAGTCGCATCAAGAAGAAAATGTGAAGAAATTATAGCCCAAGGTAGAGTAAAAGTAAACGGAATAGTAGTAACTGAGCTTGGAACTAAAGTTGGTCCTAAGGATATTGTTACAGTTGATAATAAGCCTTTGGATAAAGAAAATTTGGTTTATTATGTTTTAAATAAGCCTACAGGATATTTAACAGCTGTATCTGATAAATTAGGAAGAAGAACAGTTATGGATTTAATTGCTGTAGAAGATAAAAAGGAAAGAATTTTTCCTGTTGGAAGATTAGATTATGATACATCTGGTGTTTTATTATTAACAAATGATGGTACATTATCTTATCGTTTAACAAAATCAGCTAAAGAGGTTGAAAAAACATATCATGCTAGACTTGATGGTATTATTGATCAAAATGCTGTAACTAAACTTATAAAAGGCGTTATGATTGATGGTGTAATGACTAAAAGAGCTAAAATTGATGTTTTAGATATTGATAAGAAAAATAATTCTTGTCTTATTTCTTTAACTATTACAGAAGGTAGAAATCGTCAAGTTAGAAAAATGTGTGAAGCTGTTGGATATAAGGTGAAAAAACTTAAAAGAATTGCCTTCGGTGGAATCACTACTGAAAACTTAAAAGTTGGTGAATATAGAGCATTAAAACCTCATGAAATAAAAGTTCTATATAGTTTGTAAAAGGCATAAAAATATGCTAAAATTATAATGTTAAGAGGTTTAATATTTTATGAATAATTTTGTTGTGGCCATAGATGGTCCAGCAGGTTCAGGTAAATCAAGTATTTCAAAGATTGTTGCTTTAAAATTAGGATTTACTCATATGGATACTGGGGCTATGTATAGGGCTGTTACCTTAGAAGCCTTAAGGCGAGGTATAAATTTAGAAAATGAAGATGAATATAAATTTTTAGATGATATATCAATTATTTATAAAAATGATATTATTTATTTAAATGGTATAGATGTTTCAAAAGAAATTAGAACGGAAATTGTTACAAATAATGTTTCAACTCCTTCTAAAATAAAAATTGTTAGAGATAAAATGGTTTATTTCCAAAGAAAATCTGCGGAGCATGGCAAGGTTTTAATGGATGGAAGAGATATTGGAACAGTTGTAATGCCTAATGCTGATTTAAAAATTTTCTTAACAGCTTCAGCTGAAGAAAGAGCTAAAAGAAGATGCAAAGAAAATGAGATGGTTGGTTTAGAATCAGATTATGAAACAATTTTAAAAGAAATAAAAGAAAGAGATTTTAAAGATTCAACAAGAGATATTGCTCCACTTAAAAAGGCTGATGATGCGATTGAAATTGATACAACATCATTAACAATTGATGAAGTGGTTGAAAAAATAATAAATCTAATAAATGAGAGGTTGTATAGTATGGAAAATTTTGAATTAGAGATGCCAAAGGAATTAAGAGTTCGTGATGTTGTAGAAGGAGTAGTTGTTCAAATAGAAGATAATACAATTTATCTTGATGTTAAACAATTTACTGAAGCTGTTATGCATTTAGATCATTTTACAAATGATAAAAATGTAACATCATTTAAAGGCTTAGTTAAGGTTGGCGATACAATTAAATGTCAAGTTACAAAAATTACTGAAGAACATATTTTTGTATCAAGATTAAATCAATTAAGTGAAGAAAATTATAAACAAGTTATTGAAGCTGCTTCAGAAGGAAAGAAAGTAAAAGTTACAGTTAAAAAAGAAGTAAATAAAGGATTTATGGTTGATTATAATGGTAACCAAGTATTTATGCCTTCAAGTTTAGCAGGAAAAGATACTAAGGTTGGCGATAAATTTGAAGTTCAAATTTTACCATCTGAAGATGAAAAGAGAAAACCTATTGCTTCAAGAAAAGCTGTTTTAGACCAAGAATATCAAGCTGCTAAAGCAAATGAATTAGCTCAAATTAATGTTGGTGATGTAATTGAAGCTAATGTTGCTAAGGTTGAAAAATATGGTGCTTTCTTAAAATTTGGTATGGTTCAAGGTCTTTTAAGAGCAAAAGATTATTCTCATAAATTTGTTGATATTACAAAAGAAGTTAAGGTTGGAGATTCTTTAAAGGTTCAAGTTGTTAAAAAGGATGAAAATAATAAGCTTGAATTCTCAAGAAAGATTTTAATTGATACTCCATATCAAGCATTTGTTAAAGAACATAGGTTTCTGATAAAGTGGTTGGTAAGGTTGTTGAAAAAACAGGCTTTGGTTTAATTTTAGAATTAGCTGAAGATGTTAAAGGATTATTACATAAATCTGAATATTCTCACAACCCTAATGATAATTTAGCTTCTGTATTAAAAATTGGTGATACAGTTGAAGTTGCAATTATTGGATTAAATGATGCTAAAGAAAAAATTAGCTTATCAAGAAAAGCTTTAATGGATAATCCATGGGAGCGTGTTGATGCTAAAGTTGGTGATGTCGTTGATGTTAAAGTTACAGAAGTAACTGAAGCCGGATTAAAGGTTGAAGCAATTGGTGTTGATGGATTTGTTCCTGCATCAGAAGCTATAGCTGAAAAAAAGAATGATTTAAGTTCATATTTTGCAGTTGGTGATCAAGCTAAAGCCATCATAACTGAAATTAATCCAAAGGAATGGCGCTTAAAGCTTTCTATTAGAAAACATCAAGAAAATGAATCAAGAAAAGATTTTGAAAAATATTTAAGTGAAAAAGAAGAAGCTAATTCAAATCTTGGTGAAATGTTTAAGGACGTTTTAGATAAATAAAAATTTTTAGTGGATGGTGATATTATGTTGGCTAAAATAGCGATTGTTGGTAGACCTAATGTTGGTAAATCTACATTATTTAATCGTATTATTGGTCAAAGATTATCCATTACTGACGATCAACCAGGTGTTACAAGAGATAGAATATATTCAAAGGGCACTTGGCTTGGAAAGGACTTTTTTGTAATTGATACAGGGGGCATTGAATTAAGTGATGCTCCTTTTTTAACAGAAATTAAAGCACAAGCTGAAATCGCAATGGATGAGGCTGATGTAATTATTTTTGTTGTTGATTGTCGTAGTGGTGTAACTGATGATGATATTTATATATCAAAGCTTTTATATAAAACAAATAAACCTGTTTTGCTTGCTGTAAATAAGGTTGATGATCAAAAATTTAAAGAAAATATTTATGATTTTTATTCATTAGGCTTTGGTGAACCAATTCCTACATCATCAGCTCATGGTATAGGTGTAGGTAATTTATTAGATAAGGTTTTAGAAAATATTAAAGAATCTGATTTTAAAGAAAATGATACAGCTATTAAATTTTCTTTAATAGGAAGACCTAATGTAGGTAAATCTTCTTTAACAAATACTTTATTAAATGATAATAGAGTAATTGTATCTGATGTTGCAGGTACAACAAGAGATACAATCGATACACGTTTTAAATCTAATGGAAAAGAATATGTTGTTATTGATACTGCTGGTTTAAAAAAGCGTGGTAAGATTTATGAATCAGTAGATAAATATTCTGTTATAAGATCAATTGATGCTATAGGTAGAAGTGATGTTGTTGTATTAGTATTAGATGCATCAACAGGTATTATTGATCAAGATTTACATGTAGGACAATATTTAGATGAATATAATAAAGCATGCTTAATTGTTGTCAATAAGTGGGATTTAGTTGATAAAGATTCTAAAACAATGCAAAAATGGACAGATGATATTAGAGCTAAATTTAAATATTTAGACTATGCTCCAATAGTTTTCCTATCTGCAAAAGAAAATAAAAGAGTTCAAACACTTATTCCTGCTATAGAACAAGCATTTGAAGCATATCATACAAGAATTCAAACATCTGTATTAAATGATGTTATAAATGATGCTTGCTTAATGTTTCCACCAAGTGAATTTAATGGTGGCAAAATATCAATTTATTATGTATCTCAAGTTGGTGTAGAGCCTCCTACATTTGCATTTTTTGTAAATAATCCTAAATTTTTACATTTTTCTTATTATCGTTATTTAGAAAATCAAATTAGAAAGAATTTTGATTTTTATGCAACTCCAATAAAATTAGAATTCAGAAAGCGTGATTAATATGAATATATCTATAATCGGTGGTGGTTCTTGGGGAACAACACTTGCCCAAGTATTATCTGATAATGGAAATGATGTCTTAATTAGAGATATTAATGAAAATTTTGTAAAAAAAATAAATGAAAATCATCTTCATCCATTTTTTGATTTAGAAATTCCTAATAATATTAAAGCTACTTTAGATTTAAAAGATGCTTTAAATTTTAGTGATATAATTGTTCTTTGTGTACCTACAAAGGCAATGAGAAGTGTTTTAAATGAAATTAATAAAATAATTAAAAATAAAAAATTATTTATTAATGTTTCAAAAGGTATTGAACCTAATACTTCATTTAGAGTAAGTCAAATTGTAGAAGAAGAAATAGATAATAATTTATTAGAAGGCTATGTAGCCTTATCAGGACCAAGCCATGCTGAAGAAGTAATTTTAAGAAAATTTACAAGCTTAGTTGTTGCATCAACAAATGAAGAATTAGCAATTAAGGTTCAACATATTTTTTCAAATGATAAATATATAAGAGTATATACAACAGATGATGTAATAGGTGTTGAATGTGGTGGTTCTATGAAAAATGCAATAGCTATTATTTCAGGCTGTGCATCTGGAATGGGACTTGGTGAAAATACAAGAGCCTTTTTGATAACTAGAGGTATTAAAGAAATAATTTCTATTACTGTTGCCTTAGGCGGAAAGATGGAAACAGTTTATGGACTTTCTGGAATTGGTGATTTAATTGTTACAGCATCATCAATGAATTCTAGAAATTTCCAATGTGGTCTTCGTATTGGTAAAGGTATGTCCGTAAGTGATGCTGAAGGGGATATTGTTCAATCAGTCGAAGGAATTAGAGCTATAATGGCTGGTTATGAAATTGGTAAAAAATATAATATTGAATTACCTTTAATTAATGCAGCATATTTAGTTGTTAAAGGTGAAATTAATGCTAAAGAAGCTTTAGAAGAATTGTTAAAAAGAGATTTAAAAGCTGAAAAATTTTGGTAATAATAAAATGAAAACCATATTATCTATCGGTTTTCATTTTTTCTTTTTAATACAGTTAGCTTAAACTAACATGTAAACGTTAACACATTAATTGTAAACGCATACATTTAATAAAAAGTTTCATTAAATGTTATAATTTAATTGCATTAAGGAGGAACGATTAAAATGTTCAATTATAAAGGAAAAGTTGTTGCCATTACTGGTGCATCATCAGGTCTTGGCAAACAAATGGCTGAAGGCTATGCTCAAGTAGGTGCTGATTTAGTATTACTTGCTAGAAGAGTAGAAAGATTAGAAGCTTCAGCTAAGGAATGGGAAGCTAAATATGGTGTAAAAGTACTTCCTGTTCAATGTGATGTTACAAGTGCTGAATCAATCAATGCTGCAGTAGCTAAGGTTGAAGAAGTATTTGGTCATTGCGAAGTTATTGTTAATGATGCTGGTGGAGAAAAAGGTACAGGTACTCCACTTCTAGATTATAAGAAGGAAGATTGGGATTTTACATTAAACCTAGATTTAACTTCTGTATTTGCTGTAACACAAGCATTTGCTAATTTAATGAAAAGAGCAATGGCAAATGGTAAGCAAACTTATGGTAGAGTAATTAATATAGCTTCAATTTATGGTTTAGTTGGTAATACAGCAATTCCTACAATTGCATATCATTCAACAAAGGGTGCAGTTGTTAATTTCACAAAGGGTGCTGCTGCTGAACTTGCTACAACAGGTATTACAGTAAATTGTATCTGCCCAGGCTATTTCTATACTGAATTAACTACAGAAACATTAAATTCTGATTATTTCCAAGCATTTGCTAATAATTCAGTACCTATGAAGAGATATGGTAACCAAGGTGAATTAAATTCTGCTGCTGTATTCTTAGGTGCAGAAGAATCAAGCTATGTTACTGGTCAAATTATAGCTGTTGATGGTGGCTATACTTGCGTATAATAAATTAAAGAAAAAATGAAACTATTATGGTGGATTTATATCCACCTTTTTTCACATTATTTCACATAATTTTTAATATTATTGATATTTCTAAATTGAGTTGTTATAATATCTTTTGTCAAAAGAATATAGGTGATTAATTTATGATTAAATATAGAATTTTAACTGATTCATCAGCTGGTATTTCTCAAGAAGAAGCTAAAAGCTTAGGTGTTACAGTTTTACCTTTAAATTTAGAATATAAAGGCCAAATGTATAAAGATGGCATTGATATAACAACAGATGAATTTTATGAAAAATTATTTGAAAATGATGATAAGAAAAAATTAATGATTGCAAGATTCATGGAAAAGAAAGAAATGCCTAAATCTACACTTGTTTCTCCAGGCTTATTTGAAGATGCATTTAATGAATGTGTTAAAAATGGAGAAATTGCAGTTGTACTTCCAATTGCGGCATGCTTATCTGGTACATTAAATTCTGCAAGAATTGCAGCTGAAGATGTTGATGGCTTAGATTCTATTATTATCGATTCAACAACAGCTTTAGGTGCTGTAAAAATCATGATTTATGCAATTTTGAAAAAAGAATATGAAACAAAAGAAGAATTAGAATCATATATTAAATATTTAATTGATCATATTGCTTTTTTAGCTGTACCTGATACATTAGAATATTTATTTAGATTAGGTAGACTTTCTAAAACTACAGCTTTAATAGGAAATTTATTTCAAATTAAGCCTTTAATTGAATTGAATGAAATTGGAAAATTAATTCCAATTGAAAAAATCAGAGGCTTAAAACATGCATTTTTAAAATTAAAAGAGCATATAGAAAAGAATGCTCCAATTGATTATAGCTTACCTATGGAATTAGGATATTCCAATCATATTGAAAATGTAAATCAATTAGAAGAATATTTAAAAGATATTTTAAAAGGTAAATATACAAAATGTCAAATTTCACCAGTTGTAGGTGCTCATGTAGGACCTGGTGCTTCAGCATTTTTCTATTTCACAACAAAAACTAAAAAAGAAAGATTTAATAAATAATATAGGTGTGAATTTTTCACACTTTTTAATTTTATTAATTTGGAAACGTTTTTAAGTTTGATTTTGTAATTTTTATTATAAAATATAAATGTATACAAAAAGGGAGCTGATTATAATGGAAAGAGTAATATATAAAAAATCTTTAACAGCTAAAATGGTTATGGCTGGTGCTGATGCAATATCAGTATATAAAGTTTTAAAGGATGCATGTTCATCTAGAAAAGATGTTTCTAATCGTTTAAGTTTCGATAAAGAAACAATTAAATACGGAAAAAATAAAATTGGTGTAATTAGAATTGCAAGAAAAACATTAAGCTTATATTTGGCAATTGATCCTAAAACATTAGAAGGAACAAATATTAAATATGAAGATGTTAGTGAAACTAAAACTTATGTTGATTATCCAACAAAATTAGTTTTAAATACAAAAAAGAGTATTAAAAATGCTTTAAGTTTATTAAATAAGTTATTTAATAAATTAAAAATAGAAGAAAAAGAATTAGAAAATGTTGATTATAATGATATTTTTTATTATCGCGATTTTGATGAATTATTAAGACAAGGTTATATTAAAAAATATGTTTATAGAAAAATAGATAATAAAAAGGTTTTAGTTGAAGAAAAGATTCCTTCAAGAAATGTTCATTTTACTGTTAAATTATTATATTGTGCAATGAATGAGGCTGATAATTTATTTATTGTTACAAATTATAATAATTGGAATTTTAAAAATGCTGTAAAGATGAATAAAATATCTGATAATTTATTTGAAGCTAATATGGAATTTCCAGAAGGTACTAATTTAGAATTTAAG
>Ga0247610_10008698_pt1 | contig 10301 bp, 9 predicted proteins | sample 174DNAGHGhighgp2_FD_193483 | JGI IMG/M metagenome (GOLD analysis project Ga0247610, IMG submission 193483) | Sheep rumen microbial communities from Palmerston North, Manawatu-Wanganui, New Zealand - 1742 DNA GHGhigh gp2 | ecosystem: Host-associated > Mammals > Digestive system > Stomach > Rumen ... | reverse complement strand
TTAATAGCACCATATTCAGAGATTGCATCAATTGAGTATTGAGAACAAGTTGGTGTATATATACACTTTTTTCCAAAACATGGTGAAATCTGTCTTTGATAAAATTTTATACCATTAATTAGAATTTTCTTCAATTAAAATACCTGCCTTTTTCAATAAATAATTAACATCTCTATTAATATCACTAAATGTAATATTATCAAAATTAGATTTGGATTTACATACAAATAGTAGATTATATCCAAATTTAATATTTCCTTCGATATTTTTATATGATTCTCTAATTAATCTTTTAACCTGATTTCGTTTAAAGGCTTTGCCAACTTTTTTAGAAACTCCAAGTCCTAAATAGTTTTTATCTGAATCATTTTGAAGAACATATAATACGATATAATTGCCACCATACCAATTACCTTTATTAATAAGTTTTTTAAAAGTATTATCATCTTTTATAGAAAAAGTATTAAACATGTTCTTCACCACCTTTTAAAAAAGTTTTGTGCAAAATTAATAATTATTAATACTAAAAAAGCCCCAAGATGGGGCATAAGAACTTATAAAACTATGCAGAAAGTTTCTTTCTGCCTTTTAACATTCTTCTTTTTAGAACCTTTCTACCATTAGCTGTAGACATTCTTTTTCTAAAGCCATGTTCTCTTTTTTCTTGTCTGTTCTTTGGTTGATATGTTCTTTTCATCCTAAAAGCACCTCCTACATATATATATAATTTAATAATAAACGTTATTTAAGGCTGTCACCAAACAGCTATCACATTATACTACCTATATAACGCCAATGTCAACCAAATATTATAATTTTAAAAGTATCATAATATAATTAATTCTATATATTATGTAAAATATTTTTATGTTCGTACTAATTACGGAAATGCGAACTTAAAATTTGTAATTATTCTTGCATTATTTTGACTAAATATATATAATGTTAGTAACTTATGAAACTAGCTATTTTAATATAGTTTCAGCAATGTACTACATAATGATTTTTTACGTTAAATATACATAATCTATTAACAACTTTTTAGAAATTTTGTTCGCATTTTTTTTATTGAAAAACTAGCAATTTTTTTAAGAAGCCTTTATTATCAACACTTTCATAATTAGTATTACAAAAGTGTTAAAAAACCTAAGGAATACACGTATTTTACACATTTTTAACATATTTATTCACATTTTTATTAACATTTGTGAATAAAATGTTAGTAACTTTATATTTTCTAGGAGGTAAAAATGCAAGTATTGAATGAATACTGGGAAAAGGTTTTGGAAGTTATTAAACCCGAAATGCAAGGAATTAGTTTTGCTACTTGGATTAATCCTTTAATTCCAGTTTCGATGGATGAAAATAATGTTTATCTTAAAGCAACTTCAGAATATCAAAAATTAACAATTGAAAATAAGTATATTAATTATATTAAAAACGGATTTGAATATGTTACAAATAAGAAATACAACATCATATTAGTATTAAATGATTCAAATACTCCAGCACCAACTGTAGCACAAACCCAAATCATTAATAATAATTCATCTTTAAATCCAAAATATACTTTTGATACATTTGTAATTGGTGAAAACAATAGATTTGCTCATGCTGCAGCACTTGCAGTTTCTGAAAGTCCTGGAGAAGCTTATAATCCATTATTTTTATATAGTGGTGTTGGACTTGGTAAAACTCACTTAATGCATGCAATTGGAAATTTTGTATTACAACAAAAACCAGATGCTAAAGTTTTATATATCACTTCAGAAAAATTTACAAATGAACTTATTAATGCTATTCAAAACAATACAACAGAAGATTTTCGTAAAAAATATAGAAACATTGATTTACTATTAATAGACGATATTCAATTCTTTATTGGTAAAGAACGTTGTCAGGAAGAATTTTTCCATACGTTTAATGATCTATATGAAAATAAAAAACAAATTATCATATCATCAGATAAACCACCAAAAGATATTAATCCATTAGAAGAAAGATTAAAATCAAGATTTGAGTGGGGACTTGTAGCTGATATTCAAAAACCAGATTTTGAAACTAGATGTGCAATTCTTAAAAAGAAATGTGAACTAGAGGGAAGAACAATAGATGATGATATCTTAAAGATGATTGCTGAACGAGTCGAATCAAATATTAGAGAATTAGAAGGAATATTTAATAAAATAGTAGCTATGGCATCACTTACAAATAGTGAAATAACTATGGCACTTGCTGAAAAAGCAGTTGGAGACCTAGAAAGATCATCAGATAAAGTAATTACTATAGACTATATTCAATATGCAGTAGCAAGTTACTACAACTTAGATCAAAATGATTTTAAAATACATAGAAAAACATCTGATATTGCATTTCCAAGACAAATTGCTATGTATCTAAGTAAACAACTTACTGGATTATCATTAAAAGAAATAGGAAAAGAGTTTGGAGGAAAAGATCATTCAACTGTAATTTATGCAATTAAAAAAGTGGAAGAAGAAATGAAATTAAATCCAAATACTAAGACGATTGTGGAAAACATTAAGAAAATGATAATCACTAAAAATATTGCAAATTAAACAACGTAACATAATTGTAACATAGTTTACAAATTCGTTATCTTTACTTACGGAACAGCTTGATTGGTTATCAACAATGAATTGTTAAAATCATGTTATCAACATGTTATTTAATAAAAACTAACATTGCATATGTTAATGATGTTAATAAGTTTTGTTTCACATTAACAAATTATCAACATGAAAAAAGCTACGGTTTAAAATAAAAATATAACTTATCAACATTACTAACATGATTTATTATTACTACTACTAAAATATATTTTTTCTATTAAAAGAAAGTTGAGGTTTTTTAAATGAAATTAATTTGTGAAAAAGAAAAATTATTATTAGGATTAAACAATGTAATTCGTACTTCCGTAGGAAGAACTACATCACCCATATTAGAAGGTATACTTATTTCACTAAAGAATAATCAAGTAACATTAACTACAAATGATCTAGAAATAGGAATGGAATATATTTTAAGAGATGTTGATATTGAAGAAGAAGGAAAAGCGATTGTTGATAGTAGAATGTTTGCTGAAATAATTCGTAAATTACCAAATTCAGAAATAACTATTTCACTTACAGATAAAAATTTACTATTAATAGAATCAGAAGGATCACAATATAAACTTTCAACTATGAATGTAGAAGAATTTCCACTTTTACCTGAAATAAATGTTGAAAAGTCTATATCAATTCCACAAAAAGTGTTTAAAGATATGATAAAAAGAACATCATTTGCTGTAAGTTCAGATGAAAATAGACCAATTTTCACAGGATGTTTATTAGATGCAAAGCAAAGTAGTTTAAATGTAGTTGCTGTTGATGGATTTAGACTTGCTCAAAGAGTTTCACCCGTTTATTCAGATTCAGATGAATTTAGAGCTATTATTCCAGGTAAATATTTAAATGAAGTTACTAAGATTTTATTAGATGTTGATGAATTAGTTAAAATTGGAATATCAAAAAATCAAGCATTATTTGAAATTCCAGATTGTAAGATAGTTTCTAGAATATTAGATGGAGATTTCTTAGATTATAATAATGTAATTCCAAAAGAACATGAAACACGAATTAAAATTAATAAGAGTGAATTACAAGGTGCTATTGAAAGAGCTTCGATCTTTTCAATTTCATCTCAAGAAAAAGAAAAGAAATATCCTATCAAATTATATATAAATATAGATAATGTAATAGTTTCTTGTACATCACAAGTTGGTGATGCAAAAGAAGAAGTTAAAGTAGAAACAGAAGGAAAAGAATTAGAAATTGGATTTAATCCAAAATATTTATTAGATGCTTTAAAAGCTATTGAGGATGAAGAAGTATATTTAGACTTTGGTTCTAATATTAGTCCATGTGTAATTAGATGTATTACAGATGAAAAATTTACTTATATGGTTCTTCCAATGAGACTTAAGGAGTAAAAATGTATATTAAAGAAGTTTATCTTAAGAATTTTCGTAATTATGAAGAGCAGACAATAGAATTAAATGAAAATGCTAATGTTTTTTATGGAAATAATGCTCAAGGTAAAACAAATATATTAGAAGCTTTATATTTTTCAGCATTAGGTCGTTCATTTAGAACTTTTAAAGAAGCAGAATTAATAGAATTTGATCATGAATATTCTAATATTGTTATTACATACGATAAAAATAATAGAGAAAACAAGATTGAAATAAACTTAAATAAAGGAAATAAGAAAGTTATTAAATTAAATGGTGTAAAAATTAACAAAAGTTCAGAACTTGTTGGTAACATCAACCTAGTTATTTTTTCACCAGATGATATTACTATTTTAAAACAAGGACCTTCATTAAGAAGAAAGTTTTTAGATGTATTAATTTCTCAATTAAAACCAAAATACTTACATGAACTATTAGAATATAATAAGATACTAGATAATAGAAATGCTTGTTTAAAATCAAAAAAGATAGATACATTAGATATATGGAATGAACAATTAGCATTAAAAATGGAAATAATTCATAAATATAGAGCAGAGTATATTAATAAATTACAAGAAAAACTAATTACAATTCATCCTGGTCTTACAGATAATAAAGAAGATATTAAGATTATTTATAAAACTAATTATAAAAACAAAATAGATTTTCTTAATTTATTAAAGAGAAATGAGCAAAATGATTTATTTAAAGGATATACAACTGAAGGAGCTCATAGAGAAGATTTTGAAATATTAATTAATGACAAAAGTTTAAATTTATATGGTTCTCAAGGACAACATCGTACAGCGATTCTTGCACTAAAAATTGCCGAATTAAATATAATAAAAGAAGAAATTGGAGAAAATCCAGTATTACTTTTAGATGATGTTACATCTGAACTTGATGAACATAGAGTTATGTCAATTTTTGATGTAGTAAAAGACTATCAAATACTGATAACATGTACTGATTTAGCACAAATCTTAAAGTACGATTGTTTGACAAAAAACATAAAATTGTTTAATATAAATGGTGGACATATTGAAAGTTAAGGAGCGATAAGATGGCAGATACAAAAGTTACAAATGATTATAATGAGGATAGTATTCAGGTCTTAGAAGGATTAGAAGCTGTTCGTAAAAGACCAGGTATGTACATAGGTACAGTATCTCAAAGAGGTCTTCATCACTTAGTATACGAAATTGTAGATAACTCAGTAGATGAAGCTTTAGCTGGTTTTTGTACAGAAATAACAGTTACATTAAATAAAGATAAAACAGTTACAGTTACCGATAATGGACGTGGCATTCCTGTTGGTCTTCATCACAAAATGGGAATTCCAACAGTTGAAGTTGTATTTACTGTTTTACATGCTGGTGGTAAATTTGGCGGTGGCGGATACAAAGTATCTGGTGGTCTTCATGGTGTTGGTGCTTCTGTAGTTAATGCTCTTTCTACATGGTTAGAAGTTGAAGTATCAAATGGTGAAGGTATTTATCATCAAAGATATGAAAGAGGAAAAACTGTTACAAAATTAGAAAGAATTGGAGACACAAAGAAGACAGGTACTAAAGTTACTTTCTTAGCAGATGATACAATTTTTGAAACTTTAGAATATGACTATGAAACATTAGAGACTCGTTTAAGAGAAATGGCTTTCTTAAATAAAGGTCTTAAAATAACAATCACAGATGATAGAGGCGAAGAGCCAGTAGTTGGAGAACATTGCTATCAAGGCGGACTTATATCATTTGTTGAATATTTAAACTTAAACAAAACACCAACTCATTCAAAGCCAATTTATTTTGAAGGCGGAGATGAAGTTCCAGTTGAAATATCATTACAATATACAGATACATATAGTGAGAATATTTTAGGATTTGTTAATAATATTTTGACACCTGAAGGTGGAACACATATTGAAGGATTTAAAACATCACTTACAAAATGCTTAAATGATTATGCACGTTCTCATAAAATATTAAAAGATAAAGATAGTAATTTATTAGGTGAAGATTTTAGAGAAGGCCTAACAGCTGTTGTTTCAGTTAAAGTTCAAGATCCTCAATTTGAAGGACAGACAAAACAAAAACTTGGAAATTCTAATGTTAAGGGTGTAGTACTTTCAATTATGAATGAAAAGTTTTCAGAGTATTTAGAAGAAAATCCATCAGTTGCAAAAGCAATTTTGGAAAAATGTGTTGGTGCCGCAAGAGCAAGAGAAGCAGCACGTAAAGCTAGAGAATCTGCAAGAAGAAAGTCTGCTTTAGATAGTGCTAAGCTTCCAGGAAAATTGGCTGACTGTAGTTCTAAAGACCCTGAAGAATGCGAATTATACCTTGTCGAGGGAGATTCAGCAGGAGGTTCCGCAAAACAAGGAAGAGATAGAAGATTTCAAGCTATTCTTTCAATGTGGGGCAAAATGCTAAATGTAGAAAAAACTCGTATAGATAAAATTTATAATAATGATAAATTAAATCCTGTAATTACTGCTATAGGAGCAGGTATTGGTTCAGATTTTGATATTTCTAAAATTAGATATGGAAAAATTATTATGATGGCCGATGCCGATGTTGATGGTGCTCATATTCGTACATTACTTCTTACATTCTTCTTTAGATATATGCGTCCTTTATTAGAAGCAGGTCGTGTATTTGCTGCACAACCACCACTTTATAAAATTTCTAAAAAGGGATTAAAAGAAGATATTTATTGCTATACAGATGAAGAATTAAAAACTAATTTAGAAAAAGTTGGCTCAGATGGAGCTACAATTCAACGTTATAAAGGTCTAGGAGAAATGAATCCTGAACAACTTTGGGAAACTACAATGGATCCTGCTAATCGTACTTTAGTTAAAATAGAATTAGAAGATGCTGCAAAGGCAGATGCAATATTTACTGTTTTAATGGGTGACGAGGTTGAACCTCGTAGAGAGTTTATTCAATCACATGCACATGAAGTAGAAAATCTAGATATTTAAAAATATGACGAGCAATTTTCTATTGCTCGTCTTTTTTGTTGTAAAATAAATATGTTTAATGTAAAATATTGTTTAGATATTTTATGAAAAATTGGAGGATTTATGGAAATTTCAAAAAATATTTTTAGAGGTTACGATATTAGAGGAATAGTTCCAGACGAAATAGATGAAAATGTTGCAAGAGAGATAGGAAAAGGATTTGCAACACTTATGAAAAGAGCTGGAAATAAAAGTATTATTGTAGGTAGAGATGCAAGACTTTCAGGAGATAGTTTATTTAATGCTTTATCAGAAGGAATAATATCAACTGGTCTTGATGTAATAAATATTGGTTATTGTATGACTCCAATGACTTATTTTGCTAGAGAAATATTAAATATTAAACCATCAGTAATGATTACAGCAAGTCATAATCCAAAAGAATACAATGGCTTTAAAATGTGTGCAATGGGAAGAGATACAATCTATGGAGAAGAAATTCAAGAATTTAGAAGATTTCTTCAAACAGAAGATTTTGAAGTATCTGATGTTCCTGGAAAAATAATAGATCATGATTTAAGAGAAACGTATATTTCATATATAGTAGATAGAGTAAAATTAGGTGATAGAAAACTTAAAGTAGCAGTTGATTGTGGAAGTGGATCAGCAGGATGGTTTGCTAGAGAATTTTATCAAAGACTTGGAGTAAATGAGTTTTTAATAGAATGTGAAGAACCAGATGGTAATTTTCCAATACATCATCCAGATCCATCACAAGAAAAATACATGCTAAAATTTGAAGAATTTATTCGTGAAAACAATTGTGATATAGGTATTGCATATGATGGTGATGCAGATAGAATTATTTGTTTTGATGAAAACGGAAGAATTAATTTCGGCGATGAATTTATGATAATAGTTTGGAGAGATTTAATTAAAAATCATCCAGGCGCAGATGCAATATTAGATGTTAAATGTACACAAAGTTTATATGAAGATTTAGAGAAAATAGGTGCTAAACCTAGATTTGTAAAGGTTGGAAGTTCATTTATAAAAGCAGATATTAGAGAAAATAATTTAATATTTGCTGGTGAATATGCTGGACATATTTATTTTAATGATGAATATTTTGGATTTGATGATAGTTTTTATTCAACAGCAAGAATTTTAAAGATTCTTTCTAACACAGATAAAAAGTATTCTGAATTATTAGATGGTATTACTAAATATGTAGGAACACCAGAAAAAATTGTTAAAGTTACAGATGAAACAAAATTTGAAATAGTTGATAAATGTACAAAATATTTTAAAGAAAAAGGATATAATGTAATAGATGTTGATGGTTCACGTGTAATATATGATGGAGGTTGGGGACTTGTAAGAGCTTCAAATACCGGTCCAAATCTTACAATTAAAGCAGAAGCAATTGATGAACAAAAATGTAATGAAATAATGCAAGAAATAGAAAATGTAATTAAAATGTTTGCTTAAATTACTATATAAAAGGATGATGAAAATGAAATTAAATAACAAAGGTGTTTCATTAATAGCATTAACAATTACAATAATCGTAATAATTATTATAGCTGCAATAGTAATGCAATCAGGTATTTTTAATATTGAAAATGTTCAAAGATCAGCATTTATGAGTGATTTAGAAATTCTTACAGGAAAACTTGAATATTATAATACACAAGGTGTATTAAGAAATAACTTAGATACAGAATACTACGAAGAATATTTAATGTGGGATGGTAAATCTGAAAGAACAGAAAATTCTGCACAAATAGAGAAAAAAGGTTTGGAAGATACACCTGATTATATATTTGGAACAACATTACATTCAAATTATGTTGAAGGTAAAATAAAAATAATTGGTGGAAAACTGTACATCAAGAAAGAATATCCTACAGAATTAGGATGGGCCGTTGAAGTATATAAATATATGCTAAGCGGTGATGAAATATAAAGTTATATGGCGAGCGATGCTCGCCATATTTAGCAAAGGATGTAGGAAATGATAACGTTTTATGAAATAGAAAAATTGTTCTTGCTAATGCTAATTTATTCTTTTTGCGGTTGGACAATTGAAACAATAGGAGAATTAATTAAGTCAAAAAAATTTGTAAATAGAGGATTTTTGCTTCGGACCTATTTGTCCTGTTTATGGAATAGGAGCAGTATTAATAACATTAACTCTTACACAATATTCAAATGATATATTTGCTATTTTTGGATTATCAATGATTATGTGTGGAACATTAGAGTATTTCACAAGCTTAATAATGGAAAAATTATTTAATGCACGTTGGTGGGATTATTCAGATCAAAAATTTAATATAAATGGAAGAATATGTCTTGAAACTATTGTCTGGTTTGGATTTGCTGGAATTGGAATAATATTAATATTTAATCCATTATTTATAAAAGCAATAGAATTAATGTCACCAGAAACTATGAATATAGTTTTTTATGTACTAGCAACAGTGTTCTTGATTGATGTAATAATATCATTAAACATTATGACAAAAATCAAATATATTTCAAAGGATATAAGTAGAGATTTAAAAGATAATACAGAAGAAATATCAAAGAAGATAAGAGAAACGATTTTAGAAAAATCAATGCCATATAGAAGAATACTAGAAGCGTTTCCAAGTGCGTTTGCAGATAAAGTAAAAAGTTCAAAGGATAAAATTGTTCATGCTGCATCAGAGTTAAAAAGTAATGTAATAGAAGTAAAAGATAAAGCGGTTGAAAATATAGGTAATGTTAAAGATAAAGCAGTTGAAAATATTGGTGCAGTAAAAGATAAAACAATTGAAAGTATTGGAGCAGTAAAAGAAAAAGCACAAAATGGTGTAAATACAATAAAACAAAAAGCAAAGAGAAAAAATATAGAAGGGAATACAAATGAAAATAACTAAAACGCTTGTTTGTTTATTAATAATTAATATACTAATAGTTTCATTTGCAAATGCTAATTCTATTATTTATAAAAAGAATTCAAAAAATCAAATATCATCAGGCACATATTTATCAAAGTATGAAATACTAACTGATGATGGTTGGGTAGTTGCAAAAGTATTAGAAATTGATACAAGCGATGAGTATACTAAACTTCAAATTTTAAGTTCTGAAGAAGGTGTATCAAAACTTTCAAGTACTATGGCAATGACAGCATATAAAAATGCTATTGCTGGAATTAACGGAGATTTCTTTTCTGGAAAAAGTGGAAAAGGTCATTCTATAGGAATGTTTATTAATGATGGTACTTTGATGGCCTCAATTTCTGAAGAAAATAAAGTTAATCAGTTTTCA
>Ga0247610_10008696_pt1 | contig 10303 bp, 5 predicted proteins | sample 174DNAGHGhighgp2_FD_193483 | JGI IMG/M metagenome (GOLD analysis project Ga0247610, IMG submission 193483) | Sheep rumen microbial communities from Palmerston North, Manawatu-Wanganui, New Zealand - 1742 DNA GHGhigh gp2 | ecosystem: Host-associated > Mammals > Digestive system > Stomach > Rumen ... | reverse complement strand
GTCGAAAGACGGTTTGGAATATACCACGCTGAACCTCGTACAAGGCGAGGTACCTCCCATGCGCTATGGCGGCAACTACAAAAGCTATGGTCCCCAATATGTAAGAGGTATTCAGGAGGGCAATGGAGTGCCTAAGGACTCAGACCTTTGGGTAACTTACTCAATGAACAAGGAGGACATGTGGGTAGCTCATATCCCAGTACCAGTACAGACGGAGGCGCACAGCCATGCCGATGGCACGGAATTCAGTGTGGCTACTCTTTCAGATATTACCACCTGGAACATCTATTCCCCAAAACGAGCCACTGTCACGTTGGACAACGGTTGGCTGACACTCTCAGACAGCAATCCGTTCGACTATGCTCGTGTGGAGCGCAAAGTGCCTGCTGCCAAGGAGTTGGAGGTGGAATTCGACCTAAAAGCATCGCAGAACAATACAGGACTGTTGCAGATTGAATTCCTGGACGAACATGGTACAGCCTGCTCGCGCATCGAACTGACTGATGAAGGCATTATGCGATGCAAGGGGGGTGCCCGTTATGGAGGATTGGGCAAGTACGAGGCTCATCAGACCTACCACATCAAAGCCATTCTCAGTGTATCCAAGCGAATGATTGAGGTTTACATCAATGGCAAGAAGGCGGGTCAGCGCATGTTCTTTGCCCCTGTAGAGCGTATTGAGCGAGTGATGTTCCGTACGGGCGAACGTAGAACCTTCCCGACCATTGATACTGAAGCCGACTGGTATGGTACACTGGACAACGCTGGCGAGGATGCGCCCTTGGCAGTCTTTGCCATCAGCCAAGTAAAGACCTGCAGCAAGGATGTAGATGGGACTGCAACCATTTTGAAATATGATGACTATAAACACTACGTAGACTACTTCAACACAATGGAGGATGAGAATATCATCCAGACGATTCCGAATGCGAAGTCGTGGGAGTGGATGACGCAGAATGTGCCGCTCTTCGATTGTCCCAACAAGGGTTTTGAGGAAATGTGGTATTTCCGTTGGTGGACACTTCGCAAGCACATCAAGACAACACCTGTAGGCTATGCGATGACGGAATTTTTGGTAAATCGTTCGTACGCTGACAAGTACAACCTCATCTCGTCAGGTGTAGGTCATCATATCCATGAGAGTCGTTGGTTGCGCAACCCTATGTGGCTCGACCAAATCATGGAGACCTGGTATAAGGGTAACGACGGAAAACCCATGGAGCGTATCAACAAATACTCATCGTGGATAGCCCATTCGCTGTGGGGACGATATCTGGTGGATGGTCGTAAGGATTGGATTGTTTCCATGTTACCCTCTCTGGAGTGGGACTACAACGATTGGGAGAGCACCCACACCCGCGATGGTGGTTACTATTGGCAGGAAGACGTGCGCGATGCCATGGAAGAAACTATCAGTGGTGGACGCAGAAAGAAATACCTGCGCCCCTCTATCAATGCCTATATGTATGGAAACGCGATGGCTATTGGCAATATCAACAAGTTGGCCGGTTCTGACAGCAAGGCTCAGACCTATTTCGACAAAGCTGCCGACCTAAAGGAGAAGGTACATGCGAAGTTATGGAACGAGAAACACCAGTTCTTCGAGACTCATCGCATCGACTCCAGTGCGAATGTACGTGAGGCTATCGGCTACATGCCTTGGTACACCCACATGGCAAAAGATGAGGCGAAATATAGTGTGGCATGGTTGCAGGCTGCTGACCCGCAAGGTTTCTCAGCGCCCTATGGTCAAACAACTGCAGAGCGTCGTCATCCTGAGTTCCGCACCCATGGTGTAGGCCAGTGTGAATGGGATGGTGCTGTGTGGCCATTCGCCACAAGTCAGACACTGACTGCTATGGCCAACTATCTCAACGACTACAGCAATCCGGTAGTGGGCGATTCCCTGTATTTCGCTGAACTGGAGAAATACATGCAGAGTCAGCATATGCGTGGCAAACCTTATATTGGCGAATATCTGGACGAGACGACGGGTTATTGGCTGAAGGGTGACCAAGAGCGCTCCCGCTATTACAACCACTCGACATTCAACGACCTGATGATTACAGGACTGTGTGGCTTGCGTCCTCGTGCCGATCAGACCATTGAGGTGAATCCGCTGTTGCCCAAGGACAAATGGGATTACTTCTGTCTGGACAATGTTTTGTATCATGGGCATAACCTCACCATCGTCTGGGATCGTGACGGTTCGCGCTATCATGTTGGCAAGGGACTCAAGGTATTTGTTGATGGGCAATTGAAAGGTGAGCGTAAGGACCTTGGAAAAATCATCATCGAGCAAGCACTATGAGAAAACTTCTAGTTAAACTAGTCAGACTAGTAACACTAGTTTTTATAGGCATTAGCCCCGTTCAAGCCCAAGACTATTTCGGTGGTGCCCAGTGGATTGGTGCCATCACACGCCAACAGGCTCATATTCCTGAAGGGCGACACTATCAAGGTGCCGTATTGAAAGAGACCAAGGAACTATGGGCTAAGGCAGACACGCTATCGCGTCGCAGCATCATTCTGCGTCGTTCGTTCAAACCATGGAAGACGATTAAGAAAGCTGAATTACGCATCTGTGGACTGGGGTTCTATGAGCTTACCATCAACAACAAGAAAGTAGGCGATGCAGAGTTTGCGCCCTTATGGAGCGACTACGACAAGAGCATTTTTTATAATCTCTACGATGTCACCAACTATCTCCAGTTGGGAGACAACGAGATTCGAGTGCTTTTGGGCAACGGATTCTACAATGAGCAAGGTGGACGTTACCATAAGTTGCGCATCTCCTTCGGTCCCCCTACCCTGAAGTTTTTCCTTTACGTCATCTATGAAGATGGCATGCGTGAGCGATTGCTCAGTGATGATAACTGGGAGTGGACACCCTCGCCCATCGTGTTCAACAGCATCTATGGAGGTGAGGATTATGATGCTCGTATAGAACCTACTGACTGGAAACCTGTAGTCATACAGGAAGCCCCTAAAGGACTGTTGCGCAAGCAGATAGCCAAGCCCGTGAAAATCATGGAACAATTCCCCGTGAAGAAGACGCTGCGGAAAGACTCGCTGATGGTGCTTGACATGGGACAGAATTTAGCAGGATACCCAGAGATAACCGTGAACGGCAAGCCTGGACAGTATCTGAAGATAACCCCTGCAGAAACATTGACTCCAGAAGGGCTCTGCAATCAGAAACAGACGGGTCGACCACACTATTACACCTACATTCTGAAAGGTGAAGGCAAAGAGACATGGCACCCCCGTTTCTCTTATTACAGTTATCGGTATCTGCAGATAGAAGGCGACATCAAGGTGTTGAAGGACATCAAGTCGTGCTTCATTTACAATTCAGCCCAGCGCATAGGAGAATTTGAGTGTTCCAATCCACTGATCAACGACACCCACAAACTCATCGACAGAGCCATTCGCAGCAATTGGCAGGCGGTATGGACAGACTGCCCTGCACGTGAGAAACTGGGATGGTTGGAACAAGACTGGCTGAATGGCGAGGCGCTGGTCTATAACTATGATGCGCAAAGCATGATAGAACAGACCATGCAGAACATTGTGGATGCTCAGCATGAGGACGGTTCGATGCCGGAGATTGCTCCAGAATACACGCAGTTTACAGGTTCGTGGGCTCGTCCTTTTCAGGAATCACCCGAATGGGGAGGTGCCATCATTGCCCTGCCCATGCTTTATTGGCAACACTATGGCGACCTCTCGCTGGCTCGCGAGTATTACGAACCCATGAAGCGCTACATCAACTATCTGGCCTCACAAGATTCTGCCAATATCCTGAAAATGGGATTGGGTGATTGGTACGACTATGGACCTGGACGTGCAGGATTCTCACAGAACACACCCATGCCTTTGGTGGCCACAGCCCACTATTACCAGTGGATGTGCTACATGTACGTATTTGCCAAACAGTTGGGGAAAAGGGATGAAGCTTACGCGTTCAACCAGCGAGCAGAGAATATCCGTCAGGCTTTTAATCGTGAGTTCTATGATGCCAAACGCAAGACGTATGGCACAGGTTCACAATGTTCCTTGGCCCTGCCTCTTTATCTGAAACTAGTGCCTGAGAAAGATTATCAGGCCGTCCTTGCCAATCTTGTCAAAGACATCCATCAGCATGGCGACCGACTGACTACGGGTGATGTGGGAAATCGCTACTTGTTCTACACACTGGTGAAGAATGGACATCGTGAATTGCTGTATAAGATGCTGAACCACTACGATGTGCCTGGCTACGGCTATCAAATTAAGAAAGGACAAACCACCCTGACAGAGCAATGGAATCCTGACCATGGAGCCTCGATGAACCACTTTATGATGGCACACATCGAAAACCTGCTCATCCCTGATTTGCTGGGCATTCAGCGTAATGGCGACTTGATTGAGATTGCGCCCCATCCTGTAGGCGATTTGACATGGTGTAAAGGTTCTACGATGAGTGCTCAGGGAAAGGTGAGTGTATCGTGGAAAATCAAGAAGGACAAGTTTATCATGGACATTGACATTCCAGAAGGAGGCTTTGCCGATGTCTATATGCCCTATTCCGACCGAGCAGAAAGCATTCAGGGAGGACATCATCATTTTGAGGAGTCCATACGGCGTTAACTACGTTAAATAAAAGGAAAAAACGCATTTTCCTTTGGCATTTTGCTCAGTTATTCGTACCTTTGCAGGCTGAATTTAACTTTTTGACGTAAAATAATGAACGAAGAGTTTAAGAAAACGCTGAAGTCTTCTGAAACGGAAGACTGGTTAGACCTGCACTTTGTGCGACCCTTTTGCTATTACTGGGCACTGCTTTTTGCACGCCTGGATATACATCCCAATACGGTGACCATTCTTTCCATGTTTATCGGAGCTGGAAGTGCCATCTTCTTTGGTTGCGCCAGTTTCTTTTACAACGGCATGGAGGGTTTGATGTTCAACATCATCGCTGTCCTGATGCTCTGCTTGGCAGACATCTTCGACTGCACAGACGGACAATTGGCTCGTATGACGGGTAAGAAGAGTAAGTTAGGACGCATCCTCGATGGTCTGGCTGGTTTCACATGGTTTATTCCCATCTACCATGCCATGATCTATCGTTTCTACCTGCACCACGAATTGGAATTCCAGTGGCTGGGTATCGAGGACACCCCTGAGAATGCCCTAATAGTCACAGGTATCGCTTATATCTTAGGTCTTATCGCAGGTTTCATGGGTACAGGTGGTCAACAGCGCTTGGCCGACTATTACATCCAGGTACACCTGTTCTTCCTCAAGGGCGAGAAAGGTTCAGAACTTGACAATTCCAAGCGCCAACAGGAAATCTACGACCAGATGGACGAATCAACCCCTGCCTATGAGCGTTATTTCCAGAAGACATACATTGACTATACCAAGAAACAGGAAGCTTCTACGCCCCAGTTCCAGCATCTGTTGGCTAAGCTGCGCAGCAAGTTTGGCAGTCTTGACGCCATTCCTCAGGAGGTTCGTGAGGAGTTCCGTCAGTATTCTCTGCCCGTCATCAAGTGGAACGGTTTGCTGACCTTCAACTTCCGTTCTTTCTGGCTCTTCCTGTTCTGCCTGCTGGATGTTCCCGTGATGTATTTCGTATGGGAGATTGTAGGCATGGGATTGCTTTATCTCTATGTAAAACGTCGTCACGAAGCCTTCTGTCGTAAGTTGGCTGATAAGCTATAATTGATTATGAAGTGGACGAAGCAACGCCTGAATAACCTGTTTTTCTTCCTCGGCTGTGCAGCTGTGGTGGTGATGCTGTTTACGTTTGACGTCAGTTTCGTTGAACTATGGCAGCATTTGTGTCATGCAGGCTATTGGCTCATCCCCATCATTGGAGTGTGGTTGCTTGTCTACGGACTGAACGCATTGGCTTGGAAGGCCATCATCGAAGGAAATCTGGGCATCAAGGCGCCCCTTAGTTTCTGGCGCATCTATCGCCTGACGATTACGGGCTATGCCCTGAACTATGCTACCCCCGTGGGTGGACTGGGTGGCGAACCCTATCGTATCATGGAACTCTCGAAGGATATTGATAAGGAGCATGCCACATCGAGTGTCATCCTTTACGCTATGATGCACTTCTTTGCCCACTTCTGGTTCTGGTTCCTTAGCATCTTTATCTATCTGGCTCTCGCCGTTGCTGGCGACCTGCCTATCACCCCTGCCATTGGCATCACACTAGGCATCATCGTTGCCTTCTGCCTGTTTTTCTTCTACCTGTTCTCACAGGGCTATCGCAAGGGATTAGTGAAGTATGTATTGGGAGTCATCAGTCGTATTCCAGGCATGAAGCGCTGGACGCTGCGTTTCTGGGCTCGCCATTCGGAGACCATTCAGAACATCGACCAACAGATAGCAGCCCTTTACGGACAAGACACGAAGGCGTTTTACAAGAGTTTGGTATTGGAATATTTCTCACGCGTTGTCCAGAGCTCTGAGGTGTTGTTTATGTTGCTCTTGTTTGGCATTGACAATGGAGGAGGACTGGGTGGACTAAGCATCACCTTCCTGCATAGCATCCTTATCGTGTCGTTCACTACCCTGTTTGCCAACCTCATTGGTTTCCTGCCTATGCAGTTGGGTGTTCAGGAGGGTGGTTTTGTGCTGTCTATCGCAGCCCTTGGACTTTCAGCAGCCTTGGGAATCTTCGTCAGCATCATCTGTCGCGTGAGGGAGATTATCTGGATTTTAATTGGAATGTTATTAATGAAAATAGATAAAACATAAGAATATGGAAAAACAAATGAATTATCTCGACAGAAACGAGTTTAACTTTGAGCCCAGCCAGAAAGTGGTAGAGGCTATCAAGAATTTCGATCCAAAGACGCTCTGCTTCTACACCCGCATCTACGATCAGGGCAAGAAGAGCGTTATCTCTGTTCGCCTGAGCGAGATCTATGGTGTACCTGAAGAGCAGGTGCTGTTGACTTATGGTGGCGAGGACATGCTGAAGAATGCCATCCACTATTTCCTGTCTATCAATAGCCAGGAAGGTGCCAGCGAACCCAATACAAAGATTCTGATTCCTGAGTTCTCTTGGTGGTATTACAATCGTGTAGCCTCTGAGTGTGGTGGTACGTTTGAGATGTACCCCTTGCACGAAAAGGAAGACACCTTCGCCTATGACGTAGACGAGGTAATTGAATACACCAATCGTGTTCATCCCCGTATGTTGCTGTTGGCATCGCCCAACAACCCCACAGGCAATGGACTGACTCCTGAGGAGACGGGTCGCATCATGGAGAACATTCCTTCAGATACGATGGTACTTATCGACGAGGCTTATGCCAGCTTTATCTCTATGGATACTGCTTACATCGCTCCATTGGTGAACAAGTATAACAACCTGATCATCTCTCGCACCCTCAGCAAGTTTTACGGACTTCCTGGGTTGCGTTGTGGTTTTGGCTTCATTGGCAAGGGCCACGAGCAGTTCCTGAGCTATGTGAACAAGTATCTGGGCTACAACCGCTTCTCTGAGGCTGTTGCCTTGGCTGCTCTCGACAGCAACGAGCACTATCGCCAGGTGGCTGACGATATGCAGTGGGGACGCGACCTCTTCAAAAAGGAACTGGGCAATCTGCCTGGCTTCAAGGTATACAAGTCGGTTGCCAACTTCATCCTCATCAAGTATCCTATTGAGATCAAGGAGCGCCTGATGGAAGCCCTGAAGATTCAGGACTATAAGATTAAGTTCATGGGCGACAAGGGTCTGGAGGAGTGCCTGCGCATTACACTTGGACGTAAGGAACAGACTCAGACGGTTGTAGATACCATCCTGAAGTGCCTCAAAAAGTGAAAAACGAAAAGTAAAAAGTGAAAAATTTGCTACCGCTATGATTGGAGTTATCTTAGCAGCTGGTATGGCCAAGCGCCTACGCCCTTTGACGGACACGAAACCTAAGTGTCTGCTAAAGGTGGGCAATCGCACCCTTTTAGAGCGTACCGTTCGTGCTATGCAACAAGCTGGTATCAAAGAGTTTGTGGTGGTAACAGGCTATCGTGGAGACCAGATTCGTAGTTTTCTAGAAAATCTAGAACCTCTAGGCAATCTAGAAAAGCCAACCTTCCACTTCCTCCACAATGCTGACTATGAGCACAACAACAATATCTATTCGCTCTGGATGGCTGGCGAGGTGGTTCGTGGCAAAGACTTCCTGCTGATGGACAGCGATATCCTTTGCGACCCTGCTGCTGTGATGCGCATTGCCCAAACCAACGAGCCCGCGCTGGCGCTGAACCGTCATGAGTGTGGCGAAGAGGAAATCAAAATCATTGTCGACGCTGACCAACGCATCACAGAGATCAACAAGACGTGCAATCCGAAGGATGCCATTGGCGAGTCGGTGGGTATTGAGCACATGACCGCTGACTACAGCACGGCACTCTATCGCGAACTGGACCTGATGATTGTCAAGGAAGGACTCGTCGACGTGTTTTACGAGCGTTGTTTTGAACGGCTCATCCCCCAAGGGCATACCTTCCGCGTAATAGACACAACAGGCTACTTCTCATACGAACTGGACACGCCGGAAGATTTCCAGCGTGCCCAGAAGCTTATTCCTGCCGAGCTGTTATAAACGCCGGCAGGAATATTTTTTACCAGATAATGACTCGCTTTGCCGGTTCCAAATAGAGCGTACCACTCTTGATGTCGTAAGCGTCGTACCAGGCATTCATGTTGCGCACCACACCGTTGCAACGCTCGCGCAACTGTGAATGTACATCGTCGTAATACTGGCTCTTGGCAAATTCCAGATCATAGCTGCCGCTCCATGCGATAGCCCATCCCTGGAAATAACGTTTAGTCAGTTGCTTCTGCTGTTCGGGAGTAGCCTCCGGGTGCTTGCTGAGCAGGATGTCCAATGACAGGCAGCAGCCACCGATATCGGCGATATTCTCACCTAGTGTATTCTTGCCGTTGTCATAGAGCGTCTTGTCCGCCCAAGGCATCATCAGCAGTTCAGAATAATTCGTCACCAGTTGGTCTGTATATGTCGTAAACTGAGCTTCATCAGTGGTTGTCCACCAGTTCTTCTTTGCTCCGTACTTGTCGTACTTGCGTCCGTTGTTGTCAAACCCATGAGTCAGTTCATGACCAATCGTCGAGCCAAGCACAGCCAGGGTCAGCGTTTCCTCGTCAGCAGCGTCGACATAGGGAGGCAGCAGGTTTGAGGGATTGATAAACACGGCGTTGGTCTCGGGCGAGTAAGAGGCATTGTCTTCAATGTAAGAATACACATTCTCGAAGACGGAGTTGAGCATGAGCACCTCACGGCGCGAGCGGCCTATCATCCAGCGCTGTGCATCGCGGCGTGCCTGGCGCAACAGGCGAACCAGCGACAGTAAGCTAGCATTCTTGTCGAGTTTAGGCATGGCCACATCGGGTGTCACGTCAGGCTCGGCACCCACATAGAACTCCACAAGCCTCAACTTCTCCAATGCGTTGGCACGTGTCTCGTCCGAGAGCCACTTGTTGTTCTCCAGCCGTTTTTGCATGGTCTGGCGGAACTCCTCACACCATTCCGCATACTTCTTCTTCATGTCTGCCGTCACGTACGTTTTATTATATGCGCGCAGGCAGTACAGATTGCCCCAAATCTTCTGGATGTTGCTCTGCAGCTTGATCCTGCCTAAGGGTAGCTTTACTTTCTTTCCATTATTCCCGGTGCGCTCAATATCAGCATATTCCTTCAGTATGTTGTCTGACATCAGCAATCCGTCGTACAGCCGGATGTTGTCGGTCAGAAACTTCTTCACAGCCTCGGTGTCCTTCATCGTCTTCATCATTTCCTGATAGTTTTCCGTGGCCTCCTTGCTCCAGATGACATCTTCAGGCGCTACACCCAGGTTCATACCTCTGACGAGTGCCGTCTGGTATTCATCTGCCTGCCCGTCAGCCCTACGCATCGGCTGTTCGCCATGATAGGCCAGACGGTCGCTGATTTCATTCTTGTTAAACAGCACGCCCAATGTCCGCACGTCATAATAGAACGGCAGCGGTACGTCGATGACCCATGCCGGCTTGCCACCGACGATTTCAATGACGGGTTCGAACAAGCCGTTGTATCCAGCCGCCGTAGTGCGCCCCAAAGCCTCCATGGCCTGTTGCATAGTGGTGGCGTCCTGCCACAGTTCGGCCGTCCTGTCGCTGACCATCTTGTCCAGTTCAGCCGCCGTGGGCTCCTGCGGATAGCGTGACGTGATGTCCTTCAGCGCGTCAAAGTCAGCGTCGCCTTTCCCATACATGTCTCTGTATCTGTCGTCATTCAAC
>Ga0247610_10008695_pt1 | contig 10304 bp, 10 predicted proteins | sample 174DNAGHGhighgp2_FD_193483 | JGI IMG/M metagenome (GOLD analysis project Ga0247610, IMG submission 193483) | Sheep rumen microbial communities from Palmerston North, Manawatu-Wanganui, New Zealand - 1742 DNA GHGhigh gp2 | ecosystem: Host-associated > Mammals > Digestive system > Stomach > Rumen... | reverse complement strand
GGGGCATAAGAAAGCCCGGCTCCTGGTGCGTGGACAGAAAGAGACGATAAAGCGTCTAACAGGCGAAGCCGGTCTAACTTCTAACAGTCCGAAGGACGGTCTAACCGCTCCCATCTGGTTTCACGCGGCGTCGGTAGGTGAGTTTGAGCAAGCAAGACCGATTATAGAACGACTAAAGGCGAACGGCGAAAAGCGACCGATTATTGTCACTTTCTTCAGTCCTTCGGGATACGAGGCGCGCAAGGGATACGACAAGGCGGACGGGGTCTATTACCTACCCTTTGCTACGCGACGTAACGCCAAGCGGTTCTTGGATGCCCTCCAACCGAGCATGGCGATCTTCGTGAAGTACGAGTTCTGGCCGGCTTATCTGCGGGAACTCAAGAAACGCGATATTCCTACTTACAGTATCTGTTCTATCTTCCGTTCCAAGCAACTCTTCTTCCGTTGGTGGGGCAAAGCGCATCTGAACCTGCTGCGCTGTTTCACGCATATATTCGTACAAGACGAAACCTCGTTGGCGTTGCTGGCGCAGCACGGCATCACGAACACATCGGTAGCCGGTGACACACGGTTTGACCGCATGGTCGCGGTGAAAAAGACCGCTGACGCCAATAGACTGACGCCGATAGCACAGTTTGCGCAGGGATGCGAGCAAGTGATCGTCGCCGGCAGCACCTGGCCGAAAGATGAGATACTTCTTGCGAAATATATTCGCAGTATTCAGGAATCAGGATTCAGTAGTCAGACCAAACTGATCCTCGTGCCGCATGAGTTGGATGAGAAACATCTGCATTTTATCTTCAATCTTTTCCAAGGTTGCATGGTGAAGTACTCTGCCGTCAGCGCCATGAATGATCCGGTAAGCCGGCAGAACATCTTGCAGCATGCGAAGGTACTGCTGGTGGATACGATGGGTTTGCTCAGTTCCATCTACCGCTTCGGACAAGCGGCGTATATAGGTGGTGGTTTTGGTGTAGGGATCCATAACACGATCGAAGCGGCCGCATACGGCATGCCGGTGGTCTTCGGTCCCAACTACCATCATTTTCGTGAAGCGCAGGGACTGATCGACGCCGGAGCAGCACGGAGTATCAAAAACTATAACGAGTTGGCAGCCGCTCTTACCACGGCGCTGGAGCAACATGAATACTTAAGCACCAAAGCCGCTAAATATGTACAAAGCGAGCTTGGCGCAACAGAGAGAATTTATAAAGAGATTTTTTAGATAATGGCACAGAAACCAAGCATACCAAAGGGCACGCGGGACTTCGGACAAATTGAGATGGCGCGCCGTAATTACATCTTTGATACCATCAAAGGGGTATTTCAGTTGTATGGTTTTCAGCAGATAGAGACTCCGTCCATGGAGAACCTCTCCACGCTGATGGGTAAGTACGGCGAGGAAGGGGACAAACTGCTTTTCCGTATTCAGAATAGTGGTGAGAAAGCCGCATTGGCACCGGAGAAAGGTCTGCGTTATGACCTGACCGTACCGTTTGCACGGTATGTGGTACAGCATCGCGAAGAGATAGTTTTTCCTTTCAAGCGCTTCCAGATCCAACCTGTCTGGCGGGCTGACCGTCCGCAGAAAGGACGATACCGCGAGTTCTACCAATGCGATGTGGATGTGATCGGTAGCGATAGTCTGGTAGGTGAACTGGAACTGATCCAGATCGTGGAAGAAGTGTATCGTCGTCTGGGTATCCGCGTTTGCCTGCATATCAACAATCGTAAGATCCTTGCCGGTATCGCCGAAGTGATTGGAGCACCGGATAAGATGATTGATATCACGGTAGCTATCGACAAACTCGATAAGATCGGTGTAGAAGCCGTCAATGCGGAACTCCAAGAGCGCGGTTTGAATGACGAACAGGTAGCAGCTCTCCAACCGATCCTCAACCTCAGCGGTAGTACGGCTGATAAACTGACTGCCCTGAAGACCATCTTAGCGAACAGCGAGATTGGTCTCAAAGGTGTGGCTGAAATGGAAGAGGTGTTCCGCTTATTGGATACTGTCGATTGCCGATTGGATATTGAACTCGACCTCTGCCTTGCACGCGGACTGAATTACTACACGGGTGCTATCTTCGAAGTCAAAGCATTGGATGCACAGATCGGTTCGATCACAGGTGGTGGTCGGTATGATAACTTAACCGGTATATTCGGTTTACCGAATGTATCGGGTGTCGGTATCTCGTTCGGTGCCGACCGTATCTATGATGTGCTGACCGAATTGGATCTCTTCCCGAAGGAATTACTCTCCGCTACGCAGGTACTCTTCGCCACCTTCGGTGACGCAGAATTACAATACGCACTCGGTTGGGCCAAAGCACTGAGGGCACGCAACATAGCCGTCGAAGTGTATCCCGAACCGACGAAGATGAAGAAGCAGATGGGTTATGCCGATGACAAACGCATCCCGTATGTAGCGATCGTAGGCGGCAATGAGATGGAGACCCACACCGTCATGTTGAAAAACATGGCCTCCGGTGAACAGAAACAAGTAACTCTTGAAGAACTATGCACGATACTGTAAAAGAATTTGATGAGGTAACCGCCAAATGCCGGGCGATCTTTGTCGATAAGATGAGCGACTACGGTGCCTCATGGCGTATCTTTCGGCTACAAGGTATCTCGGACCAGTTGTATATCAAGGTCAAGAACATCCGTCAGCGGCAAGAGACAGGTGTGAGTCTGGTGGGTGACGATATCGAAGGTAACCTGCGGGCGATCGTCAACTACGGCATCATGGCCATCATCCAGGACCGCAAAGGGTACGCGGACGGTGTGGATGTTTCTACCGACAAAGCGATAGAATGGTACGACGAGGTGATCAACGAAGCCAAAGAACTGATGCTGCGTAAGAACCATGACTACGGCGAGGCGTGGCGGGAGATGAGTAAGGAAGGTATCGTCGATATGATCATGGCCAAGATCATCCGCATCAAGACCATCCTCGAGCATGGCGGTACGACTATCGCGTCCGAAGGGGTGGAAAGCAATTATTTCGATATCATCAATTATGCCATCTTTGATTTGATTCATTATGAGAATTAAACCCGCACATATCATCGGAAGCGTCGCGCGTACATTGCTGGCGCTTACCTTTCTCTTCTCGGGATTCGTGAAAGCCGTAGACCCGCTGGGTACGGTCTATAAGATAGAGGACTACCTCAAAGCGTTCGGTGGGTTCTTCACCGACCTGCTTCCATTAGCCGGTACAGCAGCGGTGTGTCTAATCCTTGTCGAGTGGCTCCTCGGTTGGGCGATGTTGCTCAATGTGCGCACGAAAGTGACGAGTTGGTTGGCATTGGTTTTCTACCTCGTCATGACGCCCCTCACACTTTGGATCGCACTCACCAATCCTGTCACAGACTGCGGATGCTTCGGAGATGCGTTGGTACTGACCAACTGGCAGACATTCTGGAAGAATGTATTCTTCCTGATCTTGGTGCTTATCCTACTCATCTGCCGCAAAGCTATACCTGCTTTATGGTCGGCTTGGATGGAACTGAGTATCACGATTCTCGCCCTTCTCTCGGGTGGTATCATCATGGGGTATTCGTACACCCATCTGCCGCCTTTGGACTTCCGTCCCTACAGAGTAGGCAATCATATCCCTACCCTCATGGAAGTACCGGACGATGCAGAACCCGATGTCTATCAGACCACGCTTATCTACGCCAAGGATGACGGTGAGGAGCAAGAGTTCACGCTGGAGAACTACCCCAAGAACGATCCTGAATGGACCTTTGTAGACCAGCGTTCGGTGCTCGTCAAGAAAGGCTATGAAGCACCGATTCATGATTTCGAGATCCTGACCATGGACTTCGATGATATCACCTATGACATCCTGGAGTCCGAAGAACCCGTGACGCTCATCACGATGTATGACCTCAATAAATCCGACCGCTCGCAGTTAAGCAAAGTGGCGCAGATGGTGAAAAGCCATCCGGACTGCTATATCCTCACCGGTTCGGGTGCCGACGAGATAGAGCAGATGGCGGAAGAGATGGGTATCGAACCCGAACGATTCTGCTTCATCGACCCCGTGACACTCAAGACCATCGTGCGGGCCAACCCGGGACTTTTCGTCGTGCAGAATGGCACAATTATCGAGAAACATAATTTTAAACAACTATAAGATATGAGAACAAAAATGGTTGCAGGTAACTGGAAAATGAACAAGAACCTGCAGGAAGGTGTAGCATTGGCTACCGAGTTGAAAGAAGCAGTTAAAGAACCGAAATGCGCCGTTGTTATCGGTACGCCGTTTATCCATTTGGCAACCGTGGCAGAACTGCTCAAGGGGTCGCCCATCAAAGTAGCAGCAGAGAACTGTGCGGACCACGAGAAAGGTGCGTACACGGGTGAGGTAAGTGCTGAGATGGTAAAATCGACAGGCGCTGAGTATGTGATCCTCGGTCACTCCGAGCGTCGTCAGTACTACGCTGAGTCCTATGAGATGCTGGCTGAGAAAACACGTCTCGCTTTGGCTAACGGTCTGAAAGTGATCTTCTGTATCGGTGAAGTGAAAGAAGAACGCGAAGCAGGTAAGCAGAACGAGGTAGTGAAAGCACAATTGGAGGGCTCCGTCTTCGGTCTGAGTGCAGAGGAGTGGAAGAACATTACCTTGGCTTATGAACCTGTTTGGGCTATCGGTACAGGTCTGACCGCTACACCGGAACAGGCACAGGAGATCCATGCCTACATCCGCAGCCTCGTAGCAGCAAAATACGGTAAAGAGGCAGCAGAGGACACGACCATCCTCTACGGCGGTAGTTGCAACGAGAAGAACGCAGCTGAACTCTTCGCTTGCCCGGATATCGACGGTGGCCTCATCGGTGGTGCTGCCCTCGTAGCCGAGAAATTCTTAGCTATCATCGCAGCCAGATAACCGGTTTAGAACCGGAGCAACTTAGCCATTCGGAACTATGGCACTAATAAAAACCATAAATAGAAACGGCGAGATCCTCGTACCGCATATCGCTGACGATGTTTTCATGGCAGAGAATGCCACGGTCGTCGGCGATGTGACGGTAGGAGAAGGTACCAGTCTGTGGTTCAACAGCGTGCTGCGTGGCGATGTGAACACCATCGTCATCGGGCGTCACTGTAACATCCAGGACGGCGCCGTACTGCATACGCTCTATCAGAAATCGACTATCCGTCTGGGTGACTATGTGTCCGTAGGACACAATGTGACCATCCACGGGGCTGATGTCGATGACTACGCCCTTATCGGGATGGGCGCCACCCTACTCGACGATGCGCATATAGGTACCGGTGCGATAGTAGCGGCGAACGCACTGGTGCTCAAAGGAACGCAGATAGGACCGTATGAGATCTGGGGAGGTGTACCGGCGAAGTTCATCAAGAAAGCCGATCCGTCCCAGACCGAAGAGATAAACAAGAAAATAGCCAACAACTACGCTATGTATGCCAGTTGGTACAAAGACTAATACTATGTTTAAAAGAATACTTTTAAAACTATCCGGTGAGAGCCTTGCCGGAGAAAACAAGCAAGGTATCGACACCCAACGCCTAGCGGACTATGCCGAGCAAGTAAAAAAAATTGCCGACAAAGGGGTCCAGATCGGTATCGTCATCGGAGGAGGAAATATCTTCCGCGGCCTGTCGGGAGCCCAGAAAGGTTTTGACCGTGTGAAGGGTGACCAAATGGGCATGCTGGCAACCGTCATCAATGCCCTTGCCTTGGCGTCAGCGCTGGAGTCGATCGGTCAGAAAGTGCGGGTACTCACTTCCATCCGGATGGAACCCGTAGGTGATTTCTACAGCCCGGACAAAGCCAAACGACTGCTCGACCAAGGCAATGTAGTCATCCTCGCCGGAGGAACAGGCGCACCGTATTTCACGACGGACACCGGTTCGAGTCTTCGTGCACTCGAGATCCAGGCAGATGTGATGCTCAAGGGTACGCGTGTGGATGGTATCTACACAGCTGACCCCGAGAAAGACCCAACCGCTACCAAGTTCACCGAGATCACCTATGACGAAGTCATCGCCCGCGGACTGAAAGTGATGGACATCACCGCTACAGCCATGGCGCGTGAGAACGGACTTCCGATCTATGTCTTTAACATGGATCAGTACGGTAACTTAGAGAAAGTTATTAATGGAGAGGCCATCGGCACTCTCGTAAAACCCGGAGCGTCTTCCCGTTGAAGCGGGAAGAGCGGCTTCCGCCTAGAAAGGGTAACTAAATAATCTATATTATGGAAGAATTAGAATTGTATCAAAACGCTGCTGAAGAGCAGATGCAGAATGCTGTCGCTCACTTGGACGACACGCTCCAACACATCCGTGCCGGTAAAGCGAATCCGCGTATCTTAGATCCCATCAAAGTGGACTACTACGGTGCGATGTCGCCGCTCGCTAACTGCGCGACCATCACCACTCCGGATGCGCGTACCATCGCGATTACTCCGTGGGAGAAAAAACTCATCAGTGAGATCGAACGCGCGATCATCAACTCGAATATCGGACTCGCACCGTCCAATAACGGTGAGACTATCCGTCTCATCCTTCCACCACTTACCGAAGAGCGTCGTCGCGACCTCTGCAAGCAATGCAAAGGAGAACTGGAAGAGGCGAAGATGTCCATCCGTAATGCTCGTCGTGATGCAATCGAAGAGTTCAAGAAACTCGTGAAGAACGGTTTGAGCGAGGACATCGAGAAAGATGCCGAGGAAGAGATGCAGAAGACCCACGATAAATATATCGCGAAAGTCGAAGCGCTCTATGCCGCCAAGGAAAAAGAGATCATGACGGTTTAATGCGCGGTTTAGTCATTAAATCCACGGGTAGCAGTTACATCGTTCGTATGGACGATGGTTCGGATGCGGAATGCCGGATAAAAGGTAATTTCCGCATCCGGGGCATCCGTAGTACCAACCCCGTCGCCGTAGGTGACTATGTACAAGTGGAGGACAACTGGATCACGGATGTAGAGGACCGCAAGAACTATATCATCCGCAAATCCACTAACCTCAGCAAAGAGAGTCATATTCTGGCCGCTAACATCGACCAGGTGGCGCTTATCGTGACCATCAATCATCCGGTTACAAGCACCACTTTCATCGATCGTTTTCTTGCTACCTGCGAAGCGTATAATGTACCGGCTATCCTGATTTTCAACAAGATAGACCTGCTTACAGAAGAAGAACTGACCCAACTCACCGACCTTCGTTCCCTCTACGAGTCGATCGGTTACAAGACCGTGGCTATTAGTGCCAAAGACCTTACTCCCTACACCGCACACCTTACACCCTTATTGGAATGCAAAACGACCCTGCTATCCGGTAACTCGGGTGTCGGCAAATCAACCCTGCTCAATGCTCTCTTTGGTCGCGAAGTCACGCGTACCGGTAAGATCTCCGATGCGCATGACAAAGGTATGCATACGACCACTTTCTCGGAGATGTATTTCCTTTCAACTTTCAACTTTAAACTTTCAACTTTAATAGACACCCCGGGTATCAAAGGTTTCGGTACGATTGATTTCAAGCGGGAAGAGGTGAGTCATTATTTTCCGGAGATCTTCCGCATCGGGCGTAACTGTCGCTACGATAACTGTACCCATACAAACGAGCCTCACTGCGCAGTGCAGGAGGCTCTTGAGAAAGGCGAGATAGCTATCTCGCGCTATGAATCGTATTGGTCGATGTTAAGTGACTGCGACGAAGCCAAGTACCGTTAGAAACCGAAACTCAGTCCACAGGTAATCGTGAACTTTCGCCCTTGCAAGTATGCAGGGGTGTATTTGTTTAAATAGTACTTTGCCAACTCATCCCCCGCCAGTTCCATCGAAGTGCCGTCACTGTTCCATCCGCGGTCTTCACCCTCGATACGCGCGGACGTAGGCGCGTACCCGCGTATATTACTATAGGTGAAGCCTATATGCGCGTAGCAGTTATTGAAGACTTCATAGATCGCACGGAACCGTAACTGGTTGTTCCGCCAGATCTTCTCGCTGAACGGTTTCTGGGCGATGATAGGTTCCGGAATACGCGTACCGGCGATGTTCTTGCGAATATATTCATACGCGCGGAATTTGGTATCCTGGGTAAAATCGAGCGTCAGACGCAAAGAACGCGTAGGACGGTAAGATACCTGCACAAAGATACTCTGCGCATTATCCCCCATGTAAGAACCCATGTTGAAACTGTTGGATGTATAATCCAGCACCTTGATCGAATGCGTGTAGCAGGCGATATAGGTACGCATGAACTCACCCCGCAGACTCAGTCCCTTCACCGGCCATCCGCTCCAATTGAAACCTACCAGATACGAGATCGGGTTATTCTCTTTGTTCTTCGGACTGACACGCGATAACTTGAACTCATCCAGGAAGAACGAACCGTACAAACGCAGATGGTCGGTCGGACGGATGGATATCGATGCAAAGGCCTGCGAGTTCTGGTTCTCCGAGTTCACACCTTTGGTGAAGAGGTGATCCAGTGATTTGAAGAACGCAAAAGGAATGAAGAACTGAGCCTGCACACTCCGTTCGGCATACACGATCGAGTTACCGAAACTGAACTGGATATATTTGCAGGGCATGAAGGTGAACATATTCGCCGCCATGAACTTGTTCTGCGGTCGATACTCACGTTGGAAAACCTCTTCTTCCTGTCGCTCGATATAGTAATATGTGGAGTCGATTACGTTTGACGGTAACCAGGCATGGAAATAATCGAACTGAAACCATTTGCAGGGTGTCAACTGGATGGTAAACATCGGTACAGCGGGATTATGCGCCGATAGGATGTTCGAGCAATGCTGTGCGTCACCCCATTGGATGCGTTCACGCTGGATACCAATCGAACCCCACCAAGTATAGAGCGATATACCACCACGCGAATCGGAGAAATCACCACCGTAGGTGGCTTCTTTGTACTGCACACCGGGAAGGTCATTGAGCGCCGGAGTAGCTACCGAATATTCTTTTCCTCCGGGATTCCCTACCCGCGTCCAACCGTAATGGACCTTCGAGTTAGTCATACCTAACCCACCCCAACTGTTATCGCGGATGGATCCCCAGATGGATACATGCTTGGCGATATCCATTTGGATATCGACGCCGTACCAGCGGTGCTGCAGTAAGCCTTTCGAGTTGTAAATCAGGTCCATACCGAGTATCGGACGTACCCGCATCTTAAAGACCTTGTTCTGCGTCATCACATGCAGACTCGGGTCGGCTAAGTTGAGGTTGGATACCTTGGTCTTCCACTGTGTCACATGCCGATGACCGTACGAGTAATAAGTAGGCAGGGTGTCCAGTTCGAGTGCATAGTCCTGCATATAGAACTGCAGGTCCTCGCGTTGCCGCTTGTTCAGCAGCGAGTCCTTGCTCTGCGCCTCTGCCAACAAGCGGGCGATATAATCCCGCGTGTAGGGTTTGATCGCCGCATTGGAACGAATGACTCCGTCCGTCGTCAGTTCCTCCAGGAAATCATAGATCTCCGTATACTCTATCGCTTGCGGGATACGCTGGGCAAATATAGTCGAAAGAGAAAAGATAAAAGAAAAAAGCAATATTACTCTTCTTTTGTTCATTTTGTCTTTTGTCTTTTAGTGAAACGATCTTTTGTCTTTTAGCACAGCGGTCTCATTTCTTATACCGTGCATTGAGGGCGTCAATTACATCATTGGTAATATCGTAACCGGCTACTTTATTCATCAGCACCGCGTCGTTAAGAACGAGGTGATAATGACCGTCCGCGTTGTACTCACGCAGATAAGCCTGTACCGAGTCCTGAAGTTGCTGCGTCAACGCAGCCTGCTCTTCCATGAAGTCGGAACTCAACTTCTGACGCAGGTTCTCCAGGTCCTGCTGCTTCGCTAAGAGTTGTTGCTCTTTCTTCTGCAGACGGTTCTGTTCACTCTCAGCACGCTCACGGCTCAGGAAAGCGTTGGCCTCAATTTTCTTCTGAAAATCCACCACGTCGCGCTGGAACGTCTCATACTCTTTCTGCAGCGATTTGGCTTTGGTGTCCAGTTTCACGGTGGACTCTTCATAACGGTTCATCAACTTATCCGATGCTTCTACCGCCAAAGTGTAATGCTTCAGGATCGAATCGGTGTTGATCACCGCGATCGGCATCAACTCACCTTGTGCCTGTACCTCCTGCACCGCTGCTTTAGGTGCCTTGGGACGGCTGACAAAGAAAAGAACAAACAAGGCAACTACACAGGCTGCCAAAACGGACTCTACAATAATACTAATCTTGTTCATATCAATAATTTTTTAATTTCAAATTTCAAATTTTCAATTTGTG